>Ga0164241_10006217_pt1 | contig 10946 bp, 12 predicted proteins | sample OricomyardsoilBY_FD_108780 | JGI IMG/M metagenome (GOLD analysis project Ga0164241, IMG submission 108780) | Backyard soil microbial communities from Emeryville, California, USA - Original compost - Back yard soil (BY) | ecosystem: Environmental > Terrestrial > Soil > Unclassified | place: USA... | reverse complement strand
GGCCATCGTCGCCGCCGCCCGGCGACTCATCACCGCGAACGAGCAAACCAACCGACAGGAGATCTCACCCTCGTGAGGTTCCCGTCGACCCATCAACGTACATAGAATTGGGGGCTGAACATCAGATCGGCCCTTTTCGCCAGCATCAATCCTTCGAAGGACAGGAGTCAGATAATGTCGACGTCAAAGCTGCGGGTTGCGGTGACCGGGGCAAACGGAAAGGTGGGACGCCTGGCCGTCGAGGCGTTGGTCCAGGCCGGACATGAGGTGGTGGGCATCGACCGCGGCCCTTCGGTGCGCGACGACATCCTCTACGCACAGGCGGACTTGACCGACTACGGGCAGACGCATGACGTGCTGGGATCGGTCGGCTGGGACATCCTGGGTGATACCCGCGATGGTGCCTTCGACGTCGTCGTCCATCTGGCCGCAATTCCACATCCTCGGATGTTCAGCAACTCGGTGACCTTCACCAACAATGTGGCGGTTGCGTACAACGTCTTCGAAGCATGCCGGCGGTTGGGTTTGAAGGACATCGTGCTCGCATCCAGCGAGACGGTACTCGGCGTGCCATTCGGCGATGACCTCGCCTACGTGCCCCTCGACGAGGAATCCCCGCGGCGCGGGCGCAACGCGTACGGAATGAGCAAGTTGTTGACCGAGTACATCGCCGAGGAATTCGTGAAGAACGACTCGGATCTGCGGGTGACCTCGCTGCGCTTTTCCTACGTGCAGAATGTCGAGGAGTACGAGGAGTATCCGAGCTTCGCGGACGATGTCGATCGGCGGGTCTGGGACCTGTGGGCCTACATCGACTCCCGGGACGCGGCGGACGCGGTGGAGAAGGCGCTGCATTATCAGCCGCGCGGGTTCGAGACATTCCTGATTGCGGCCGACGACACCACCCAACCCGCGTTGACCACGGATCTACTGAAGGAGAGGTTCCCGAACGTGCCCGTCCGCGGTGACCTCAAGCCGCACCAGGCTCTGCTGGACAATTCTGCCGCGAAGGAGAAGCTCGGCTGGTCTGCCCAGCACAGCTGGCGCAACCACGTCTGACGCTGATGCGTGGGGTCGGGCGGGCATCTCGGTCGGGCGGCTTACAACCCTGCGAGAAATCCACCGAGACGTTCTGCCGCACTCTCCATATGGGTGTTCATTTCAGCGGCTGCCCGGTCTGGATCCCGGGCTGAGATGGCCGTGAAGACGGCGTCATGTTCCGAGAGCGTGACGAGAGCGTGCTCGGTGTCGTTCAGTGCCCTTTCCACCCACACCCTGAGCAGCGATCGAACCGTCTGCAGCAGGTCGGCGAGTAACGGGTTTCGGGTGGCGGCGGCGACGGCCTGATGGAAGAGCATGTCCGCCTTGACGAACGCTGCGTAGTCTTCGACGCTCGTCTTCATCGTCTCGAGGTGTCGGCCGATCTCGGCGATGTCCTCCGGTGTCGCGCTGGTGGCCGCGAGACGAGAAGCTTGCACCTCCAACCCGTATCGGACACCGATCAGGTCGTGCGTCTCCGGCGCACCGATCAGCATCCCCCAGGACAGAGTCTGGGGAAGCAGTTCCGAGGCCCTCCCCCGCAAGTAGGTGCCCGACCCGGGACGGACGTTCACGACGCCTAGCAACTCCAACGCGGCCAGTGCTTCACGGACCGCGGATCGTCCGACGCCCAGCGTCTGGGCGAGCTGACGCTCCGCCGGCAGCCGGTCGCCGGGCTGCACCGCGTCGCTGGTCAGGTAGGTCAGTAGACGACGAGTCACTTCGGTGACTGCGCTCGTCGGGTCAATGCTGCCACCCAGGGCGCCGCTCAACTGTTCCGCACTCAGGCGTCCAGCGGACGGGAGGGACTCTGGCATCGATCAAGCCTATCCCCCGTGGTCCGGCCGGCTGATCATCGCCGGTTGGCGACCACCACGTGCCGGCCTTCTCATCTGGCCAGGTGGCCGGGATCGGCTCCGCTCTCGCCTCGTTCAGCGCAGCTTCCGCTGGCATGCACACCGAATTCGTGCGGCCCAGGCCGGTGGGACGTGGTGGCGGCGAACCGGCGCATTTGCACTCAGTTGGTCGACCGGTTAACCGGTACCATGGGGATGCACAACTCACTCTCGTCGTTCGAGGAGGACGCTCCGATGGTGGCTCTCAGCACTGACGCGGCCGCCGTCAAGCCGTTTTCGAGTGCCAAGCTGGCTCCCATCGAGCGCACCTCCGCGGTCAGCAGCGTAGCCAGGAGACTCATTGACGAGCTGGGTTCGGGAAGCTTTGCTCCCGGGACCCGGCTGCCACCGGAACGCGAGTTGGCGGCGAACCTGCAGGTCGGCCGGTCGACGCTGCGGGAGGCGATGGCCGCGCTGGACGTACTGGGGATCATTGAGATCCGGCCCGGTTCGGGCTCGTACCTGAAGGCGGACAGTGCTGATCTGCTACCGCAGGCCCTGAAGTGGGGTCTGATGCTGGGTCAGCCCGGCACCAAGGATCTCGTCGAGGTCCGCGAGCACCTCGAGGTGTGCGCGGCGGCCCTCGCGGCGGCCCGGGCGACCGACGAGGACATCGAGCGATTGCGGGAACACCTGATCGGCATGCAATCCGCCGGAGCCGGCGTCGAACAGTTCGTGGAAGCGGATCTGGCGTTCCACTTGGAGACGGCCGCCATCGCTCGGAACTCCGTGTTGTCCGATATCTTGCACAGCGTTCGATCCCTCCTGGTGGCCTGGTTCGATCGCACGTTGCGTGTCGAGGGCACCATGACGGCGACTCTGGCCGAACACGAGGCCGTGTTCGAAGCCATTGAGGCCCGATCTCCCGAGCGCGCCGAAGCCGCGATGAAGCATCTGATGGACGAAGCCGACATGCGGCTGACCCGGAGCCTGACCCCGAGCTGATCCGGGCATGGACCCCCGCACCCTCCACCGCCTCCCGTCCACGGAGGGTTGCCACAAGATGGGCATTGCTCCGATCGGGTGAAGCATGTGATCAACTGGTAAATTGGTTGACCAATTGATCGATGAAGCCTAGGATTTCATGAGGTCCAGCACACACCACTCAGCGTCGACCGGCCCTCCACACGGACCTGGTCGCAGCCCTACCTCAAACGCGGCCGCTGCTCGATACGGCCGCGCACGCACGTCGACGGACGCCCAGCAGGTGTATCCGGACGACGCCCCAGTCGTTCGCCTCGTGGCCGCCCCAGTCAAAGGAGTCTGCCGATGTCCGCGCCAACCCTGCCGCCGCTGGAAAGCTCGACGCTGCGTCGAGTAACCACCCGGCTCATCCCGCTGCTGCTGATCTGCTACGCGATCGCGTTCATCGACCGAACGAACATCAGCATCGCGTCGCTGACCATGAACGCCGACATCGGGCTCAGCGACGCGGCATTCGGCCTGGGTGCGGGCATCTTCTTCCTGGGCTACACCATCTTCGAGGTGCCCAGCAACATCATCCTGGCCAGGGTCGGCGCTCGCCTGTGGATCGCCCGGATCATGGTGAGTTGGGGCGTCGTCACGATCCTGATGATGTTCGTCCACAACGAATGGACCTTCTACGCCGGCCGGCTGCTCCTGGGCATCTGCGAGGCAGGGTTCTACCCCGGCGTGATCTACTTCTTGACCCTGTGGTTCCCGGCGGCGCGCCGAGGCAAGGCGTTCTCGCTGTTCCAGATCGGTGGACCGATCGCCCTCGTCGTCGGTAGCCCGCTCGCTGGTTCCCTGCTGAACCTGGACGGGCTCGGTGGCCTGGCCGGCTGGCAGTGGGTCTTCCTGGTGACCGGCATCCCCGCCATCGTCTTCGGCGTGATCGTGTTCTTCTACCTCACCGACAAGCCGGCCGACGCTGGCTGGCTCGAGCCGGATCAGCGCACCTGGCTGATGAACACGATGAGCGCCGAGCATGCCCACGACCACAGCGGGCACGTCCTCAAGGACGCGCTGCGCACGCCCCTGATCTGGATTGTCTCCGGCATCAACTTCTTCATCATCCTGAGCCTGTACGGAGTTTCGCTCTCGCTGCCGCGCATTGTAAAGTCGCTGACCGGTCAGACGAACTTCATCACCAGCGTCATCACTGCCATTCCGTACGTCTTCGCCGTGACGCCGTCGTCCTCGTGGCTCGCAGCTCCGACCGGCGCAAGGAGCGCTACCTTCACGTCATGATCCCGTGCTTCGCCGGCGCGATCGGGCTCGTGGCCTCCGGCCTGATCGGCGGCCTCCCGATTCTGAGCCTGGCTGCCCTGAGCTTGGCGTCGGCCGGGATCTACTCGGCCATCCCGCCCATGTGGGGAATGACCACCGGAGTCATCAGCGGCCCCGTCGCCGCCGCCGCGATCGGCCTCATCAGCTGCATCGGCAACATGGGCGGCTTCTTCGGCCCCTACGTGGCCGGATTGATCAACGAATTCACCGGCAACACCGTCAGTTCCCTGCTGGCCATAGGCTTTTCCCTGTTCATCGCCGGAATGCTGGTTCTGGTGGCTCGACGCAGCATCCGGCGCGGTGCCGCCGACAGCCATTCGGAGATAGCCCCCCTCATGAAGGAAGCCCTGTGAGCCAGACGCCGCTGATCATCGAGGTTCGTGGGAACGAGTTCGCGGACCAACACGGAAACCCGCACATCCCCTACGGCGCCGAGCAAATCGTGCAAGACGCCCTGGCCTGTGCCCAGAACGGTTCAGCGATGTACCACTGGCACGGTCGCGGCCACGACGGCATCGACCGGCCCGACGACTTCCAGCTGCACCAGCAGGTCGTTCGGGGCATCCGAGCGGCCTCGGACATGGTCCTGCACCCAACGCTGGGTTTCACCAGCACACAAGGCGACGCCGCCGGCCGAACGGCGACCGTCCTCAAGCTGATGCAGGACCCTCGGACGTCCGTCGACATCGTCCCCGTGGACTTCGGGGCCGTAGTCACGGACCTGTGGGACGACCAACGGAAGGAGTTCCGCACGGGCGATCAGCTTCTGGTGAACCGGACCGCCTACCTTGAAGCCCTGCTGACAATCCTGCAGGCGAACTCCATTCGGGTGATGGCGGTGGTCTGGTCCCCCGGCGCCGTCCGGACCGCTCTCCGATGCCGGGAACGTGGGCTGCTGGACGGCCCCACCTTCTGGCAGCTCGGCTTCACCGGCGAGGCGCAGCCGGGCGGGATCCCGGCGACCGAACGGCAGCTCGACGCCTTCCTCGAATGGATCCCGGCCGACGAACCGTGGACCATTCACGTGCGGGAAGGCGACGGGCTACCGATGGCTGTGGCGGCGGCCATGCGGGGTGGCCATGTCAGCATCGGGCTGGGCGACGACCCGTACGACCGGCTCGGTCGCCCGAGCAACCCGGACCTCGTACAACGGATCGCCGACGTCGCTCAAACCATTGGCCGAGACGTAGCCTCCGTCGCCGACGCACGCACCATCTTGAACCTGCCGACCCCCCACTCCCCCGCCGGCTTCTGACCGATCGATACGACCCGACCAACCTTGAAGGAGCACCCCGTGAGTCAGACGATCGCCGTGACCGGCGGCAGTGGCAAGCTCGGCCGCGCCGTCGTGGCCGAATTGATCGAACGAGGGGACACGGTGGTGAACTTCGACCGCGTCCCCTCCCCGGATACCCGGGCCCGGTTCATCCGGACGGACTTCACCGATTACGGCCAGGTCGTCGAGGCCTTCGCCGGCATCGACGAGGTGCACGACGGCGTCGACGCGGTCGTGCACCTGGCCGCCATCCCGGGCGCGACCTTGCCCCCAACGTCGCAACCTTCGACAACAACTTCATCTCCACCTTCCACGTGTTCCAGGCGGCGGCGCGACTGCTGAAGATCCGCAATGTGGTCTGGGCGTCCAGCGAGACGATCCTGGGCTACCCGTTCATCAATCCGCCGACCTACGTCCCGCTCGACGACGACGTCACATCGACGCCCGAGGTCGTCTGCGCCATGGCCAAGGACCTCGAGGAGCGGATGGCGCAGCACTACTGTCGATGGGATCCCGAGCTCAAGCTGATCGGTCTGCGCTTCTCCAACGTCATCGACCCCGCCGACTACGACCAGTTCCCATCGTTCGAGGACGACCCGGCCTCGCGCAAGTGGAACCTGTGGACCTACATCGATGTCCGCGACGGAGCGCAGGCCGTGCTGCGGGCCCTGGAGTACCAGAAGCCGGGGTTCGACTACTTCGTGATCGCCAACAGCGACAACGTCATGAGCCGCTCCTCGGCGGATCTGATGGCCGAGTTCTTCCCCGGCACTGAGTTCCGTTCACCGGTGACCGGCACCCAATCGCTGATCTCCACCGAGAAGGCCCAGCGCGTTCTCGGCTGGACCCCCAAACACTCCTGGCGCGACCACCAGTCGGCCACGTGAGCCCGGACTCGACGTCCCGGCGACCCGGACGGCGGCCCAGTCGCTGCCTGGCTCAACCCCTCCACACGCTGAGTGCCGAATCGTTTGGTCCAACGGGGGTGTCAGCGGCCAACGAGTGTCCGGCGGCGCCGGGCCGTGAATCGGATGGTCTCGCATGGCTCGGTGGTCGTCAGCCGCCCAGAAGTCGTCTGATCAAGTCGTTCTGGAACTTTGCAGTCGGATCCAGCTCGCGCATCTGACCCCGGAATTCGTCGAGTCTCGGGTACAGACGCGAGATCTCGGCCGGGGCAACGGTGAACCGCTTGCCCCAGTGGGGGCGGGCGTCGAACACGGCCAGCCGCTCTTCGATCGCTGCGACAACCGGGGCAATCGCCGCTTCGTCCCTGATCCAGGTGAAATGCAGGCAGGCTGAGTCTCTTTGGTAACTCGGGCTCAGCCAGAGATCGTCGGCCGCGGTGGTGCGGATCTCCCCTGCTTGCAGGACCGACGCGATGTCCTGAGCGATGTCCTGCAGTTCTCGCAGTGCATGGACGGCTTGGTCGCGGCGCACGAAGTACTCGGACTGGATCTCCTGACCGCTGCTGGGTGTGAACTCGAGGCGGAAGTGTGGGAGCCGCTCGTTCCATGGCCCGGGAACGCCGAACTGCTGCGTCATGTTCTGTGGGGTCGGATGGTCGTTCTCGGTGGCCAGCGTCGATCTGTGCACCGTTGGCGCCGCCGCGCTGGTGTCGTGTGATTCGGTGCGGGATTTCACCAGAATCTCGTGCTGGCGCGGCGGCCGCCACGTGCTGAAGGTGCTCACGCTGTACCCGAGCGCCATGACTTCATCAAAGTTGGCGAGATACGACTCGTGGGTCAGGCCGTGATAGACGTCCTGACGGACGTGGAACGTAGGAATGAGGTCGAGCGTCAGCGCCGTGATGATCCCGAGTGCTCCCAGGGACAGCACCATGCCGTCGAACCGGGCCGGCTCGGACGCGCGGCTGTAGCTGACCAGATCCCCTTCCGCAGTGACCATTTCCAGGCCCGAGACGAAGGTCGCCAGGTTTCCGACCAGGTTCCCGGAGCCGTGTGTTCCGGTGGAACATGCTCCGGCGACCGAGATATGCGGCAGTGAGCCGGTGTTGGGCAACGCGAATCCGGCTTGGTGCAGAGCGCCTCCGAGATCGGCCCATCGGAGGCCTCCGCCCACGACCGCGGTTGATGTCTCCGAATCGATCTCCAGACGCGCGGGCAGCGCTGCCACCGACACCATGGTTCCCGGGGTGTCCGCGATCTCGTTGAAGGAGTGTCCGGTGCCCAGCGCCCTCACCGACGGGGAGTTGGCAACCAGGTGCTGGAGCTCGGCGATCGATCCTGGGCGGTGCACTTCAGCGGCCGAGAACTCAACATTGCCTGCCCAGTTCGTGATCTTGCCGGAACGCATCGCGTACTCCTTGAAGGATGTGATCATGCCCGAGCGGCGGACGCGGGGCCTAGCGGCGGCACGCATCAAGTCGTATCAGATCCGCACGGCGGTGAAGGCAGTATCAATCAGATGTCAGCATAAAGCAACAGGATTCACCGCTGAGTTGTCGAAATGTGTCGGGTTTCTGGCACCACGCCGCCCACAAGGAGCCGCTCACAAAGAGCCTGGCTCGGGAAGCGATCTGTCATGAGCGCAGCACTCCGCGCGTGCGGCCCACGAGGTGACGATTGGGGCATCGGCTGTACCGGCCCGGGCATCCGCGTGATCTACAAAATTGGCAAACGCCAATCCACGATCCTGGCTGTTAGCACCGGTGAGACATCTACTTGTGCGCGAGGTCTTGACAAGCGTAGTTGGCGTACGCCAAGCTATCTATGCACACGCCAACAGGGAGTGTGCGGCGGGTGTCGCAGAGTGGAGATGTCTCGTGAACGATCGTCAGGCGCAGATCCTGGCCCTGCTGAAGTCGGAGGAGTCGGTCGCGATCGCCGACCTGTCCCGGATTCTGGGGGTCAGCCGGGAAACGGTCCGCAAGGACCTGTACTCGCTGGAGCTCGATGGTCTGCTGACCAAGGTGCGCGGCGGCGCGGTCCTCACCGCGTCCAACGCCGAAACCGCATACGACCTGCGGCTGGGCCGGCGACGCGAGGCCAAGCAGCTCATCGCGGGGGAGGCGGTCAAGCTGGTGGCGCCGGGCAGCACGGTGTTCCTGGACTACGGAACGACCACCTTCATGATCGCCACCGAACTGATTCAGGTGGACGGGGTCACCGTGGCGACCAACGCCCTGCCGATCGCCGAGCGGCTGGCCGGCACCCCGTCGATGAGCGTCATGCTGCTCGGCGGACTGATCCGGGGCAACGAGAACTCGTTGTACGGGCCGCTGGCCGCCCGCAGCCTGCGCCACCTGCACTTCGACATCGGCTTCTTCGGCTGCAGCGGGGTCGACGCCCGGGTCGGTTTCACCAACCCGAACCAGCTCGAGTCCGAGGTCTCCAGCCTGGCCATGGACCGCTGCGGGTCGGTCGTGATGGCCGTCGACTCCAGCAAGTTCGGCGTCATCGCCGCGAATGTGACCGCACCGGTCTCCCTCCCCGACCTGCTGATCACCGATGCCGACGCACCCGAACCGATCCTGCGTGAACTCGACCTCGCCGGACTCGCCGTCCGCATCGCCAAGCCCGACACGAACGAAAGGAACTGACCCCATGGAACTGAACCAGCGGCTGCTGTTCCCGCATCTCACGGTCACCGACCACAAGGAGCTGTTCAACCTGGTCGCCGGCCCACTGCAAGAGCTCGGCTTCGTCAAGGACAGCTGGCTCGACGCGCTGCAGACACGCGAGACGACGTTCCCAACCGGGGTGGCCGTCGCCGGCGGCGGCGTCGCGCTCCCGCACACCGACGCCAGCCATGTCGCCAAGGACGCGCTCGCGGTGGCGACGCTGACCGCCTCGATCCCGTTCGCGCCGATGGGCGGCGGTGACGGCGACGAGCCGGTCCAGGTGACCACCGTGCTGTTCCTGGTGGTGTCCGATCCCAGCCGGCACATGCAGACCCTGTCCCGGACCGTCAAGGCCATCCAGACACCCGCCTTCCTGCAGGATCTGCACGCCGCGCAGACACCTGAAGAGCTCCACGACGTCGTCTCCACCCACCTGCAGCAGTAACGCCTCTGCGTTTCCCGGGGCAGCCGCCTGCGGCCCCGACACCTCAAGAAGCACGGCCCACCATCCCGCCGTCATTCGGCGACCCCGACCTCGGAGCGGTCGCCGTCGCCCATCGAACCATTCCTCGCGGAACCTGTTCCGCTCCCCCACCCCAAGTTCGGGTCGAAAGCCCGGCAACCTCAAGGAGATCCAATGAAGAAGATCCTCGTCGCCTGCGGTGGCGCCGTCGCAACCTCCACCATCGCCGCGGAGAAGATCCGCGAGCTGTGCAAGGCCAACAACATTCCCGCCGACGTGCAGCAGTGCCGCATCCCCGAGCTGTCCGCCAACACCTCCGGCACCGACCTGATCGTGACCACGGCCCGGGTGACGCAGGACTACGGCGTCCCGGTCGTGCACGGCATCGCGTTCGTCTCCGGCATCAACGTCGAGGCCACCGAGGCCAAGATCCTGACCATCCTGACCGGCTCCTGACCCCGGCCCAGCGTCGATACCTCAAGGTAGGCAACCACAATGAACGTGTTGCAGTACATCGTTGATCTCGGGCCGTCGGTCATGCTGCCGGCCATCATCTTCATCATCGGACTGTGCCTGCGCCGCGGTTTCGGCCAGTCCCTGGTCGCCGGCCTGACCATCGGTGTCGGCTTCGTCGGCATCGGCCTGGTCATCGGCCTGCTCACCGACAGCCTCGGCCCGGCCGCCGAGGCGATGGCCCAACGCTTCGACCTGGGACTGACCGTCGTCGACATCGGCTGGCCGGGCAGCGCCCCGATGGCCTGGGCGTCCACCATGGGCCTGCTTGCCATCCCGATCGCGATCGGCACCAACATCATCATGCTGGTCGGCCGGATGACCCGGGTCGTGAACGTCGACATCTGGAACATCTGGCACATGGCCTTCACCGGCATCATCGTGCAGATCGCCACCGGCAGTCTCATCTGGGGCATCGTCGCCGTCGCCGTGCACGCGGCCCTGGCCTACAAACTCGGCGACATCTTCGGACCCGTCACCGAGAAGTACTTCGGCCTCGAAGGCGTCGCCATCCCGCACGGAACATCCGCCTACATGGGCGTTTTCGCACCACCCATCGACGACCTGATCAACAAGATCCCCGGCGTGCGCCGCATCAACATCACCACCGAGAAGATCACCCAGCGCATGGGCGTGCTCGGCCAACCAGTCGTGATCGGCGCCATCCTCGGCCTGGTCATCGGCCTGCTCGCCGGCTACCCGGTCGGTGAGGCCCTGCAGCTTGCGGTCAAGATGGGCGCCGTCATCCTGCTCATGCCGGTCGTCGTCAAGCTCATCATGCAGGGCCTGCTGCCCATCGCCGAATCGGCCCGCGCCCTGCTGCAGAAGAAATTCAAGAACGCCGACTACCGCATCGGCCTGGACCCCGCGCTGCTGCTCGGCGACACCCAGGTCATCGCCGGCGGCCTGCTGTTCGTGCCGCTGACCCTG
>Ga0164241_10006216_pt1 | contig 10947 bp, 7 predicted proteins | sample OricomyardsoilBY_FD_108780 | JGI IMG/M metagenome (GOLD analysis project Ga0164241, IMG submission 108780) | Backyard soil microbial communities from Emeryville, California, USA - Original compost - Back yard soil (BY) | ecosystem: Environmental > Terrestrial > Soil > Unclassified | place: USA... | reverse complement strand
GACATGTCTTGGGGTCGCGTCAATCACCCCGGCGAAGTGTTCAAGGTCGGCGACGAGGTCACCGTCAAGGTGCTCAAGTACAACGCCGAGACCGAGCGCGTCAGCCTCGGCTTGAAGCAGACGCAAGAAGACCCGTGGAACCACGTCGAAGAGGCGTATCCGCTCGGCAAGCGCGTGCGCGGCAAGGTGATGAGCCTGACCGACTACGGCGCGTTCGTGGAGCTCGAGGCCGGCGTCGAAGGCCTGATCCACGTGAGCGAGATGAGCTGGACCAAGAAGGTCAAGCATCCCAGCAAGCTGATGGAGATCGGCAGCGAGATCGAGTGTCAGGTGCTCGAGGTCGACGCGCGCGCCAAGCGCATCAGCCTCGGTCTCAAGCAGCTCGAGCCCGATCCCTGGTCCTTGTTCACCGACAAGTACAAGCCGGGCGACAAGATCGGCGGCAAGGTCCGCTCGCTCACCGATTACGGTGTGTTCGTCGGCATCGAAGACGGCGTGGACGGCATGGTCCACAAGACCGACCTCAGCTGGACGGTCAAGGTCAACAACCCGGCCGACTTCTACAACAAGGGCGACGACGTCGAGGCCATCATCCTCTCGATCAACCACGACGAGAAGAAGGTCAGCCTGGGCGTGAAGCAGCTGTGGGACGACCCGTGGCCCAACGTCATGGACAAGTACAAGTCGGGCGTGGTCGTCGAAGCGGCCGAGGTCCTCAGCGTCGCCGAATACGGCGCGTTCGTACGCCTCGAAGAGGGCGTCGAGGGCATCATCCCGAACAACGAGATCCCAGCCGACGCCAACCTGTCGCGCGGCGACAAGGTGAAGGCCGAGATCTCGAACGTCGACAGCATGGACCGTCGCTTGACGCTGAGCATGCGGGCCCCCGGCACCAGCGACAAAGCCGAGCACGTCCAAGTGCTCAAGCGTGAGTCGGCCGGTAAGGGCGCGACCTTGGGCGACTTGCTCAAGGACAAGCTCGGCGCGATCAAGACGACGCCCGCTTCGGTGCCGCCGCCGGCGCCGAGCAGCGACGACGAGAGCTGATCGGTAACGGGAACGGCCGCGAGTTTTTGTGACCGTTCCCGTCAGCGTCAGAGAGCCGCCGTCTACCCGAGGGGGTAGCGGCGGCTGGACTCGGCCCCGGGTCGTGTTCCTCACCGTGAGCAGCGTGGTGATCGCCACGCTGCTCGTCTGTGTGCGCGAGGTGCTGCTGCCGTTCATTCTGGCGCTGATCATCGCGTACGTGCTCGCTCCGCTCGTCGAACGAGTGGAGCGTTTTCGTTTGCCCCGCGCCGCGGCGATTCTGATCGTCTACGCGGTGACGCTGGGCACCATTTATTTTTCGATCGCGGCGATCGCGCCGCGCATCTATCTCGAGACGGCGAAGTTCATGCGCGACGCGCCGTCGCTCGCCGACCGATTTTCGGAGCAATACGGGCCGCGGCTCGAGCAGTGGGTCGAGGGCTTTCGCAGCCGTTCGCGGCCGAGGCCTGCCGTCGAAGAGCCGGCATCGGTCGTCGTCCAGAACAAGCCGGACGGCAGCGTCGAGTTTCACGTCGGTAGCGGCGTGGAGGTCGTGCAGCAAGGACCGGGTCACTGGCGGGTCGGGCCCGGCGCCCACAAGGCGGAAAAATTCCGGGTTTCGGACCTGACCGCACGCGGCATCAACGAAGCCGTCGGCTACGCGCAGCGCAATGGCCTCGAGCTGCTGGCGGTCGGTAAGGCGCTGATCAGCGCGGTCGCGCGCAGCATCTTCTTGCTGTTCATGACCTTGATGCTGGCCGGCTACATCATGGGCACGCGCGAGAGCATCATCGGCTTCTTTCGCTCACTGCTGCCGTCGCGCGCGCGCAACTCGTACGATCGCTTGCTTTGGCGCGTGGATCGCGGGCTGTCCGGCGTCGTGCGCGGCCAGCTCTTGATCTGCGCCGTCAACGGCGTCTTGTCGGCGTTCGGTTACTGGATGTTCGATCTCAAGTACTGGCCGATCTTGGCGCTGGTCTCGGGCATCATGAGCATCGTGCCGATCTTCGGCTCGATCCTGAGCAGCATCCCGGTGGTGCTGATCGGGCTCACTCAAGACTTCTGGACCGCGCTCTGGGTCTTGCTGTGGATCGTCGGCATCCACCAGGTCGAAGCGAACCTGCTCAATCCGAAGATCATCGGTGTGGCGGCCAAGATTCACCCCGTGTTGGTGGTGCTAGCGCTGATCGTCGGCGAGCACTTCTTCGGCTTGTGGGGCGCGCTGCTCGGAGTGCCGGTGCTGTCCATTCTGCAGAGCATTTTCATCCACTTCCGCTTCGAGACCCTGCCTGATACGCCCCCTGATTCGCTGTTGCCTCCGCCCCCCGCCAGCGCCGTTCGTAGCTGAGCGGGTGGTTCCGTGCTCGTGCTCCGGGCCGGCGGTGCTAAGACAGCGCCGTGGCATCAGAGACACGGAAGCTGAAGAGAGCCCAGAACACCGCCCCGAGCGCCGGCAAGGCGGCCCGTGAAGCGAACAAGGGCGGCGTGGTCAAGCGTGGCGACATGCCCGATCCGATGGCGGGTGGGCAACTGCGTTCGTTGCTCACGCGGCTGGGGCTGATTCTGGCGGCGGTGTGGGTACTGTTCGTCTCGATCTCGATCTTCATCTCATCGCCGTGGAACAAGGTGGTGCTCGGCGTGCCGGTGCTGCTAACGGGCGCGGGCGTCGCGGTCGTGGTGTGGACGCTGCGGCAAGCCAAGACGGCGCGCGGCGTCGCCAGCATCTTGAGCGGGGTCGAGACGAGCGAAGATCGCAAAGCCGCGCTCGAGAAGCTTTCGACCGATTTCAAGAAGAGCGATACGCCGGCGATTTTCGCGCGCGCGCAGCTCGAGATGCAAGAGGATCCGAAGAAAGCGCTGGCCACTCTCGAGAGCATCGACCTAAGCAAGGTGATGGCGCCGGTCGCCGACGAAGCCCGCGGCCAACGCGCGATGATTCACCTCACCCAGGGTGAGGTCGGGCAAGCTCGCCAGCTCGCCGACAACATCGACCTGAGCCGCCACCAAGACGCGCGCACGCGGGCCATGCTCGCCTCCGTCAAAGCAGAAGCGATGGCGCGCTCCGGTGACGCGAAAAAGGCGCTAGAAATGCTGAGCTTGTTCGATATGGACGACGCCACCTTCGAGCAGATCCGCCCGCAGCTGCTACGGGCGCAAGCCTACGCCGCCGCCCACGACAGCGACATGAGCACCATGCGTCGGGCGCTGCGCAAGCTGGTGGCGATCGACGCTCGCTTGCTGGGCGGCTTCCTGATGAAGAAGACGCACCCGCTGCTGCAGAAGGAAGCCAAGAAGATCTTGGAGCAGAGCGGTCAGGTGCCCAAAAAGATGATCGTGCAGCGCCGGGTGTGACGGGAGATGTTTCTAGAAGCGGTAACCCATCCGAAGGCCTAGGCCCCAGGCCCAATGAGCGCCGACAGTGAAGGCAGAGGCCTCTGCGTACGGTTCGATGGTGAGCCAACGCATCTTGAGTCGCCGGACCAACGGTCACGCTCATTCCTAGGCCCCAAGGCGTTGTCGCGAGACGAGCCGCAACGCGTGGCCCGGGAAGAGCTGGTTCCGAAGTGCGGACCAACGCGGGTGCGACCGACCCACAAAGCTCCACGCTTCGTAAGTCATCCCCGACTAGCTTCAGTCGAGCTTCTGCTAGCCCTCCGACGCGTAGAAATTGATAGGCATCGCAAGTCGTCTCACCATCACATTCGAAGAGATTCAACGCCGCGCTCGCTTCAACACCCACCGCGAAAGGGCCATACGCCCGCAGCGCCCAGGCTCCGAGGTAGCTGGCGTGAGGACGAACAGAGTCAGCCGCGCGTCTCGGAAACCAACTGCGTCCAACCGAAACGCCTACTGCCATTCGGCTCGCAGAACCCTCGGCATGGGCTTCGGAAGGATGAGCGCCAGAGCTCACCAGTGCGAGCGCGATGAGCGCCGCGTACCGAGGCCCATATAGCCGACGCCTAGAATTCTTCTGTATCGCCGGTAGTGCCAAGGTGCTCAAAGGTGCACTGGTCGTCTGAAGCGCCTGGCAAGTTGTTTTGCAGCAAGACCATGTGCAGCTGGCCGCGCATCTCGGCGGGCATTCCCGGCGGGCGCTCCCTGCTCCAAGTCCCAGAAGTCTAGGCCTTCAAGCTCGTCGCCAAACGCAGGAGAATGATAGCTTGCAAGAGCAAAACGAGCAACGCCGGTCTCGCCAACGACAGCTTGGATACCACCCACGAAGGGAGGACCTAACGCTGCGGAAGCGACGGTCGTGTTGATATCGGAGACAAGATAGAGCGTCCCGGACGGCGAGAAGGCCCCGCCTTGCAGGCGCAGGACATCATGGTGGCGAGCTTCTGAGCGCCGTCGCTCACAAGCTCGCGACCGTTGCCCGGCCCAGCGGCTTGACCGCGATCTCGGGCAACAGCTCGGCGAAGCTGAGGATCCGCACCTCCGGCAGCTCGGGCTCGAGCAACTTACGGATGAAGCGGCGGATGTCAGGTTGCGTGAGGATCACCACCGGGTTCACGTCCGCGGCGTGAGCGGAGATGCCGCGCCTTACGGCCGCGACGATGTCACGGCTGGCGACCGGCGCGAGAGCCAGGAAGGCGCCCGCCGGCGTGCGCGTGATGGCGCCGCGCACCGTCTCTTCGATGTGCGAGTCGAGCAGCAGCACGGGCAGCTCGCGCGCGCCGCCGGTGAGCGAGTGCGTGATCGGCCGGCGCAGCTGCGCGCGCACGAACTCCGCGAGGGTGAGCGGATCCTTTTCGGCGCTGCCGACGCTGGACAGCGCCTCCAAGATCGCGCGCAAATCGCGGATACTGACGCGCTCTTCGACCAGGCGCCGCAAAATGTCGGCGAGTTGAATCAACGTGATCGGCTTGGGCACGACCTGGCGCACGCTGGCAGGCGCGATTTGCTCCAGCTCGTCGAGCAGGTTCTGCGTCTCCGATAGCCCCAAGAAGTCTTGCGCGCGACGCTCGAGCGCGGGCAGCAGCTGCACCAGGAGATATTGAGCCAGGTCCTGATCGCCGACCGAGCTGGGAAACGGGATGAGCAGCGCTGGCACCTCGTGCAGCGAGAGCACGGCGTGGCGTTCCGGTAGGGCACCGGACACGATGATCCGACCCGCCGGTAACGGCACGCCGCGGTCGCGAAAGACGATCTCGCGCGCCGCCGCCAGCGCCGCGCGCAGGCCGGGCCGTCGCACCTCGTTACCGCGCAGGTCGTCGTCGAGCAGCGGCTCGAGATCTTTCGAAACGTCGACCGACCAGGGCACGACCAGCGGCACGAAGCGCGGCTGGGCTTGCGGTCCCGGCCGGCGCTGAATCGGCTCTGGCTGCTGACGCTCTTGCTCGGCGCGCAGGCTCTTGAACCTGGCGCGGGACGCCGCGAACATCAGCGCGCCGATCACCAGGAACGGCAAGCCCGGAAGGCCCGGGATCGCGGCCAGGCCGAGCACGAAGAAGCTGCCGACGCGCAGCGCCTGCGGCTGGCCGAAGATCTGCGCCGCGAGCTCGGCCCCGAGCGGGGTCTCGGCTTCTTCCGCCGCCACGCGCGTCACCAGCACGCCCGCCGCCGTCGCCATCACTAGCGCCGGAATTTGCGTGACCAGGCCATCGCCGATCGTCAACAGGCCGTAGCGCTTGAGGGCGGCGCCGACGGCCAGGTCCTTCTGACCGACCCCGATCGCCAAACCGCCCAAAATGTTGATGATCGTGATGATCAGCGACGCGACCACGTCGCCCTTCACGAACTTCATGGCGCCGTCCATCGCCCCATAAAATTGGCTCTCACGCAGGAGCGAGCGCCGACGCCGGCGCGCCTCGTTGCCGTCGATGCTGCCGCTGCGCAGCTCCGCGTCGATCGCCATCTGCTTGCCGGGCATGGCGTCGAGCGTGAAGCGCGCCCCGACCTCGGCGACGCGTTCGCTGCCCTTGGCGATGACCACGAACTGAATGATGGTCAGGATCAGGAAGATCACCGCCCCGACCACGTAGTTACCGCGAACCACGAACTTACCGAAGGCGCGGATCACCTCGCCGGCGTCCGCTTGCAGCAAGATCAGCCGCGTCGACGACACGTTGAGCGAGAGCCGGAACAGCGTCGTGAGCAAGAGCAGCGTCGGAAAGGCGGCGATCTTCAACGCCTCGCCGACGTAGAGCGCGACGAGCAGCACCGCCACCGAGCAAGCCAGGTTGGACGCGATCAGCAGGTCGAGCAGCCAGGTCGGCAGCGGCACGACCATCAAGCCGACGATGGCGATCACGAAGAAGGCCAGCGCGCCGTCGGCGAAGCCGAAGCGCGCGCGCGGCGTTCGGAGCCCCAAGCTCTGAGGCGCGGGCGCGCCTTGTCCCGTTTGCGCTGCCGTCTGCGCCGCCATGTGCCCGCAGCTCAGTGCACTCTGACGGGAGCGTCAAGCGCTGTCGGGTCAGCTCGGCGACGTGAACAGCCCGAACACGCCCGTATACAGCTGCAGCGTCGGTTTGCCGCCGACCTCCGAGACCTCGAACGAGGATTGCATGCCCGCCAGCGGCAGATCGCCCAGGCGCGCCTTCAAAATCTTCAAATCGACGTCGCGCGTGCCGTAAAGGCTGGAGCCACGGCCAGCGCAGTTCAGGTAGATGCCGAAGCGGGGGGCGGCGCCGTTGGCTTCGCGTAGCAAATCGCTGACGGCGCTCGTCAGGTCTTCACGCGCCGCTTTGGCGTCACGCACCGCGAACGCCAGGCGCATGCCGGGCCGCACCTCGTCGGAGACGAGCAGGCCGCGCCGCACCGGATCGACGCCTTGTACGGCGCGGATCAAGATGTCGGGCCGCTCCGGCGCGCGTCCGCTCTTGTGCTCGAGCGAAGGCTCGCCGCGACCCAGCTTCGCTTCGGCGGGCGGTGCGAGCGCGACGAAGACCAGCGGTTGATGCTCGAGGTCGCCGGCCACCGAGCTGAGCACCTCGAGCGCGGGGGCGCCTTCGATCTCGAGCACCATCGAGCCGCGCGTCTTCGAGATGACCTTGAGCGGCATCAATAAGCGACAGGCAGCCGAGGCGCGCACGAGCGGCGCCGTCAGGCCCCGGAGCACGATGCCGCCAGCGGGGCCCGGGTTGAGCTCGCCACCCGGCGTGATAGCGAGCACCGGCGATTCGCCGACGGTGCCGGCGCCGATAACGCGTGTGCGGCGCAGCTCGCCGAGCGGCTCGAGCACGTGCGGCGCGAGGCCATTGGGTCGCGCGAACACCAGCGCTGTGTTACTCCGGCCGTTCGTCTCGCTCTCGCGGAGCGCTTCACACAGCTCGCTGCCGACGGCCTCGGCGTTGTGGCCCGTCACCGTGAACGGGTGAGCGCTTCCTCCGCTCCAGACGATTCCGGTAGCAGCCGATTGTCCCTCGACCTCGCCACGCTCCGAGACCACTCCCGCGCCCGCCACCAGGCAAATCGGCAGCTCCGCGGCTGCCCGAGCTACCGCACGGCCCAGCCGAATCAAGCGTTCGCCCAGCATGCCGGCGGCAAAAATCACCGCGCCGCTGGGCCGGTTCACGAGCCGCGCGGCCTGAGCGAAGGCCCGAGCCGCCTTTTCGGGGTCATCCGAAGCGATGCTAAAGCTCTGAGCGGAAGCCATTGTGGCCGTCATCGATGTTACGCCCTTTCGCTCCGTTAAAACATTTCCTATTTTGGTAGAGAATGTCGGAACTTGGGTCTGCGGCTCGCTCGCTCGGTATGCGCTCGTATGGGGGCTCGGATATCGGCCGTCGGCGCAGCACCAACGAAGACGCCTACCTGTGTGATGACGAGATCGGGCTGTGGGTCGTGGCCGATGGCATGGGTGGTCACGCCGCCGGCGAGATCGCCAGTCAAGAAGCCATCGACACCGTGCACGGCATGGTCAAGCGCGGCAAGACCAGCCTCAAGCTCGAAGGGCCGCTGACGGACGAACGCAGTCGGGCCGCGGCGCGACTCCTCGAGGGCGCGGTGCAAGCTGCCACGTACATCGTCTACGCGATGGCCGAGATCGATCGCGGCAAGGCGGGGATGGGCACGACCATCACGGCCATGATGCGCTTCGGGAGCGCGCTCGTGACGGCGCAGGTCGGCGACAGCCGCATCTACCGCATCCGCGGTGACGACGCCGTGCAGCTCACCGAAGATCACACGCTCATCAACTGGCAGCTCAAGCAGGGCATCATCACGCCCGAAGAGGCGCGCGTGAGCAAGCAGCGCAACGTGATCACGCGCGCGGTGGGCAGCCGCGATTATGTCCAAGTAGATACGACGGTTTCCGAGCCAGAGCTCGGGGATCTCTTTCTGATCTGTAGCGACGGCTTGCACGGCTACCTACGTACGGAAGAGATTCCGGCGATCCTCGCGGAAGGAGGGGATGCTTCGGTGAAGAAGCTGATCGACCTGGCCAACCTGCGCGGCGGTAAAGACAACATCACCGCGATCGTGGTTTCCGTCTATTGACTCGGTAGGCCCTGCCCACCGGGCCCCGGGGCCGCGGTCTCTGCTCGCGGATTAGTTGGCCCTCGGGAGGCGTTTTCGATAGCCAAGAGGGACATGAGCTATCGAAAAGTTGCCGTGATCATGGGCGGAACGTCGTCGGAGCGGCAGGTTTCGCTGGCTTCCGGCGAGGCGGTGCTGTCGGCCCTCGGTCAGCAGGGCATCGATGCCCGCGCCGTCGTGCTCGGACCCGGCGACGACGCGCTGACGATGCTGGCCGGCGCCGACATGGACGCGGCGTTTCTGGCGCTGCACGGCAAGCTCGGCGAAGACGGCTGCGTTCAGGGCTTGCTCGAGCTGCTCGGCATTCCTTACACCGGCTCGAGCGTGCTCTCGAGCGCGCTGGCGATGGATAAGCTCAAGAGCAAAGAGCTGTTTCGACTACACAACGTGCCGACGCCCCCGTACTACGTGTTCGATCGGCAGGGGCACGCCCAAGACCTCGCCGAGGTGCACGGCTCGTTCGGCTTCCCCGTGATCGTGAAGCCGCGCCGTGAGGGCTCGAGCATCGGCGTGAGCCGCGCTAGCAACCTCGACGAGCTGCGCGACGCCGTCGAGCTCGCGCTGGCCTTTGATTCGTCGGTGCTGGTCGAGCGCTTCGTGCAGGCCCGTGAGGTCGCGGTCGGCATCCTCGACGGGCGGGTGCTGGGCGCGATAGAGATCGCTCCGAAGACCGGCATCTACGATTTTGCCGCCAAATACACGCCAGGCATGACCGACTACTACATGCCGGCGCGCTTGCCCGCGGCTCGTTACCGCAACGTGCTCAACTTGGCCGAGCGCGCCGCGGAGGCGCTCGACACCAGCGGCGCGGTGCGCGTCGACCTGCTCGTCACCGAAGGTCAGAACGAATACGTGCTCGAGGTCAATACGCTGCCGGGCATGACCCAGACGAGCCTGCTCCCCAAGATCGCCAACGCCGCCGGCTTCAGCTTCGACGAGCTGTGCCTGGCGATCCTGGACGGCGCCCGCGTGCACACGCGCAAGCCCGAGGTACCCGCCGCCGCACGGAGCGCGGCTCCGCTCGAGACCGACGCTGCCGACGAGGCGAGCGTGGTCGTGCGCCGCTACGGCGCGGCCCGGCGCTCGCAGCGGTCGCGCACGGCCTGATTGTAGCGGCCGGTCATCTCGAGCACGTCGGCTTTCGGCTCGGCGGGGGGGAAGTAGACGTAACGCGCCGCTTCGGCGCGCGAGCGCTCGGCCTGGCCGGGGTTGACGGTGATACCGGCGATGCCGAGGCCGAAGCCGGCGCCGATGGTGATGCCGCCGGCCGCGAGCCGACCGGCGTTGATCTTCTGCTCCTCGTTGCCGGCGGCGTTGCGTTCGGTGCCGAACGCGCTCACGAACAAGATCGTGCCGACCGCGATTGCGATCGCGCCTGCTACGCCGAGGCCACCCGCGACGAGCTGCTTGGTGTCGTGGCTCCGCACCGCGTCGGCGTGGCGCACGAACATCGGCCCGCCGCCCATGTCGTCGCTCAAGCTCGGTATCGACACCGGCTTGGAGGCGCCCACGCGGTAAAGGGCGACGCCGTCGTCGCGGGTGGCGGACTTGATGCCGCGTTTGTCGACGAAGTCGGCGCGCGTCGGCGACGCTACGAGCCAGTCTTGCTTTTCACAGGAGGTGCGGGCGACGCCGGCCGGGGTCGGAAACTCGCCGTCGAGCCGATGCACGGTGGTGGCGCAGCCGGAGCCGAACGTAAGCAAGATCAGGGCGCAGACGCCACGCATGAGCCCAGATTGGTACCATGCCGGCTCCGAGTAGTCACCCAAGACTCTCACTCTGCTCGCAGACCGCTTATCGAAACATCGGTCTTGAACTCGGTGATTTTGCTCACCAGCTCCTCGCGTGCCGACCACGGCAAAACGTTGCCGCGCGGCGTGGCGTACTCCAAGTAAAGATTACTATCCGTCGAAATCAGCTCCGCCAGCGGCTGGCCGGCCTCTCGCGCGCTATCCGCCAGGAAGCGATCGAGGTCGCTGCCGGTGACGAGCACGTCGTCGAGCAAGCGCATCAGCGGCCGATGACCGGGGGTCTTTGCCAACACCTCAGGGTGTTCTTGGAGCTCCAGGACGCGCGATTCGGAGGCGGCCAGCGGCTGCATCGAAGCGACGAGGATGCCTTGCCCGCCGCCGTAGAACAGCGCGACGTGGGTGAACACGCTGCGCAAGGTGTGCACGACGGTCGCAAAATCTTTGCGCGTGACGTGGTGCAGCTGCACCCACTGCTGAAAAATCCCGCCGTCGGCGAGGTGCTCTCGGACCAGGCCGTAGAACTCCTGGCTGTAGAGGCTGGCCGCGCCCGCGAACCAGATGCTCGACAGCTCCATCGAGATCAGATCGTAGCGCCGCTGCTCGACGAGCAAGAAATTGCGGCCGTCGGCGAGGTGCAAGGTGAGCCGCGGATCATGCAGCGCGCCGCCGTTGGCGCTGGTGAAATAGCGATCGG
>Ga0164241_10006215_pt1 | contig 10947 bp, 8 predicted proteins | sample OricomyardsoilBY_FD_108780 | JGI IMG/M metagenome (GOLD analysis project Ga0164241, IMG submission 108780) | Backyard soil microbial communities from Emeryville, California, USA - Original compost - Back yard soil (BY) | ecosystem: Environmental > Terrestrial > Soil > Unclassified | place: USA... | reverse complement strand
CACTGGCGTGCGCGCCACGCTGCGCGCCGCGCTGCACTGACCTTCAGGGCTTGCGGAATTTGTAGATGAACTGGTCGGTGTGGCCCCGGATCGCGGGGTCGAAGACGGTCCGCTTGTGATCGTCGGCCGGATTTCGCAACAGCCGGCTTTCGCCGACGAAGCGGAAGCCGGCCGCGATCACCTGGCGCTTCACGATCGCCGGATCGATGCGGTGGAGCGTGTCGGTATCGCGCATGCCCGAGCCCGCCGCCGCGGCATGATCGATGACCAGAAACGTGCCGCCGGGCTTCAGCGCCGCGAACACCGTGCGATCGAAGACCATCGGGTCGATATGGCCCATGAATGTGTCCGGATAATCGTGGTAGTTCTGCGATGTGAAGACGAGATCCACTTTCTCCGGCACGTTCAGTTGCGCGCCGGGCTGGACGCTGCCGCTGACATTGGCGAAGGCGGGATTGGCCTTGAGCGCGGCGTAATCGATCACGTTCTTGCGCGCCTCGGCAGCATAAGGCTGCGGCCAGACGCCGTAGACATGCCCTTTGGGACCGACCACGCCCGCGAAGAGACGAGTCCAATAAGCGGCGCCCGGAATGAGATCGATCACCTTGTCGCCCGGCTTCACGCCCGCGAAAGCGACGATTTCCGGCCCGTGCCGTCGCGCGTCCTCGCCTCGCTGCCCGCCGCGCGCGGGATTGTCCGCCGCAGCCGAGACGTACCGCGGTAGGCTGGGCGCAGCGGCGACCGCGATCAGCGCGAGCGCGGCAAACAGGCGAACCGGACGGCGCAAGACATCTCTCCCGATTATGCCGGGAGAGCATGGCAGAGCGCGTGCCGGGCGTCACCAGCGATTTGCGAACGTATCCTTCGCGGCGAAAGCCGCATCAGGGCTTGCGGAACTTGTAGACGAACTGATCGGTATGGCCGCGGATCGCGGGATCGAAGACCTTGAGCTTGTGATCGTCGGCCTTGTTGCGCAGCACCTTGCTCTCGCCGACGAACTGGAAGCCGGCTCCCATGACCTGGTTCTTGACGAACAAGGGGTCGATGCGGTGCAAAGTATTGGTGTCCGCCGCGCCGCGGAAATCGGCGTCGGCATGGTCGATCACCATATAGATACCGCCCTTGCGCAGCGCCTTGAACACGCTGGCGTTGAACGCGGCGATCTCGCCTTGCGGAATGTCGTGATAATTCTGCACCGTCCACACCATGTCGACCGGCTGTGGCACGGCGATATTGTCGTCGCTTTCCATCGTCACGGTCACGTTGGGCAGCGCGCGCGCCTGCAGATTGGTCAAATTGTCGCCGACATATTTGGCGCTCCACGCCGGATAGAGCGCGTAGACATGGCCCTGCGCGCCAACCACGTTGGTGAAGATCCGCGTCCAATAGCCCGCGCCGGGCGAGAAATCGACCACCTGCCAGCCGGGCTTCACGCCCGAAAAGTCGAGCACCGCCGCCGCTTGGCGACGCGCGTCGTCACCGGCCTGATCGGCACGCGCGGGATTGGCGAGCGCGGCGGCGATCTCCGCCGACTTGGCGACCGCCATGCCGGCAATCGACGCGACAACGATCGCGGCCGCAAGCGTGGGACGGAAGAATTTGGTCATGAACGGCCTCCCCGATGGACTCGGGGAGGAAGTTATACGTCGAGATTGGCGACGCTCAAGGCATTCTCCTGAATGAATTCCCTGCGCGGTTCGACTACGTCGCCCATCAGGCGCGTGAAGATGTCGCCTTCCTCGCCGCCCATCGTCGCGGTGACGCGCAGCATCGAGCGGTTGTTCGGATCGAGCGTGGTTTCCCACAATTGCTCGGCATTCATTTCGCCCAGCCCTTTGTAGCGCTGGATGGCGAGGCCCTTGCGGCCTGCCGCCAGCACCGCTTCGAGCAGTTGCGACGGACGCGCGACCAGCGTCTCGCCCTTGCCGATGCTCAGCGGACCCTCGGCCTCTTCCTCATCGGCCGTGTCATCGGCGCGCTCGGCGAGCTTCACCGAGACCAGCTTGCGGGCGCCGGCATAAAGCTCGGCATGCTCGGCCGCGAGCGAATGAAGCTTGCGCGCCTCGGCCGAGCCCAGGAAGGCCGCCTCGACGACATGATGGTCGGTCACGCCGCGCCACAGCCGCTGGAAGTGGAAGCCGCCCTCCTCGGTCATGCGCGCGGTCCAGGTCGCCTCGGGATCGCCCTGATCGAGCCGCCGCGTCACCTCGGCCAGCCGCTGCGCGCGCTCGTCACGGCTGATCTCGGGCGCGAGCGCGGCGCCCAGCGCCAGCGTCTCGATGATGACGGAATCGTAGCGGCGCGGCACGTAGCGCATCAGCGTGCGCATCCGCCGCGCATGATCGACCAGCACCAGCAAAGGATCGCCCCCGCCGATCCCGTCGAGCGATGTCGCCTGCACGCCGTTGCGGACCAGATAATCGTCGAGCGCGGCTTCGTCCTTGAGATATTCCAGCGCCTTGCCGCGCGTCGCCTTGTAGAGCGGCGGCTGCGCGATGAAGAGGTTCCCGGCCGAGATGATGTCGGGCATCTGGCGATAGAAGAATGTCAGCAGCAGCGTGCGGATATGCGCGCCGTCGACATCGGCGTCGGTCATGATCACGATCTTGTGGTAGCGCAACTTCTCGAGATTGAAGTCGTCGCGGCCGATCCCGGTGCCCATCGCCTGGATGAGCGAGATGATCTCCTTCGAGGAGAGCATGCGGTCGGTGCGCGCGCGCTCGACGTTCAGGATCTTGCCGCGGATCGGCAGGATGGCCTGGAACTCGCTGTCGCGGCCCGATTTGGCTGAGCCGCCCGCCGAATCGCCCTCGACGATGAACAGTTCGGACTTGGCCGGGTCCTTCTCGCGGCAATCGTGCAGCTTGCCGGGCAGGCCGACCACGCCCATCACCGATTTGCGGCTGGCATCGCGCGCCTTGCGCGCCGCCTCGCGCGCGGCGGCGGCGTCGATGATCTTCTGCACGATACTCCGCGCGTTGGCGGGATTTTCCTCGAGCCACTCGGCGATCTTGTCTGCGAGCAGCGATTCCAGCGGCTGGCGCACCTCGGACGAGACGAGCTTGTCCTTGGTCTGCGAGCTGAACTTCGGATCGGGCAGCTTGACCGAGACGATCGCGGTCAGCCCCTCGCGCATGTCGTCGCCGGTGAGCGTCACCTTCTCTTTCTTCAGGAGGCCCGACTTGTCGGCATAATTGTTGAGCGTGCGCGTCAGCGCCGAACGGAACGCGGCGAGATGCGTGCCGCCGTCGCGCTGCGGGATGTTGTTGGTGAAGCACAGGACGTTTTCGTAATAGCTGTCGTTCCACTCCAGCGCGACGTCGATGCCGATATCGTCGCGCTGGCCGTTGACCGAGATCGGCTCGGGGAACAGCGGCTGCTTGGCGCGATCGAGCCACTTCACGAACGCCGCGATGCCGCCTTCGTAAAAGAGCTCGACGGTCTTCGGCTCCTCATGGCGCGCATCGGTCAGGAACAGGCGTACGCCCGAATTGAGGAAGGCGAGCTCGCGATAGCGGTGTTCGAGCTTCTCGAAATCGAACTCGACGATCTTGAACGTCGATGGTGAAGGCAGGAAGGTGACGCGCGTGCCCTTCTTCCCTTCGACCTTGCCGACCACCTTGAGTGGAGCCACGGCATCGCCGTGCGCGAAGCGCATGTAATGCTCCTCGTCGTCGCGCCAGATCGTCAGGTCGAGCCATTCGCTGAGCGCGTTGACCACCGACACGCCGACGCCGTGCAGCCCGCCCGACACCTTGTAGGCGTTATCGTCGCTGGTGTTCTCGAACTTCCCCCCGGCATGGAGCTGGGTCATGATGACCTCGGCCGCCGACACGCCCTCCTCGGGATGGATGCCGGTCGGGATGCCGCGGCCATTGTCGGTCACGCTGACCGATCCATCGGCGTTCAGCGCGATGTCGATCCGGTCGCAATGCCCGGCGAGCGCCTCGTCGATCGCATTGTCCGAGACCTCGAACACCATATGGTGGAGGCCCGATCCGTCATCGGTGTCGCCGATATACATGCCCGGGCGCTTGCGGACCGCGTCGAGGCCCTTCAGCACCTTGATCGATTCGGCGCCGTATTCGTTGTTGCTGGGGGGTGTTGCCATGCCGAGTATATAGGGATTCGCCCCCGGAAACGGAAGCGAAATGGGGCGGCGCTTGCCTCGTGCGCGATGCGGGATTCTTGCTCCGAGGCTCTGCCCTGTCGCAGCGGCCTGGGCGCATCTGCCGCTGGCCGGCTGGCCCGTCGTAATCTGGTAGTGGATCGCGATTTAGACCCGATTCGAGGCCGATTGGCTCGCGCTTGGCCGGTCGCCGCGCTATCAGCCCGGAAGGGTTTCGGCTGAGGCGAGCGCAATGGCGAGGAAATATTTCGGCACCGACGGCATTCGCGGGCTCACCAACGCCTCGGCGATGACCGCGGCGATGGCGATGAAGGTCGGCATGGCGGCGGGCGCGCATTTCGTGCGCGGCGATCACAAGCATCGCGTGGTGATCGGCAAGGACACGCGGCTTTCCGGCTACATGCTCGAATCGGCCTTGGTCGCGGGCTTCACCTCGGTCGGCATGGACGTCGTTTTGCTCGGGCCGATGCCCACGCCGGCGGTGGCGATGCTGACGCAATCGATGCGCGCCGATCTGGGCGTGATGATCTCGGCCAGCCACAATCCGTTCGCCGATAACGGCATCAAATTGTTCGGGCCCGACGGCTACAAGCTTTCCGACGCCGACGAACTGGCGATCGAGGCGTTGATCGATGGCGAAGTTCCCTTGGCGCCGGCCGCCGATATCGGCCGCGCGCGGCGCGTCGACGACGCGCAGGGCCGCTACATCCACTTCGCCAAATCGACGTTTCCCGAGGATCTGCGGCTCGATGGGCTCAAGATCGTGGTCGATTGCGCCAACGGCGCCGCCTATCGCGTCGCCCCGACCGCGCTCTGGGAGCTCGGCGCAGAGGTGATCGCGATCGGCGTCACGCCCGACGGCAAGAATATCAACGACCGGGTCGGCTCGACCGCGCCGCAAGTGCTGTGCGAGACGGTGGTGGCGAGCGGCGCGGCGATCGGTATCGCGCTCGACGGCGATGCCGACCGGCTGATCGTGGTCGACGAGACCGGCACGGTGGTCGACGGCGACCAGCTGATGGCGACGATCGCCAGCGGCTATGCCCGCGCCGGCAAGCTCAGGAACGGCGGGCTGGTGGCGACGGTGATGTCCAATCTCGGGCTCGAACGGCATCTCGCGGCGCAGGGCATCGGGCTGGTGCGCACGGCGGTCGGCGATCGCCACGTGCTCGAGGCGATGCGCGCGCAGGGTTACAATGTCGGCGGCGAGCAATCGGGTCACATCATCCTGACCGATTACGCGACCACCGGCGACGGCCTCGTCGCCGCGCTGCAGATCCTTGCCGAGCTGACCTGGGCCGGCGCCCCGGCAAGCGAATTGCTCCACCGCTTCGATCCGCTGCCGCAATTGCTCAAGAACGTCCGCTTCAAGGGCGGAAAGCCGCTCGAAGCCGCCAGCGTGAAGGACACGATCGCCGCCGCCGAGCGCGAGCTCGACGGCAAGGGCCGGCTCGTCATCCGCCCCTCGGGCACCGAGCCGGTGATCCGGGTGATGGCCGAAGGCGACGACAAGGCGCAGGTGGAAGCGGTGGTCGACCGGATTTGCGCGGCGGTGGCGGACGCGGCGGCCTGAGTTACAACCATTCTAACGTCCGGCGGGTAGCACCCAGCGTACTGGAAGGGTCGCCTCGCTCTCTATCGGATGACCTGCAGCATCTTTTGCAGGTTTCCAGCGCACCCTCGTTATAACGATGTGGCATGTTTCCCGATCGAGACTTTCGGAGCCGCTCGATACTGCGATCCAACAACGCGACGCCCGGCCATCGGGACCTATGGTTGCGTGCGCGATGACTTCGCCCTGTTCTTTGCGAAGGAGGGCCTCGGGAGGATACTCGGCAGTTCTGCTGCCCGAGGCAGGACTGCGTGGGTTCTTGTGCCCTTGTTCTCTCGATGAGTTGGAAGAGGTTTGGGGGAAATCGCTTTGAGTCCATATCTTCGTGCTAGGACTCGGCGGGGAGTCGGCTTGATTATCTATTTGGAGCAGGAGCAAGAGCAAAGCGGCTATCATAGAGTCAGAATAAGAACCGACCCAATCGTGTCAACGAACAGACCCGTTAATACCTCGCACTTCAACGTCTAAATCTTAGCTTGCGTCCCATGCTCGACATGTGCCCCGATTGCGGAGGCGAATTGACCAATCCGCCCGACGCGCCACGGCGCCGCGCTCCGCCGCCACCCCGCCTCCACCGAGCGGCGCTTCCAAGGCTGAAGAGATTTTTCGCGCGGAGGCGCGGAGATCGCGGAGGAGGCTGGCGCAGCCAATTACTCCTCTGCGTGGGACGCCCTCTGTGCGGACGCAATTTCTCGCGCCTCCGTGCCTCCGCGTGAAATTCGTTCTGTCCTACAGCCGGGCGATCATGCCAAAGCCGAGTCATGAAGCCGTTCCGGCCCTCCTCCACCTATGATGGCTTACGTCGGGGACGCGAACGCACCCACGCACGCGCGGGAGGTGTGACTTTTGTGACCTTTGGCGCGGGGGCCGGCGCATGATTCCGCGCATCCTGATCATCGCTGGTTCGGATTCGGGCGGCGGCGCGGGTATCCAGGCCGATATCAAGACGGTGACGATGCTCGGCGGCCACGCGATGACCGCGATCACCGCGATCACCGCGCAAAACACGCTCGGCGTGCAGGCAGTGCTGCCGGTGCCGACCGATATGGTGCTGGCGCAGATCAATTCGGTGATCACCGATATCGGCGTCAACGTCGTGAAGATCGGCATGATCGGATCGGCCGCGACGGCGCAAAGCGTGGCGGACGTGCTCGCGAGCCTCGACGTGCCGATCGTGTTCGATCCGGTGATGATCGCGACCAGCGGCGGCGTGCTGGCCGACGCGGAGACGATCGCCGCGTTTGGCCGGCTGATGGACCTCGCCTCCGTGGTCACGCCCAACCTGCCTGAGCTGGAAGCGCTGGGCGGCGAAGACGCCGTGCTGGCGCATGGCGGGCACCTGGTGGTCAAGGGCGGACACGCGGAGGGACACCGTGTGATCGATCGCCTGTTGTCGCCGAGCGGCGAGCTGCATCGACTCGACGGCAAAAGGTTCGACACGACCGACACGCACGGCACCGGCTGCACCTTCGCCAGCGCGCTCGCCTGCGGGCTGGGCAGCGGCATGAGCATCAAGGCGGCGTTCGAGCAGGCGGTGCGCTTCGTGCGGATCGCCATTCTCGCCGCGCCCGGTCTCGGCCAGGGCAGCGGCCCGATCGGCCATAACCTTGGCTATGTGCCGTTCGACGAACTAGAGGGCTAGACCATGCCTGGCCTGAAACACGAGAAGCTCTGCCTGCCGCCCGTCGCCGGGGTGGATGAAGCGGGGCGCGGGCCGCTCGCCGGGCCGGTGGTCGCCGCCGCGGTGATCCTGCCGGCCAAGGGCGTCCCGCGCGGATTGGACGATTCGAAGAAGCTCGCCGCCGCCGAGCGCGCGCGACTGCATGGTCGGCTGATGGCTTGTGCGATCGTCGGCGTGGGCATCGTCGAGGCGGACGAGATCGACAGCCTCAACATCTATTGGGCGACGATGAAGGCGATGACGCTCGCGGTGGAAGCGCTCGGTTGCGCACCCGGTCATGTGCTGGTCGACGGCAACCGCCTGCCGCGCTGGAGCTATGCCGCGACCGCGATCGTCAAGGGCGACGCGATCAGCCTGTCGATCGCCGCCGCCTCGATCGTCGCCAAGCACACCCGCGACACGATCATGCTCGCGCACGCCGAATCGTATCCACGCTATGGCTGGCACGCGAACAAAGGCTATGCCGCGCCCGAGCATCTCCGCGCGCTGCGCGAGCACGGCCCGTGCCCGCTCCACCGCCGCAGCTTCGCGCCGGTCGCCCAGGCCGCACTGCCTTTTTAAGTGAATCGAAACGGTCAGAGTCTTTTGCGCCACACCCCATAGATTGGGCCTGTGGATAAGTTCGGACTCAACATCTGCCCGGCTTCGCGAAATGTTCCGGTTTGTTAACGATTTGGCAACGCTCCTCGTTAACTAAGTTCCGCTTGACCGGAGTCCGCGCCAGCTTCTTTGTCGCGCGACAAGACGGGGGATTGGGGCCGATGGGGGTCATCGAAAAGGTCAGGCCGCGCGACGCGACGGCGCTTGCGCCGAACGAAGCGCTGCCGCTCGACACGCTGCTGATGGGCGATTGCATCGCGACGATGCGCGCGCTGCCGGCGGCGTCGATCGATCTGATCTTCGCCGATCCGCCTTATAATCTCCAGCTCGGCGGCGATCTCTCGCGCCCCGACGGCAGCCATGTCGATGCCGTGACCGACGATTGGGACAAGTTCGACAGCCTTTCGGCCTATGATCGCTTCACCCGCGACTGGCTGGCGGAAGCCCGCCGGATCCTGAAGCCGGACGGCGCGATCTGGGTGATCGGCAGCTATCACAACATCTTCAAGGTCGGCTCGGCGATCCAGGACCTGGGCTTCTGGATTCTCAACGATGTGATCTGGGTGAAGGCCAATCCGATGCCCAATTTCAAGGGCACGCGTTTCACCAACGCGCACGAAACGCTCATCTGGGCGTCGATGGGCGAGAAGGCGAAATACACCTTCAACTATCGCAGCATGAAGACGCTGAACGACGAATTGCAGATGCGCAGCGACTGGGAATTCCCGATCTGCGGCGGGCAGGAGCGGCTCAAGAAGGACGGCACCAAGGTCCATCCGACGCAGAAGCCCGAGGCCCTGCTCTACCGCCTGCTGCTCGCAACGACCAAGAAGGGCGACGTGGTGCTCGATCCGTTCTTCGGCACCGGCACCACCGGCGCGGTGGCCAAACGCCTCGGCCGCCACTGGATCGGGATCGAGCGCGAGCCCGGTTACTGCGCGGCGGCGATCGAGCGGATCGCGGCGGCACTGCCGCTCGACGAATCCGCGCTGACCACGATGCAATCGCCCAAGGCCGCGCCCAAGGTGGCGTTCGGCGTGCTGGTCGAGAACGGGTATCTGACGCCCGGTCGCGTGCTGAGCGACGCCAAGCGTCGCTATCGCGCGCTGGTTCGTGCCGACGGCAGCCTGGAAAGCGTGTGCGGCGCGATCGGATCGATCCACAAGCTCGGCGCGACACTGCAGAACGCGCCGGCGTGCAACGGCTGGAGCTTCTGGCATTACGAGGCGGAAGACGGGCTGAAGCCGATCGACGCGCTGCGGCAGACATATTTGCTGGCGACGCAAATCTAGTTTCGCTGTCACCCCGGACTTGTTCCGGGGCCTACGGTGCCGCAAACCAACGACCGGCGATGTTCGCTGAACCGTGGGTGCCGGAACGAGTCCGGCATGACGAAAGAAGCAAGATGCCCTCGCTCCATCTCCGCCCCGTCCAGTTCGTCGATTCGCCGATCGGGCATGACGGCGAGGTCGCGCGGCTGGCGGGCGGGATGCTGTGGTTCGCGGCTTATGAAGTGATCGAGGGCGGCGCGCGACGCACGATCTCCGTCGCCGAGTTCGAAGCCGGTCTCGGCAAACAGGACAAGCGCGCTGCCGCGCTCCACGCCCACATCACCGCGCCGCGCGCATCGCTGACGCTCGGCGCACGCACCCTGCGCTTCGATCAGCCGCATGCGGTGGGTATCCTCAACGTCACGCCCGACAGCTTTTCCGATGGCGGCAAGCAGCCCGATGATCCGCAGGCCGCGGCGGATAGCGGCTTCGACATGATGACCGCGGGCGCCTCGCTGATCGATGTCGGCGGCGAATCCACGCGTCCCAACGCGCCGCTGGTGTGGGAGGGCGACGAGGCGAAGCGCGTCGTGCCGGTGATCGAGCGGCTGGTGAAGAGCGGCGCGGCGGTATCGGTCGATACGCGCAAGGCCAGCGTGATGGAGGCCGCGCTCGCCGCCGGCGCGCACCTCGTCAACGATGTGTCGGCGCTGCTGTGGGACGATCGCGCGGCGGAAATGGTGGCGAAGGCCGGTTGCCCGCTGATCCTGATGCATTCGCCCGATCCCAAGAAGGGTCCGCATGGCGGCAAAGGCTACAAGCATGTGCTGACCGAGGTGTTCGACTGGCTCGCCGCGCGGATCGACGCCGCGGTGGTGGCGGGCGTCGAGCGAACGCGGATCGTCGCCGATCCCGGCATCGGCTTCGGCAAGTCGCTGCAGGATAATCTCGCGCTGCTGAACGGCCTCGCGCTGTTCCATGGCCTCGGCGTGCCGCTGATGCTCGGCGCCAGCCGCAAGCGGATGATCGGCGCGCTCTCCAACGAAGCCCCCGTAGATCAGCGCCTCGGCGGCTCGATCGCGCTGGCGATGAAGGGGCTGGAGGCGGGCGTGCAATTGCTCCGCGTGCACGACGTGCCCGAAACGGTGCAGGCGATCCGGGTGTGGCGCGGGCTCAGGGATCAGGCGCTGGTCGGGCGTTAAAGGGCCGCCAGCACCGTCAGCACGAGCGCGCTGCGCAAACGGAAGCCCATCGCTTCGTATAATGCGATCGCGCCGCGATTGTGGGGATAGACGTGCAGGAACGGCGTCTCGCCGCGTGCCGCGATGCGCGCGGCGACGATCCGTGTCAGTGCTCCGGCATATCCATGGCCGCGATGATCGGGGTGCGTGCAGACCGCGCTCACTTCGGTGAAGCCGGGCAGCTTCATCCGCTCGCCGGCCATCGCGACGAGCCGGCCGTCGCGCTTCTCGCCGATGAAATCGCCGAGCTGGTGCGTCCGCGCGAAGAACGGCCCGGGCTCGGTCAGCGTGGCCAGCGCGAGCATCTCAGCCGCGTCGCCATCGCCGAGCGCGACATGCGCAAAATCCGGTTCCTTGCGCGGGAAGCCGGGCGCGATCATCTGGTGGATCACCGGCTGCATCACCAGGCGGGT
>Ga0164241_10006214_pt1 | contig 10947 bp, 9 predicted proteins | sample OricomyardsoilBY_FD_108780 | JGI IMG/M metagenome (GOLD analysis project Ga0164241, IMG submission 108780) | Backyard soil microbial communities from Emeryville, California, USA - Original compost - Back yard soil (BY) | ecosystem: Environmental > Terrestrial > Soil > Unclassified | place: USA... | reverse complement strand
TTTAATATAAACTTAAACAGGTCTATAAACCTTAAGTTCCAGATAAATACTTTTAAATAACCCCAAAACTGTAACACCTCTATTTGTGTGCGGCTTATTCCGGCAAACTCAACCGAGCCACCAATTTGCTTTCGGTATTCATCCCAATTGTTCGATAAGTTGCTGTAGCCACCTTCGTTTTTGGCTGCCATTTTTGCTACCTCGGTACCCGGAAAAGGAACCATAATGCCAAACATAGGTATGCTTGAGTTTATTTGTACGGCAAGGTCAATAGTTTTAAGCATAGTTTTAACCGTTTCATTAGGTTGCCCCACCAGCAATAATGATCCTGTTTGAATGCCTTCTTCATGAGCCATTTTAAAGGCGCTTTTTATACCATCTAAATTGGTTGCCTTGCCCATGTGCTTTAAAATTTCGCTATCGCCACTTTCCACACCCATATCAAACTGCATTACATTGGCTGCTTTAAATTTTTTAAGTAGCTCGCGGTTTACATATTTAACATGGGTTTGTATTTCCCATTTAACACGGTGGCCAATGTTTCTTTCCACCATTGCATCCAGCAAATCGGCGGTACGTTGCATATCTACTGTAAAAAGCTCATCGCCAAACCTAATCCACTCGGGGTGGTAGTTTTCGATAAGGTATTCCATTTCAGCTATAGTTTTTTCAACACTTCGGTTACGTGCTACACGGCCATTGTGGTTCATGCAAAAACTACACTTAAATGGGCAGCCCCACGATGTTTGCATCCAATAATGCTTGGCCGGTTTAAAAAGGTCCCATGCAGGCATTGGTAACGATTCTACGTCTAAATTCCTTGGGCGGGCGCCATTCATTATCACTTGTCCGTTTTCGCGGTATACTAAACCCAGCAACCCTTTATAAGGCTTCCCATCTTTAAAGGCCTTGCAAAACTCTAATAAGGATTCTTCGCCATCGCCGCTTATTCCGCCGTCAAAACTCGGAAACTCAAGTAGTGTCCTATCGGGCAATGCAGTAAAGTGTGCGCCACCTACAAGTGTATATATATTTGGGTTTGCCTGTTTTATTTTGGCGGCAACATACGCGCAAGGCTTAATTTCGTTGGTAAAGGCAGTAAAGCCTACTATATCCGGCTTAAACAAAAGTATTTGAGCAATGGTTTGGTCGAAACTTAATCGGTCAAATTTTGCGTCAATAACCTTGATAGCATAACCATTATACTGGCGCATGTAAGCAGCCAACGATGCGAGTGAACTGCGCGGAAAATCGGGCGCATCATACCAAGGCTCAATAACCCCTAATGGCGGGGCATTAACAAGTGCAATCCTAAGCGGTTTCATAAGTTTCACAATATAAGCACTTATTTTTTACTGATACCAGAACCTGTATGTTTCAACAAATTTAAGTTCAATCAAAAAGTAATCTATATCTGTTATGTAAATTGCCGGGCTTAAATGCTTACAAAGTATAAAGTAGTACTTTTTTCATTACTTTCACACGTATATATCTGTTGATGAAAAAAAGGATACTATTAGTTAATGCACCTGTTTTAGCGGTACTTGAACCTTGGTTTGATGCCCCTAAGTTTGTACGTACGTCCATTGCTGCGCTTGCCGGCTATTTACGCGAGTATTCAGATTGGGAAATAAAGTGCTTGGATGCCAAGTATGAGGGCAAAACCTTTGAACAAACGGTTAATGAGGTAATTGACTGGCAGCCCGATGTAGTAGGCTTTACTGCCTTTACCAACGAAATAAGGCCCGTAGCCTATTTGGCAGGTTTAATTAAAAAACGTAACCCTAAAATAATAACTGTTTGTGGTGGTGCGCACCTTACAGCTATACCCGAAGAAACTATGCGCGAGTTTCCGACAATGGATATTGGGGTGGTGGGAGAAGGAGAAGAGACATTACAGGAAATTTGTAAAGCTTTAAGTGGTGGCATGGAACTTGGGGATGTTAAAGGTATTGTTTACCGTACTACCGAGGGATTAAAGCGTACTGCCAACCGCAACCGTATTTTAGAACCGGAAGCAATGCCTATGCCGGCTTGGGATTTATTGCCTGCCGCCGAAGAATACTATATACAAACCGTAAGGGGATGCCCGTTTACCTGCTTTTTTTGCCTTAACCATAACGGGCGTGTAGCCCGTAAGCGTGGCGTTGAAAAAACCATTGAGGAAATGGAATGGCTAATTAATGACTTTAAAGCTAAACGAATTTCGTTTGGCGATGAGTTGTTTAGTGTAGATATGAAACGCACTGAAGCTTTGATGGATGCTATGATTGAACGCAAAATAGGCGAACGCGTTAGTTGGGATATACAAACCCACGTAGCCTATGTAGATGATAACTTGCTGCGCAAAATGAAGCTTGCCAACTTAGCTAAAATAGAGATGGGTGTTGAGAGCGGTGACGAACATACACTAAAACGTATGGGCAAAGGCACAGATAAAAACATGATAATTAACTCATTTAAGCTTGCACATAAACACAACCTTAAAACCGGTTCATTTTTTATTATTGGCCAACCTAATGAAACGCACCGCACTATTTGGAACAGCATAAAACTGGCTATTAAAATAAATCCTACCGAACCCATATTTGGTACTATGGTACCCTACCCGGGTACCGAAATTGCCCGTATGGCAGCCAACGGAGAATCAGGATATAAGCTAATAACCACCAATTGGGATGAATACCGTAAGCAGCTAAACGGCTCGATGGAGATTAAAAGCATGAGCCGTACTATGCTTGAGTGGTACCAGATATTAGGTTATGTAGCTGTGTTTGCAGCTAACTTTAGGCTTATATCGTTCTTGCAGTTTTTTTGGAGTTACAGGGGTGGTGCTATTAAGTTATTTAAAAAGGCGTTAACCGGTACACGTGCCACCAGCGATTTTATGACCATACCGCCCGATTACGAGACTGTAATAAACAGCCCGGGTAACTTAACCATGGAGGAAATATCGAAATCGCGCGATAAGTGGAAGGCGTACCAGTCAGCCGAGATAAAACGCACTAAGGAAGAAAAGCCACATTTACTGCTTGAACAAATGCCTATTTAATACGTAATCGGAAAAAAGTCATTTCAACAATCGTTTTTACAATAGATGATAGTTTTGCTGCGGTAGCAATACCCGTTAACCTTTCGCGCTGTTCAACTTCAATTTCATGAAATGTAAAGCCATTCAGTTTGGCTTTAATTAATACCTCGGCCAACATAAAAATTCCGTTCGATTCGATAATTACTTTACCCGGATCGAATATTTTGCGGTTGTACAGATGTACCCAATTATAATCGCGCAATTGCATGCCGAACATTTTCGAAATAAGATGATGGTACACCCATGAGTTTAATTGCATACGTGGCGAATACCCTACCCGCTTAACACGGTAGCCAACTATAATATCGGCTTGGTGGCAGCATGCAGCAAATGCTGTGTACATATCATTACTTAACGGGCTATCGGCGGGTACGCAAAGCAGGTATTGCTGCTTTGCCAATTGTATGCCTGTGCGCACCGCACTACCAAACCCTTGGTTTTGGGGCTTGTGGTGTAGCGTTATATTTGGGTTGTTGCTAAAATGAGTGTCAACTATAGTTTTTGTTTGGTCGGTACTGCCATCGTTTACAACTATTATTTCGTAGTTAGCCTGGTTACGGTTCAATACATCTAATGCCTCCTCTATGGCTTTCTTAATAATAGCCTCTTCGTTATATGCCGGTATAATTATTGAAAATGAAATATTCTGGCTCACGTTATAACTATCTTTGCACCGTTATTTTTTATTGAGGTTTGTATATGTCCTAATATTTCAACTACCTGCCGGGCGTGGCTTACACCTGTTAGCGGCCGCTCGGTACCATGTATGCAATTTATAAAATGATTCAACTCGTTGCGCAAAGGTTCGCTATTTATAATGGCAGGAATTACCACTTCATAATCGCTCATGCTTAACTGCAAGCTTTCTAAATCGCCGGCATTAGTATGGTAATCTTTTCCGGTTTCAATAATCTTAAGCTTGTTATTGGCCAATACATCATCAAATAATAAAACCTTTTTCGAACCCGCAATTTTTACAATGCGCTGCTTTACGGCATCCATCCACGATACGTTAATACACACCGTTATATTACCTGGAAATTCCAACTGTATAAAAGCAATGTCTTCAATGTGTTTTTGTATAAAGCATTTGCCTGTTGCTGTAACGGCAATTGGCATAGTGCCTAAAAACGAAATAGCCATTGATACATCGTGCGAAGCCAAATCATAAACCACATTCACATCCTTGCGCATGGGCCCCATATTAGTGCGGGTAAATTGCAGGTATAGTATTTCGCCAATGTTATTTTGGTGCACCAGCTGTTTCATATACACGCAGTTGGCGTTATATTCAAATACATGGCCAACTAAAAGTTGCTTACCGGCTTGTGCCGATATGTTTTCTAATTCGGTACAATGTTCAGCTAAATCCGATAAAGGTTTTTCGCATAAAACGTGTTTGCCTGCAAGTAATGCACGCTTGGTAATTTCGTAATGGGTAGTAACAGGTGTACAAATAATTATGGCATCAATTGCAGGGTCGTTAATTATCTCATCGGCATTATCTGTAAACAGTACATCGGGAAATTTTTTTTGTAAGTCGGAAGTTTTGGTTTTATCAGTATCGCAAACTTTTACCAATACATTTTCGGGGGCATTTTGTAAAAGCCTGATAAAGTTAGGCCCCCAATAACCGCACCCAATTAACCCGAAAGAAACTTTTTTGTTAGAATACATTAAGGGCTGTAATTTAAATATTAATGCGGTACGCAGTAATTTATAGAAAAATTAATAAGTGCCTAAGCATAGTCAACCATGCGGTCGTCGGTGCGTATAAAGTACCAAATGCCGCCAATGCCCACGGCTATAATAGCAAGTATGGCATACCAGCAATTTAATTCAGGAAACGGTTCGCCAAGCAAGGCAAACCTATAGCCTTTTATAACAGTTGCCATTGGGTTAATGTATAAAAAAAATCCGTATTTATCGGGTATAACAGCTGTTGGGTAAAACACGGGCGTTACCCATATACCTATACCTATTATAGTAGGCATTATTTGGTTTAAATCTCTAAAACGGATATTAAGCCCGTTCATCCATACCGCTACTGCAAACCCGCAAATAATATTAAGTAGCACAAACAAAGGCAAACTTAGCAAACCAACAGTAATGTTTACGTGCTCAATCAAAATCATTATCAGTAATAACAATAACGATATACCCCCCTCAACACAGGCAATTAATATTTTTGAAACGGGAAGTATTAAGCGCGGGAAATACATTTTGCGTATCATATCTTGCTTTTGCAATACAGCCGACGATGCACTTACAACAATATTCGAGAATAAATTCCACGAAAGGATGCCCGTAAAAGCAAATAAATAATAAGGACTTTGGGTTTGTACCCGTAAAAAAAACTTAAATATTACCGTAAAGATGGCCAGCGTAATTAGCGGCCTTATTACAGCCCATAACACACCAAAATAGGTTTGTGCATACAACCCTTTTAGCTCGTGCAAGGCAAAAACCCATATCAGGCTTTTATGCTTTGCCATAGCTTTAAAATAACCGCTTACCGTTGTAGGTGCAGCACCAATGGTTGTTATATCCTGCATTAAGTTTACTAAAGTGTTTGTTTATAAAAATCGGCAACGCTTGCACACACGTAATTTACTTCTTCTTTTTTTAAATCACCAAACATGGGCAACGATAAACAGGTTTCGGCAATACTGGTGCTTACCGGAAAATTATGGATAGGTAAGTTATAGCTATTATATACCTGCTGACGGTATATAGGTACCGGATAGTGAATAGAAGTGCCAATGCCTGTATTGTGTAAGTGCTGCGCAAGGCCATCGCGCTTTGCTGTTCTTACAACAAATAAATGGTAAATAGACATAGCACCGGGTGCAACTTGTTGAAATTGCAAATCGCCTATGCCTTTTAATTGCTGCAAATATAATTCAGCCACCTTACGGCGGTTTTCATTCTCAGTATTTAAATGTTGCAATTTAATGCGTAACAGGGCAGCCTGTAAATTATCTAAACGGCTATTATAGCCATCAACCTCATGTACATATTTGGTTTCGGAACCATAGCTGCGCATCATGCGTACTTTTTTGGCTAAATTTTCATCAGCGGTAGTAATAGCACCTGCATCGCCAAATGCACCCAGGTTTTTGGAAGGGTAAAAACTGGTTGCGTTTATTATACCAAAACTGCCCGCTAACTTGTTATTATACATTGCCCCTTGTGCCTGAGCAAAATCTTCAATTACATATAAGTTGTTCTCAGCAGCAATTTTGCCTATTATATCCATTTCGCACGTTTGCCCGTAAAGGTGTACCGGTACTATTACCTTAGTATTATTTGTAATGGCGGCTTGTAGTAATTCGGGGTTTAAGTTGCAGGTTTCGTGGCGCACGTCAACCGGTACAATGGTTGCGCCCGTGCGGCTTACTGCCAGCCAGGTGGCAATAAAGGTATGTGCAGGCACTATTACCTCATGGCCATGGCCAATGCCCAAAGCTTTAAGGCTTAAAAAAAGGGCATCTAAGCCGTTAGCTACGCCAATACTGTAATTAGTATTACAAAACTTGGCAAACTCGTTTTCAAAGGCCCTTAACTCGTTGCCACCAATGTATTCATTGCTTAAAAGTATATCGCTTGCTTTTTGGCTAAGCTGACTGTGCAGGTGGCTATTAATACGCGAAAGGTCATAAAAGGGCACGGTCATAATGCAAGTTTAAGCAAAGCAGAAATATATTCAAATATAAAGGAGTTGCCTACATAGTTTAGCTAAGTAATTTGTAAATTTAACTGCTATTTCAGCAGCCACTAATTAAGTTGTAATATGAGTTTTATTGATTTATTGAAGCCATACTTTGCTACCAAGCCGGAAGAAGTAAATAATAAGTATAGAGATATACGCCAAGAATCGTTTTTTATAGACCCTAAGCACCACGAGCAATACTTAAAGTATGGATGGTGTGTAATAAAGGATGTGGTGAAGGATGAGGAGATACAATCTTTTATGGACACGTTCGATGAAATATCGAAAATGGAGGGCTTTGAGCTGGACGAGCATTTGCTTAACAGTGGCAGGTTGTTTAACCCCGAAATAAGAAAGAAGACGCAAAACGTAATTAATAAAAATGCACTTACTGTATTGCCCCGTTTGTTTAATATGGATAAAACCGATACGCATACGGGTGGGGCTTACCAAGTAAAACCGCCTCACAAAAACAGCGACTTATTAATACACCAGGACAGTACGGTAATTGATGAAGAAAATGACTATTGCCTTTTTGTATGGATACCTTTTTGCGATGTAACTATGGAAAACGGAAACATGTCGTTTGTATCGGGCAGCCATTTATGGGGCAATACCCAACGTTCGTTAGGGGTGCCATGGCAATTTAAAAATAACATACCTACTCTATATAAAAACACCGAGCCTGTATTGGCAAATAAAGGTGATATAGTTGTTTTTGATCCGTCATGCATACATGCCAGCGCCCCTAATTTAAGCAACCAAATAAGGCATGCAGTTACAATAACTGTATTGCGAAAAAACTATCAACTGGTTTATTATTTCAGGAACAAAGATTTACCCGCCGATAAAATTGAAAAATACTACGTAGACGAAAACTTTTATTACGACTACGACTTTATATCGAAACCCGATGAAACCAAATGGAGAAAAGAAATTGTTGATTATAAAGATTTCGATATTAGCGATAAGCAATTGCTTAAGTTAATAAACCAATATTGGCCCAAGCAAAATTAAGCCGCCCCAACTAGGTTTTTCAACCAATTAAGTACACCATTGCCATTAGCTTTACCATTTACAAAGCGGGCAAACTGTTGTTTGTTTACATAAGGTAAGGCGTGTTCAACTTCGCCAATAAGTTTAAGGTTTTTAGGGCCTTCAAAAATATTTCCATACAAGAAAAATTCAGGGTTCGACTCATAAACTTCGATATACTTGTCACCCTTTTGATGGTAATAAAACATAGTTGCCTCATTAGGTATTACACCCATTACCGTAGCAAGCCTTATTTCGTCAGTTTTGTTTTCGCCGCTGGCGTGTATTAAGCGGTGGTCGTATATTAATGCCTCCCCTGCTTTCATGTGCAGGCGCGCCATTTGCTGCCACAGTTCAGGCTCTACTTCGCGGTATACCGATGGTATATTGGCTGAACGATATGTTTGTTGCCACAAATGGCTTTTCGGCATAATACAAATAGCGCCATTGTTTTCGTGCAAATCAACTAATGGCACCCATATATTAAACGAACGGAATTTTTCTTCGTCAACAATGTTCCAATCTTGGTGTGGAGTTAATGTACCGGCTTGGTTTTTTCCTTTTGCAATATAAGAGCCGCCAAGTGCATTCTCGTTTATAAATATGTTATTAATGGCACGCGTAAATACTTGTTTAATGGTACTGTTCATTTGCATGCGCAAATCAAGGTCGGGCACATGGGCTGTAGCATACATGCCGTTAAGTACCGTTGGGTGCTTATCATAGTAGGTTTTTTTAAGCTGTTGTATTTCATCGGTATTTAAAAATGGTACAACAATATACCCTTCGGCTAACAGTTGTTTGTCCAGTTCGTTATCTTTTATAATTTGTTTCACGTCTTTGTAAATTTAGATAGCAACCTGTTGAATAACGATGGTTGTTGATTTTTAAAACCTGCTTCGGCTTTTAGGTTGGTAATAAGTGGTATAAGTTCTTCCTTAGGCAATACCTTATGCTCGTAATTATTTTGCTGCAAGAGGCTGCCCAACTTCGGGCTCTCAAATATACTGGTTGCAAAATTCTCGAACCGGATTAAAAAATCTTCGGGCATGGTATAACGCTCCACTTTGTTTTCACTGTTTTTATAATGAAAAACCATAGGTGCATTTTTGGTTTTTATACCTGCCGTTATTGCCTTGCGTATTGCACCCGAAGTATTAGGCGGTGAGTAATGGATAACGCTTTGATTTAAAATTACAGCAGTACCCGCTTTTACATAAAAGGGTATAGTTTGCTTTACTACTACCTCTTCATTACCCGTAAAAAAAAAGGGCAATGTTGGCGCACGCAAAGTATTGTGCTTAGGGTAGTGGCTACCGGGCATTACATGTAAGGCGCCATTCGTAGCATCAGTATCGGTTAAAGGTACCCAGCAGTTAAGAGCTACAAATTGTTCTTCGTCAACTATGGTCCAGTCTTGATGTATACCTAATTGGCTGCCTTGAGATGGTAGTTTATACAGAAATGCGGCGCCAAAGGTTTGATAGTTGCTGAACAGCCGCTCGTAATGCTTACTGAATACTGCCGTTATTTCGTCGCTGGCTTTTTTCTTGTAATCAAAATCGTTGGAATAGCTGCCTGATATAAACCCGCCTTGCTGCGGTAATTGAGGATGTAGTTGATCGAAAATATTATTCATCAGCAACACCTCTTCATTGGTTAGAAACGGCACAACTATAAAGCCCTGTTTATCAAAAATGGCTTGCTGTGCGGGGTCTTTAAAAATAGGTGCTACCATGAAATTTTAAACTTTTACCTGTTTGTATTTTTGAGCCAGTACATCGGCGTTCAATTCCGGAAATTCATAATCAAACAGACCAAGGCTTCGACCAATTTTTGGTCTGTCGTGTATGTTTTGACCAAATTGTTCAAAGTTGGTCATAAAAGTGTCGTCCTGTTCAAACACTTCTACTTTTTTACCGTATTCCGGTTTCCAATAGCAGGTACGGAAGGTGGCGTCTTTATGGGTAAAATAGGTGTTAGTTACCACGCGTACCTTACCTGAATTATTAGCTGCAGAAAAATGGATGATACTTTGATCGAAGAAAATAGCTTCGCCTGCTTTAGGATACACTTTCACCAGATATTTTTTTACCTCATCGTTACATGCATCATAAATACCTTTTATGCTGCTGCCCCTATAAGTAGGAAAAATTCGGTGGCTGCCCGGTAATACTTCAAGAGTTCCGTTTTCGTCATTTAAATCTATCAGCGGTACCCAAATATTAATACCTGTATAGATTGATTCATCAACCAATGTCATATCCTGGTGCACGCACATGGTACTTTCAGGCACAGGTGTTTTTACAATAAAACTACCACACATCACTTTTACATCTTGGCAGTACTCTTCAATACCACGTTCGCACAGGCGGCGTATTTCAACATCGGCAACAGTGCGGTAATTTTTATCCTGCGAAAACGTGCTTGGAAAAAAGCCCTCAGTTTTTTTAGGGTGTATATTATTATATAAATCGGTTAGCTCGGCAATTTCATGTTGGTTGTAAAAGGGTAAAATAATGTAACCATCCCTTTCAAACTGCGCTTGGTGTTCGGGGTTTTTGAACACGGTTTTCATTTTAGGAAAAGCAAATGCTGGCCCTGTAGTTTTGGCCTCTTCAGCAACTTGCTTTTGATCTTTAAATAACGACGATAGTAATTTAAACATGATTTTCGAAAAGACGTTTTTTAACCTCGCGAACAATGTTCAGCGGGGTGTATTTTTGTAAAAACGGACGGTCATCAACCCATACATAAGGTTTTTCTTCGTGCAGAGGTTGTGATGCTTCAACTTCAGCAGGCTGCTCATTCTGCTTTTTGCTTCCATCCATATTGTAATCAAAAAGCTTAGCAAGCTTTTCGCAAAGCGGTACGTTAAATTCGTTGCCTGTACTTTTTATTAGCTCAACCAATTCATCGGCAGTAAAGGTGGGTAATACATAAGGCATTTCCGCAACTATATGGTATCCTTCAATCATTTCCTGCTTATCATACATTTTAGCTAACCTGCTGTTTTCATATTTCAGGAAAAAATCAGGATCAATATGGTACTTGCAAACCGTTTCCTTTTTGCCATCGGGCTTTAAATAGTAGTGGGCTAACTGGGCCT
>Ga0164241_10006213_pt1 | contig 10947 bp, 7 predicted proteins | sample OricomyardsoilBY_FD_108780 | JGI IMG/M metagenome (GOLD analysis project Ga0164241, IMG submission 108780) | Backyard soil microbial communities from Emeryville, California, USA - Original compost - Back yard soil (BY) | ecosystem: Environmental > Terrestrial > Soil > Unclassified | place: USA... | reverse complement strand
GAGGCCGATTGCCATCATAGCATAAATTATTCCGAGTTGGCCGAAAGTTTGTTTTTTTCCTCTTTCAAATGTAATAATATGGGACACTATACCAAATCCTGGCAAAATAAGAATATAAACTTCTGGGTGACCAAAAAATCAAAATAAATGTTGGTAGAGAATAGGGTCTCCCCCACCCGCGGGGTCAAAAAATGATGTATTAAGGTTGCGGTCAGTTAAAAGTATAGTAATAGCGCCTGCTAGGACTGGGAGAGACAGCAGTAATAAAATGGCTGTTAAAAATACTGATCAGACAAATAGGGGGGTTCGGTCTCATGATATTCCTGTTGTTCGTATATTAATAATTGTAGTGATAAAATTTACAGCCCCTAAAATAGAGGAAGCCCCGGCTAAATGAAGTCTGAAAATAGAAAGATCAACTGAAGCCCCAGCATGAGCAATTCCTGAAGAAAGTGGGGGGTACACAGTTCATCCAGTTCCTGCCCCGCTTTCTACTAATCCTCCGGCAAGAAGAAGGGTTAATGAGGGGGGTAAAAGTCAAAATCTTATGTTATTTATTCGGGGAAACGCCATGTCAGGGGCCCCAATTATCAGGGGGATTAATCAATTCCCGAATCCCCCGATTATAATTGGTATAACTATAAAGAAAATTATAATAAACGCGTGGGCTGTTACTATTACGTTGTAAATTTGATCGTCTCCAATAAATCTTCCAGGTTGGCCTAATTCTAACCGGATTAATACTCTAAATGAAGTTCCTACTATAGCTGCTCACACTCCGAAAATTAAGTACAAAGTACCAATATCTTTGTGGTTTGTTGAATAAAATCATCGTGCCAAATAAAATGGCTGAACTTAGGTGTTAGACTGTAAATCTAATCATGGATTAAATCCTTTTATTAAAAGTCTAGTAGTCAAAATGATTCATGGTTGCAAATCTTGAGGTGGGGGAACCCCTAGATTTAAGGTTTAAGAGGTTAAACTCTTGATTTAAGCTTTGAAGGCTTTTAGTTTTTCTAGCTTAAAACCTTGGGGGCAGGTTTAAACTAAAAAAACTAATATTGGTGCCATGCAGTTTCCTAAAATTGATACAGTTAAAAATAATTTGTCCGAAGAATTGCTATGGGCGACTGTGATAAAATTGTTTTTTCTTTCTCCTATAAGGAGTCTGTAAGCTATTCGAAGGTAATAAAACAGAGACACTAGAGATGATGTTACTAACGCAGCGGCTAAAAATATTCTTAGCTTTAAGACGATAATATAAATTGCCCCGAGTTTAGCTATAAACCCAATAAATGGGGGAAGCCCGCCTAGGGATAACAGTCTAAGTGTAAAAGAATACTTCAGGCTAGTTCTTCATTTTCTTGTGATAATTTGTCTTACTATTTTTATTCTTGTGGTGTACAGGATAAAAATTAATCTGATAGAAATGGCGCAGTAAATTAAGAAGTAGGCTGCTCAATAAAAGATAGAGGACGCCTCACAAATTGCTAACATTCATCTCGCGTGAGCGATAGAAGAATATGTTAAAATTATTTTTAAATTAATTTGATTCAATCCTCCTAGTCTTCCTACTATTGCTGAGCCAATAATAACTATAAAAACTGTTTTAGTTTGCGTGACGGAAGATAGAAGAATAAATGGGGCAATTTTTTGCCATGTTAAAACTATCGCACACTGGGGCCAGTCTGAAATTTTTATTATTTGAGGGAATCAAAAATGAAAGGGGGCCATTCCTGCTTTTAGTCTTAAAGCTATAAAAATGATTTCTTTTTGAATCCCTAAAAGTCTTAAAAATCCTACTCTCGCCCCGATTAAGCTAGAAAAAATTAAAAGAAGAGAGGCTATGGCTTGGGCTATGAAGTACTTAATGGCTGTTTCAGTAGAAAGGGGGTTTAATTTAATTACTAACAGGGGGATTAGTCTTATTAAATTAATTTCTAAGCCTAGCCAACAAGTAAATCATGAGCCTGAGGAACAGGCAATAATAGTTCCTGCAATTATAGTGAATATAAACATAGAGTGATATCTTTTTATTAAAATTTAAAAGAAAGAGGTTTGTACTCTTATAGACGGGGTATGAGCCCGATAGCTTAGTTAGCTTATCTTTTATAGTTTAGTTTATAGGAACACTAAATTTTGATTTTAAAAGAAATGGTGTAATTCCATTAACTGTAAGATAAAAGTAATTTTTTACATAATCTATTCTATCAAAATAGCCCTTTTTGTCAGGCACATTATCATTATTTTCTGTACAGCCGGAAGGAACCTATTCAAAAACACCCCCAAAAATGGCAAAAAGGGGCAATTTACCCCCCAGATGCCCTTTTTTTTTGTATAATAATATATAAGTATTAAATATATTATATATATAAATAGATTAAAAATTTAAGTATATAATCATTAAACATTATTTTCATAATTAAAATTTTATGGCAGTAAATATACAAATATTTTAGTTACTTAAAAAAAAAGAAAAATAACGTCTTAATATATATACATTTATTTAAAATGAAGGCTATTGAATAAATTTGAATTTATAAATCCAAAAAAACATATTTGAATAAATTAATTATTTATTTAAAATTTAAATTTATTAATTAATACTTTAATAAAGTATATTATTATATTAAACATTTATATAATATATATATATACATATATGCATATTTAAAATACCTATATCGTTATATTTTCATAATCTAAAGGAAAAAAAAGATTATGAAAATATAGTAAGTTCCTTTTTTGTGTATAGAAAAGTTTGATTCTTGCTTTAAGATTTATCGTATAAATTTTATACATGTACAAAAATATTTTTGGCAGTATTTTATATTACACAATTAAAGATGTAAATGTTTGTTTAAAGTTCTGGAAAAATTCGTGCCAGCATCCGCGGTTATACGTAGGGGGCTTATAAATCTATTCGGTGAAATGAAGTTTAATTTTTTAAAATTTTTTAGTTTTTAATTTAGGTGAAATTTATTGAGTGCGGTTTAATTATAAAAGAGACTTTCAAAAGTTTTCAGAAACCGGGATTAGATACCCCGTTATTTTATATGTTTTAAAACCAAAGTATTATTAGTTAAAAATAGAAACTTAAAGAATTTGGCGGTATTTTATTCTTTCCAGAGGAACCTGCTCTTTAATCGATAGTACTCGCTTTCTTTACTTTAAATTGGCTTATATATCGTTGTCTTAAGAATCAATTTAATAAAATTTTTTCTTAAAATCTAATAGATTATATGTCAAATCAAGGTGTAGTGTTTTAAAGAAGAAGTGGGTTACAGTTATTTAAATAATGGGTTAAAGTTAAAATTTTTAATTAAATTGGATTTGGGAGTAATTGATAGGGGGTCTATGAATTAAGCTCTAAAATATGTACACATCGCCCGTCGCTCTGATTATTTTAAAATTAGATAAGTCGTAACAAAGTAGTTTTTCCGGAAGGAGAAACTTGATTAATAGTAGAGCTTGAAGTTAAGCATTTTATTTACAATAAAAATATCAATATGAAATTGTACTGTTATGCTTAAAAAAATATATTTTTAATTCTTTTAAAAATTTAGTGTTTCAAAGAAAAATTTTTTTTGTGGGTTCTGTCAAGGGGTCTTGAAATAAATTAAATCGGGGGGTTTAATTAATCAATTCATGTACCTTTTGTATTAGTGTCTTTACATTTAAAAAATTATTATATATTCCCGAAAAAATAAGATTTAGCTTAATCTAAATTTATTGTAGAATTAATATTTAAAGTTTAAGCTGGAACTGAAACGGTATTCGTTTATTTTTATATCTGGTTATTAGGACAAAAGTTTAGCTTTTTTCCCCGAATAGAAATATTTTAATTTTAAAAAATTTTTTGGCGGGGTGAAAAATAAATGGGGTTTATCTCTTTTATTATTAAATTATAATTCTTTTTAGTTAATTATTTTTAGTAGGCTTAGAAACAGCTATCTTTTTATTAAGTTATATTTTAATTTTTATAGGGGTGATTTATTAAGAATTTATTTTTTGAGGGTAAAATTAAATAATTTAATTTTAGTTTTTAAAATTAAAGAATTAATAGTTTATTTAGTGAGTTTTAGAAAAATTTATTTTAAGGCTAATGAATTCGGCAATTTAAGCTTCGACTGTTTAACAAAAACATTTCTTTTTGTTAGTTTAAAAAGTAAGGTCTGCCCACTGTATTTATAAAGGGCCGCGGTATTTTGACCGTGCAAAGGTAGCATAATCATTAGTTCCTTAATTAGGGAATGGTATGAATGGCTAAACGTAGTTTATCTTTATTAGCCATAAAAAACGAATTTGAACCTAAAGTGAAAATGCTTTAATTTACTAATAGACGATAAGACCCTATAGAGTTTTATGGGCTTGTTTATTTTATTTAATAGAGGGGGTTTAAAATAAACAGATCTATTTAATTGGGGCAATTAATGAATAAAAAAAACTTCTTTTAAAAGTATCCCGCAAGGAATCTAATCTTGAATTTTACAATCAGAAAAAAATTACCTTAGGGATAACAGCGTAATTAATTCTGAGAGCCCGTATCGACGAATTAGTTTGCGACCTCGATGTTGAATTAAGAATTCTTTATGGGGCAGCTTTTGTTTAAAGATAGTCTGTTCGACTATAAAATTCTTACATGATTTGAGTTCAAATCGGCGTGAGCCAGGTTGGTTTCTATCTTGAGTTTTTGTTAAAATTTTTTAGTACGAAAGGACCAATAATTTATATATTTTGTTTTGTGCTAAATTGGCAGATTAGTGCAATTGATTTAGAATCTTTATATAAAATTATTTTTATTTAGTAATTTTAATTCAGTTAATAAATTTAATTTTATCCTATTTACTTTTAATTGTTGGTGTTCTTTTAAGAGTTGCTTTCATAATTTTATTTGAGCGTAAGATTTTAGGCTACATCCAAATTCGAAAAGGCCCCAATAAGGTAGGCTATACTGGGATTTTACAGTCTTTTGGGGACGCGGTAAAATTATTTATTAAGGAACAAAGAGTTCCTGTTTTCTCTAATCTAATTCCTTATTATTTTTCTCCTGTTATTTCACTTTTTATAGTTTTATTATTATGGGTGTTGATGCCATACGAGTCGATAGTTGTAAGATTCAGCCTGGGGGGGCTTTTCTTCTTCTGTTGCACAAGTTTTGGGGTTTACACTTTAATAGGAAGAGGGTGGTCATCTAATTCTAATTATGCTTTACTAGGGGCTATACGGGGGGTCGCCCAAACTATTTCTTACGAAGTAAGTATGGCGTTAATTTTTATTTCCTTTATTTTTATTACAGGGGTCTATCGTTTATGGGGTTTTTTTGAAAATCAAGCTTTTGTGTGGTTTATACTTATTAGACTACCAATTTTTTTATGCTGAATAACTTCAATTTTAGCTGAAACTAACCGCACTCCCTTTGATTTTGCAGAGGGGGAGTCTGAGCTGGTCTCAGGGTTTAATATCGAATATGGGAGAGGCGGGTTTGCTCTTTTATTTTTAGCTGAGTACGGAAGTATTATTTTTATAAGCTATTTAAGTGTAGTTTTATTTATAGGAAGCGGGTTTAACATAATTTTTTATAATGTTCTAGGGTGTTTTTTATGCTTTTGGTTTATTTGGGTGCGTGGTACTCTTCCTCGCTACCGGTATGATAAGCTTATATATTTAGCCTGAAAAATTTTTCTCCCTGTAGCATTAAACTTTTTGATATTTTTTATATTTTTAAAGGGGGTTATACATTTTATTTAATAGCAACTAATTCACTATTTTATTTATTAGCAACTAATTCATTTTTGAATTTTAAAATTATCCGTTCTCTATCCTTCCCACAGGCCGTAGGCTAAGTTCTGTTTCACAGAAATTAAAAGTTACGCAAAAGCTTAAAAGCCTAGATCTTCAAAAAAATTGGGGGGGAAAAATTGAAATTTTTAGCGGGGCCCCAAATTGTTAAGAGAATCTAACTCTTGTTGAGTACTTTCAAGGTACTTGCTAGGGGCATTCAGCCAAACAATTTATTTTAAATTTTTATCTCAAAATTTTATTATTATTGGGTTTAAGATAAAGTATAAAAAGTAGATTACTGTTAAAATTTGTCCTGTTAAGATGTAAGGGTCTTCGGCTGGTCGAGCCCCGATTCATGTTAATAAAATTACTGAGTTAACTATTAGTCAAAATATAACTTGGTTTACAGGATAAAATTGGATTCCTCGGAGGGAGCTTTTTTGTGCGATAGGGAGGATTAAAAGAATGGCAATAGAAGCTACTAAAGCTACGGCTCCCCCTAGTTTATTAGGGATCGATCGAAGAATAGCGTACGCAAAAAGAAAATATCATTCTGGTTGAATATGCACTGGGGTCACCAATGGGTTAGCTGGGATAAAATTTTCTGTGTCTCCGAGTAAAAATGGGTTTATTAGGGCTAAGGATATTAATGCTCAAATTAGGAGTACAAACCCGAATAAGTCTTTATTAGAAAAATATGGGTGAAATGGGATCTTGTCTGAGTTTGAATTAACCCCCAGAGGGTTATTAGATCCTGTTTGGTGGAGAAAAAGAAGGTGAATTATTGATATCCCTGCCACAATAAAAGGAAGAAGAAAATGAAAGGTAAAAAATCGAGTTAACGTTGCGTTGTCTACAGCAAACCCCCCCCAAATTCATTGTACAAGTATATTTCCTAGGTAGGGGATTGCAGATAAGAGGTTAGTAATTACGGTAGCGGCTCAGAATGATATTTGTCCCCACACTAAGACGTAACCTATAAATGCTGTAGCTATAACAATAAATAAAATTAGTACTCCTATAGTTCATGTTTCTTTAAAGAAGTAAGATGAATAGTATATCCCTCGGCCTGCGTGTAGATAGAGGCAAACAAAGAAAAAAGAAGCCCCGTTAGCGTGAATGACACGTAGAAGCCACCCGTAGTTCACGTCTCGTGAAATATGGGTAACACTGTTAAATGCTAAAGTAACATCTGCTGAATAGTGTATTGCTAAAAAAATCCCTGTTGCAATTTGGGTTATTAAGCATACCCCTAGAAGGGAGCCAAAATTTCATCAGGCTGAGATGTTAATAGGTGCGGGAAGGTCCACTAAGGCGTTATTCGCAATTTTAATTAAAGGGTGAGTTTTCCGTAAGTTTATCATTATTTAAAAAATAGTGTTTCGTAGGGGTCCTTCATATTTTGAGGCTAGTTTTACTACTACAACTAGGGTTAGGAGTAAATATACTATTGTTGATGATGTAATTAGTATTATAGACTCAGAGTATACTATTAAGATGGAATTTAGTCTTTGGGTAAAATTTCTAGTTTTAAACTGTCTGTTTAACGAGATTACTGCTAGGGATGAAATTAGAATAAAGGAAAAAAATATCCTTGTAATTTTTACGTTTAAATTAAATATTTCGTTAGCGGCTAATCTTACGATATACACAAATAAAACTATTAACCCTCCTACAAAAATTAAAAATATAATAAATGAGAATCATCTGGTTCTAATTCTAGCCCATACTAGAATGCATACTACTAAAGTTTGGCACAAAATTAAAATTATTAGTATAGCTGGGTGTGAACTTTGTATAAATACTATTCTTAGCGCTATAGACGCAAATAAAATTATTTTAATGTCGGAACAGGATTTATTTTATATAAAATAGTAGCTTTGGGAGTTACAGATGGGTAATACTCTTTTCTGAAGTTTTAATGGGGTTAACCAATTTTTAGTTTACAAGACTAATGTTTTTCTTAAACTATAAAAACTTATTTTATTAAATTATTTTTTAATCCTAACCTTTATTTTTTCTGGTGTTTGAGTTTTTTCATCTAAACGTAAGCATATTATATCTGCTCTTCTTAGTCTTGAGTATCTAGTTTTATTATTTTATTTTATTTTTTTTATTTTTTTGTCCTCGGTTATAATACATTTTTCTTTGATCTATTTGACTTTTGCAGCTTGCGAGGGGGCTTTAGGTTTGTCAATTTTAGTAATTATAAGACGAACTCATGGGGGAGACTATTTTAAGACTTTCAACTTTATTTCTTAATGATAAAATTTATTTTTTGTTTTTTTTCGGCTTTAGTTAGAATCTTTTTTTGCGGGTTTTACGAAAGATTTATACTTAGAGGGATTTTTTTGGCTGGCTTAATAGTAATTTTTTGTTTTAAAAATGTTTTATCCTTAGACTTAATTTCAGTTGGTTATATTTCCGGGTTAGACTCTCTTAGATACAGATTAGTAATTTTGTCTTTTTGAGTTAGTTTGTTAATGTATATGTCTAGCTACGGGGTGGTTATAGGCGGAAATTTTTCTAAGTATTTTTGTTTACTTATTATGGTGTTAATATTTATTTTAATAATAACTTTTATTAGAGCAAATTATCTATTATTTTATTTTATGTTTGAGGCATCTTTAGTACCCACTCTTTTAATTATTACGGGGTGGGGTTACCAGCCTGAGCGTTTGCAAGCTGGGATTTATTTTTTATTTTATACTTTAGGGGTTTCCCTACCATTGCTCTTAGCAATTGTCTGGGTTTCTATTAAGTTTAATTCTTTGGATATTTTTACTGATCTTTTTTTTTCTGGGAGTTCCTTAAGATGTGTGTTATTAAGTTTAATTTTTTCTGGGGCATTTTTAGTTAAACTTCCTATATTTTTAACCCATTTATGGCTTCCTAAGGCCCATGTTGAGGCACCCGTTGCTGGTTCAATAATTCTAGCCGGCGTTCTTTTAAAATTAGGGGGTTACGGCTTATTTCGTGTATTAGCCATTTCTAGCTTCGGGTTGAGGGTTATGTCTAGTCTTATGCTTGGAGTAAGACTTATTGGAATAGTTGTAGTAGGTTTAATTTGTTGCCGATTAAACGATTTTAAAGCTTTAGTGGCTTATTCTTCAGTAGCTCATATGGCCATGGTAATTTCTGGTGTGTTTAGATATTATACTTGAGGGTTTAATGGAAGCCTAATGATGTTAGTTAGCCACGGAGTTTCTTCTTCTGGGCTTTTCTGTATTGTGAATATATACTATGAGCGTTTAGGTAGACGAAGATTTTTTATCAATCGGGGGTTAATTTTAATTTTACCAATTTTTTCTTTAATGATATTTATACTATGTGCTTCTAATATAGCTGCGCCCCCTACAATTAATCTTTTGTCTGAAATCTTTTTGATAGGAAGAATTATAAGATACGATTATTTTATAATGTTGGTTTTCCCGCTTGGTTCTTTTTTAGGGGCTGTCTTTACTATTTTTATATTTTCTTACTCCCAGCATGGCAAAATTTTTTATATAAATTTTAGATTTCCGTTGATGAATTTTCGTGAGGTTCATACACTAGTTTTACATATTATTCCTGTAAATTTATTAATTTTAAAGCCTGATTATTTTTTAGTTGGTTTTTGTTTAAATAGTTTAATAAAAATTTAAGTTTGTGGGGCTTGAGATGAATCACTTTTCTTTAAACAATTAAGATATTTCGTTTAGTTTCTTTATACATAGGCATTATACTTTTTTTGGTTAGACTCACAAGAATTTTTTGGGGCTTATCTTTTATTAGTTCCCAAGAAGTTTGGTTTTTAGAGTGGGACATTGTTACTTTGAATTCTTCTTCTATTATTATAACTTTTTTGTTTGATTGAATGAGACTAATTTTTATGGGGTTTGTAACTATAATTTCTTCTATGGTTCTTTTTTATAGAACTTTTTATATGGAAGGGGATAAATTTATGTACCGATTTATTCTTTTAGTTTATCTTTTTGTTCTTTCTATAGTTTTTTTAATTCTTAGCCCTAATATAATTAGAATTTTGTTGGGATGGGACGGGTTAGGCCTTGTTTCTTATTGTTTAGTGATTTATTATCAAAATGTAAAATCGGCTAATGCTGGTATAATCACTATTTTATCCAATCGAATTGGAGATGTAGCTATTTTATTGTCAATTTCTTGGCTGTTAAACTTTGGGTCATGAAATTTTTTTTATTTTCAGTTCATGTATGAGTACAACGATTTATTTATAGTAGTATTTTTAGTAATTTTAGCTGCTATAACTAAAAGAGCCCAGATACCATTTTCTGCCTGGCTACCAGCTGCTATAGCAGCACCAACTCCAGTTTCTGCTTTAGTCCACTCTTCTACATTAGTGACAGCCGGGGTTTATTTATTGATTCGATTTAACTATTTAATGGGGTTAAACAACTATTTATTTTATGTGGGGGTTTTTACTATATTTATATCTGGTTTAGGGGCTAATTTTGAGACGGACTTAAAAAAAATTATTGCGCTATCTACTTTAAGTCAGTTAGGCCTTATAATAATAACACTATCAATGGGATTTTATGAGCTTTCTTTTTTTCATCTCCTTACGCATGCTTTATTTAAGTCTTTACTATTTTTATGTGCTGGGGTTTTTATTCATTCTATGGGGGATATTCAAGATATTCGTCATTTGGGGGGAGTAATAATTTCTTGCCCTCTTACTTCATTTTATTTTATTGGGTCATCTTTAGCTTTATGCGGGTTTCCGTTTTTAGCCGGTTTTTACTCCAAGGATTTAATTTTAGAGGCTTATTTTATGATGTCTATAAATACATTTATATTTTTAGTAATTTTTTTCGGTACAATATTTACTCTTACTTATACTGTTCGTCTTACTTATTATTTATTTTTTAAAAATTTAGGCACAAAAACTTTTTTAAATTTAGGTGACTACTCTGGCATAGCTATCCCTATAAGACTTTTGTTTTTTATGTCTGTGTTTGCAGGAAATTTTATAAGCTGGTTTTATTTTCCTACGCTTACTGTTTTTTTGCCGTTTATTGTAAAAATTCTAGTGTTATTGGGGTTAACGGGGTTTTCTATTATTTCAGTTTCTTTAATAGGGTCTAAATCTGTTTTTGTTACACCTTTAAACTCTAAGTTTACAAATTTTATTGTGTCTATATGATT
>Ga0164241_10006212_pt1 | contig 10947 bp, 7 predicted proteins | sample OricomyardsoilBY_FD_108780 | JGI IMG/M metagenome (GOLD analysis project Ga0164241, IMG submission 108780) | Backyard soil microbial communities from Emeryville, California, USA - Original compost - Back yard soil (BY) | ecosystem: Environmental > Terrestrial > Soil > Unclassified | place: USA... | reverse complement strand
GTTTAACACGACATCTAACATCAATTTACGAAAATACCCCGTAATATTGAGTTGTTCTCCTCTCGCCCTGAGGGCTGATGGATTAGCCCAAATCCTGTTTTAGATGTTTGGCAAAGGTATTGTTTAGGAGTCCCGCCCTTGTTATACGTTATTTGGCGGGGATGAAGCCGCGCTCTTCAAGGTAACTCATCACCTTAGCAACCGATTCCTCAAGCGAGAGTTGGTCGGTGCGGACGTGCAAATCAGGCGATTCTGGCGCTTCAAACGGGTCGCTGATGCCAGTGAAATTCTTGACTTCACCCGCACGCGCCTTTTTGTACCAGCCCTTCACGTCACGGCCTTCAACCACTTCCAACGGCGCGTCGATATAGACTTCGACGCAGTTGGTGACTTCTTTTCTCACGTGGTCGCGCATGGCCTTATACGGTGAGATGAATGAGCAGACGACGCCGACGTTGTTGCGGCTCAACAACTTGGCGACGAACGTCACGCGCTCGATGTTCTTATCGCGGTCTTCTTTGCTGAAGCCGAGGTCGCGGGTCAAACCTTCACGCACCACATCGCCGTCCAGTCGTTCAGACCGGATGCCGCGAGCGCCCAATTCTTTTTCCCATTCCAGCGCAATCGTGGTCTTGCCCGCGCCGGACAGGCCAGTCATCCACAGCACCCACCCCGGATGTTCAATCATTGCCATTGTGTTGTCTTCCCTTCGCGTCAGTTGAATTGCACAGCGTCAGGATTGTACGACGTGCCGCCCATCTTGTCAGGGTGAAGCTGGTGATGAGTACCCTTACGCTTTCGGATAACCCAACCCGTCAACGGCGCGGGCGAGGTCTACATCTTTTTGGCTGATTTTATTGCCCGCGTCATGGGTGCTATAGCTCAACGTGACCTTGCGCCAGCCAATCGTCATGTCTGGGTGATGGTCTGCGCCTTCACTCAAGACTCCGACGGCGGACGCGAACGCGATACCGGCAAGGTAGCTGGCAAACTTATAAGTTTTAGTCAAAGAGTCGCCATCGCGCTCCCAGCCGCTGAGGGCTTCGAGGGCGGTGGTGATGTCTGATTCTGATAAAGGTTGGGTCGCCATAGGATGAATCTCCGTGTTTGCTTTCCTATTTATTGTGGTGTGAAAAGCCTTCACGGTGCAAGCGTCAGCTCCCCCATTTGTTATCCTCCGGTGGTAGGATTTTGAGGGTAGGTATGACGATGTTTAAGCCCCCAAAATCTTTTCATCAACTCTTCACACGGCGCGGGATTGTGTCGTTTTTTTGGGGGTGCTACAATGGCGGTTGGGAAAAATTGCACAAAACACCGTGATAAACGGTTATTGCCAAGCCCGCATTGTTAGTCGCTTAGGAGCATCCATCGCATGGCAAATCAAGGTTTACGTAATATGTCCGTGGCCGATAGCAACACCGGTCTCGTCAATGGCGCAGAAGGCAAGCTGATTTACGTCGGCTATAAGATTGAAGACCTCGCCGCCAACGCGCTGTTTGAAGAAGTCGTGTATTTGCTGTGGAATGGCCGACTGCCCAACAAGGCAGAACTGGAAGCCATCCGCGCCGACATCGCCACCAACGCCATTTTGCCTGCGCCGGTGCTGGAATTTTTGAACACGTTGCCGAAGGATGCCAACGGTATGGCCGTCCTCCGCACCGTCACCTCGTTGCTGTCGATTTACGACCCCGAAGGTGAAATCCAGACCCTCGACGCGGTGAAGCGTAAGGCCGTCCGCTTGGTCGGTCAAATCACCACCGCTTGCGCGGCGTGGATTCGCAAGAGCAAAGGGCAGGATGTTATCGCCCCGCGTACCGACCTCAATCTGGCCGCCAATTTCGTCTATATGATTACTGGTGCGGTTGAGCAAGTGGCTGTGGATGCCATCAATGTGTACTTGGTGCTATTGGCTGAACACGGGATGAACGCCAGCACCTTCACCAGCCGCGTCGTGACCGCCACCAACGCGGACATCCACAGCGCTATCGTGGCTGCTATCGGCGCGTTGAAAGGCCCGTCACACGGCGGCGCAAACAGCGAAGCCATGCGGATGTTCCTCGAAGTTGGTGAGGTCGCCAACGCCGCCACATGGTTTGATGAGAACATCAAGAGTGGCAAGCGCCGTATCATGGGCATCGGTCACGCCATTTATAAGGCGCTCGACCCGCGTGCCAGCATCCTCAAGGAAAAGGCTCGCGCCCTCGCGCAATCCACCGGCAACAGCAAGTGGTTTGACATCGCTGAGAGCCTCGACAACCTCGCCCGCGCCGACCAATACTTCATTGAGCGTAACTTGTACGCCAATGTCGATTACTACAGCGCCATCGTCCTCTATACGCTGGACATTGATGTCGATATGTTCACCCCGCTGTTCGCCATGAGTCGCATCGCCGGTTGGAGCGCGCACGTCATCGAGCAGATGCAGAATAACCGCCTCATCCGCCCCGATATGAACTACACCGGCCCGATGGATTTGGCGTGGACTCCGGTGGACGCCCGCTAGACCCACCCTTCTAAGTCCGACCCGACATCCCCTTTCCGTTATGATTATGGAGAGGGGATGTTTTTATTCTTGAGCTGCGATAGGGAATCATGATGGACTTAGGCTTGGCAGGGAAAACCGCGCTGGTGGCCGCCAGCAGCAAAGGTCTGGGGTATGGGATTGCGCGGGCGCTGGCCGGAGAAGGCGCACGGGTGGCGATGTGCGCCCGTAACGCGGAGGAGGTCAACGCCGCCGCCGCCCGTCTCGCACAGGAAACCGGCGTATCGACTCACGCCACGGCCTGTGACTTGACACAGCCGGATTCCGTCGTCGCGTGGGTCGAGTCTGCGGCGGCATGGGGTGAGGGGATTGATGCGCTGGTCATCAATGCAGGTGGCCCGCCCGCGCTCCTTTTGAAGGACGCCACCGATGAGCAATGGCAAGCCGCGTTTAATCTGACGGTGATGAGCGCGGTGCGGCTGATACGGGCGGCGCTCCCTTATATGCGGGAAGGCAGCGCGATTTTGACCGTCACATCGTCGTCCGTGCGCGAGCCGATTCCCATGCTGGGATTGTCCACGGTGATGCGTGCGAGCGTGTTTGGGATGGTCAAAGTGTTGTCGGAAGAACTCGCGCCGATGGGAATCCGAATCAACAACCTGATTCCCGGACGGATTGAGACAGACCGCGTGCTTCATCTGGATTCCCTGACCGCGCAACGCACGGGCAGCACGCCGGAATCCGTTCGCGCCGGACATGAATCACGCATCCCACTCCAACGGCTGGGGACGACAGATGAGTTTGGCGCGGCGGCGGCGTTTTTGTTATCACCAGCCGCGGGTTATATCACTGGCACAGCGTTGCGCGTCGATGGCGGCGCGATGCGTTCGGTTGATTTTTAGGTAGGGGTTACGCGGCGTATCATCACTGTCATCAGATATAGGGCGTACCCACGTCGCGGGTACGCTCGTTTTGCCGAGTCTATAACCCGTTAAAAAAATAAATGAGGGGCGATTCACACCACCATTAACCACAGCACGCCAACAATTAACGTCAAAATTGTGATGGGGACACCTGCTCGTAAATACGCCCCAAAACTTACCGTTACCCCGCGTGATTTGGCGACTTCCGCGACAATTAATGTCGCAGCCGACCCTAACAGCGTGAGATTGCCAGCTAATGTTGAGGCCATAGCCAGCACTAACCATGCTTGTTTAGGGTTTGCAAACGCGGCCATCTCTGGACGGAGTAATAACACGGCTGGCACATTGCTGACCACGTTAGACAGCACGCCCGTGACCACCGTAAAAGCCGGAATCCCGCTTTTCAGCACCGACTCGAACATCACGAATAAATAGCGGCTGATTCCGGCGGCCTCGATTGCGCCAGTCACGACGAATAATCCTGCGAAAAAGGCCAGCAAATCCCAATCCAGCGCCAAAAGTTTTTGCGGACGTAATCGGCTAATCAACAAGAGGCCGCCCGCGATACAGGTCGCGGTTACCACCGACACGCCGACCAAGAACGCAACCAGCAGTCCGGCGACCACAATCATTGTACGATTCAGCAACGGTGGGTAGGTGTGCGGGACGGGGACAATCACCGCGTCTAGTTTTCCGCTAAATTCACGCGGGTAGACCATCACAATCACGCCCCAACAAATGAACAAGCCGACCAGCGCGACGGGGGCGAGATAAGCCAGAAATTCCAGATACGGGATTCCGCTGGCCTGCCCGATGATGATGTTTTGCGGGTTGCCAGTGATGGTCGCTACACTGCCAACATTAGAGGCGACTCCCAGCCCGACCAGATACGGCACGGGGTCGCGCTTGAGGCGTTGCGCCAGTTCAATCAGCAATGGAGTGAACATCAGACACACAGGATCATTGAGGAAAATCGCGCTCAGGACGCCGGACGCCATAATCACGAGCGCTAAGAGCATTTTAGGCGTATGCGCCGTCCGAAGGGTGAAGGTTGCTACCCATCGGAAAAAACCACTGAGGCGCAGATTGACGTTAATTACCATCATGGCGCCTAGGAGCAAAATCGTCCCTATATCAATTGATTTGAACGCTTGTTCTTCAGTTAATGCGCCTGTAAGAACGAGCAGTGCTGCACCTACTAGCGCGATCCCTGCGCGGTTCATGCGTAAATATGGCACACTTCCGACAGCGATGCCGGTGTATATCAAAATGACGATGACGATGGTCAAAATCGGCATAGAGGGTCTCTGCGGTGAAGGAAATCTGAATCTTAGTCACTATCACTATAGAAAGTAAAAGCGCAAATCTATTGTAGGGGGCGACTCATAAATTACCTATGCACGCCTTTTGTGTATATAACCTGAGTTTGGGATAGCTCTAACACGACTCATATGACTGAATTTCGTGTTGAAGCCACCTGAAAGTAATTATCAGGCGAGAATTTGTAACGAGTAGCGCGCTTTGGCCTCTGGCGATGAACACCAAATACCTATCAAAACTGAGTTTAATTAAGCAATAGGCTCCTGTTCAGATTGCGTGAAAAACCATATCGCTGCAAGGCGCAGCACGCAGTCGCCCTATATGCACCAAGTTAAGCCCTGTTTCTTTTATGGGAGGTGTGCCACCAGAGGCTAAGGCCGTCTGTCTACTCTATAGGGGTAACGGACGTGCCGTTGCACGCCCCTACCAAAATCGTCATTCGTAGGGACGTCGAACGGGGCGTCCGCCGAGATTTCAGATTTGATACATTTACCTTTGCCTTATAGCCACCTTCAGGCGGCTTCAAATGGCAGCCGGGCGCTCCGGCGTCTGGTGTCCAATGAGGCGAAAAACCCTTAACTTGGTGCATCTGGGCGCAGCACACTGCCACCCCTACAAAAAACACTCGTTTTGAACATGAACCAAGCAATAAATACAATCACATGTTAGCAATGATTGATGTTTTGCGATGAGTCATGTTGTACGGACAGACTACAGTCTGTCCGTACATTGGACGCGCTTTAGATTGAGGCGATGGGCTGGCCTCGTAAGACGTGGCGGAGGTATTGACCTGTGAAGCTGGCCTCAACTTCCGCGACCTGTTCCGGCGTGCCTTGTGCGATGATTTCACCGCCGCCGTCGCCACCCTCCGGGCCGAGGTCAATCAGGTGGTCAGCGACCTTGATGATGTCGAGATTATGCTCAATCACTACCACCGAATTACCGTGGTCAACCAATTGCTGAATCACATCAATCAGGCGTTTGACATCTACCGCGTGCAGACCCGTGGATGGCTCATCCAAAATGTAGATGGTGCTGCCCGTCGCCCGCTTGCTGAGTTCACGGCTGAGTTTGATGCGCTGCGCCTCACCGCCCGATAATTGAGTCGCTGGCTGCCCGATGCGAATATAGCCCAATCCCACCGCGTCAAGCGTTTCCAGCTTATTGCGGATGGTCGGCACATTTTCAAAATAGATTAAGCCCTCGGTGACGGTCAAATCCAGCACATCCGCGATGCTCTTGCCCTTGAAGTGGACTTGCAACGTCTCACGGTTATAGCGCGTCCCGTGACAGACTTCGCAATCGACATAGATATCGGGGAGGAATTGCATCTCGATTTTGATTTGCCCTTGCCCCTGACACGCCTCACACCGCCCACCTTTGACGTTGAAGCTGAAACGTCCCGGGCCGTAGCCGCGAATCTTGCTCTCTGGCAATTCCGCGAACAGCTCACGAATCGAGTCGAACATCTTGGTATACGTGCCGGGATTGCTGCGCGGGGTGCGCCCGATGGGGGATTGGTCGATGTTGATAATCTTATCAATCTGATTCAGCCCCTCAATGGACTGATGTGCGCCCGGACGTTCGCGGCTGCCATTAATCGTCTGCGCCAGCTTGGTGTACAGGATGTCCACAATCAGAGTGGATTTGCCCGACCCCGATACGCCGGTCACGCAGACCAGCTCACCGAGAGGGATGTCTACGCTGACATCTTTCAGGTTATTTTCCGTCGCGCCGCGCACGGTGATTTTCTTGCCATTGCCCGCCCGACGCTTTTCCGGCACGGGGATGTGGAAGCGCCCGCTGAGGAAGTCTCCGGTAGGGCTTCCGACCACTTGCATGACTTCTTCCGGCGTGCCTTGCGCGACGACATTCCCGCCGTGTTCACCCGCGCCCGGGCCGAGGTCAATCAGATGGTCAGCGCAACGCATGGTTTCCTCGTCGTGTTCGACGACCAACACGGTATTGCCGAGGTCGCGTAACCCCATCAAGGTATTGATGAGTTTCCCGTTGTCGCGCTGGTGGAGTCCGATGCTGGGTTCATCTAAGACATACAGCACGCCGGTCAGACGGCTGCCAATCTGGGTGGCGAGTCGGATGCGCTGCGCCTCTCCGCCGGACAAACTGCCCGCGCTGCGGGCGAGCGTCAGATAATTCAGCCCGACATCGTTCAAGAAGCGCACCCGCGCCTCAATTTCCTTGAGAATTTGGTAGGCGATTTGCTGGTCACGCTCAGACAGCGTGCCGACCATCCCATCGTCCCCGCGCAACCCGTCTACCCATGCCTTGAGCTTGCCCACCGGCAGATTGGTGACGCTATCAATTGGCGCGGAAGCCACCGTGACCGCCAACGCAGCCGGAGTCAGCCGCCGCCCGCCGCACGTCTCACACGGGAATTGGGTCATGTAGGCTTGCAGCACATCGCGCATACTCTCCGATTGCGTCTCGGAATAGCGGCGCTTGAGGTTGTTAATCACGCCCTCGAACTTGGTTTCATACACCCGCAGTTGGTCGAAGCGGTTGTAATATTCCATCTTAATTTTATCGCTGCCCGTGCCGTACAAGATGACCTTTTGCTGCTTCTCGGTCAGGGTCTTCCACGGCGCATTGATGTCGATTCCGTGCGCTTTGCAGACCGCTTCTAAGACCGAGCGCGTCCAGCCGGGTTCTTCCAAGTTCCAGCCGTTGGCGTCGATTGCGCCAGAGCCGAGGCTGGCTTCGGGGTTGGCAATCACGCGCAATGGGTCGAACTCCAGCTTGAAGCCCAACCCCTGACAGCCAGTACACGCGCCGCGGGGGGTGTTGAATGAGAAGGTACTCGGCTCGATGTCCGCCACGCTGCCGTGACCGTTGGGGCAAGCCAATTTCTCACTGAACGGGATATCATACGGCTTCTCGGTCAGGACATTGACGGTGATGAATCCGTCGCCCAATTTGAGCGCGGTTTCAATCGCATTGGTCAGGCGCGTCTCGGCGTTGCGGGCGTCCTCACCCTCTGGCTCCTCATAGACTCGCACCACCAGTCGGTCTACGATGATTTCGATATTGTGGATGCCATAGCGGGTGAGCTTGATGTCTTCTTCTAGCTCACGGACTTGACCGTCAATGCGGGCGCGGACGAATCCGTTTTTCTTGATGTCCTCAAGCACCTTCTCGTGCGTGCCTTTTTTGTCACGGATGACCGGCGCGAGGATTTGGATGCGCGTATCTTGGGGGAGGCCGCGTATCGAGTCCACAATTTGCTGGGCGCTTTGAGCGCTGACCTCCGCGCCGCATGTCGGGCAGTGTGGGACGCCGATGCGGGCGTAAAGCAAGCGCAAGTAGTCATAAATTTCTGTGACCGTGCCGACGGTGGAACGCGGGTTATGGCTGACGCCCTTCTGGTCGATACTGACAGCCGGACTCAACCCTTCAATTTGGTCTACATCCGGCTTTTCCATCTGACCGAGGAATTGGCGAGCATAAGCGCTCAGGCTTTCGACATAGCGGCGCTGACCTTCTGCGAAGATGGTATCGAACGCCAGAGAGGATTTGCCAGAGCCGGATAAACCACTGATGACGACCAATTGGTCGCGGGGGATTTCGATGTCGATGTTCTTAAGATTGTGTTCACGAGCGCCACGGACGACGATTTTATTCGACATAGAGGGTCGAGTCTCCGTTGATTGGGGATACGGGGATGCGCCGAAGATGGCACAAAAGTTCTAAGATTATAGAGCGTGACACAGACTATCACAATACCAGAAGTCTTCATTAACACGCCTGTGTGGTTGGTGAGAACTGATAAGGGGTTGTTTGAATAGCTGACATCAGACCTGATTCGCACCGTATGGGCGGCGGGCGCGCACACGGGTGCGCCCCTACAACCTCCGGTGATTCGGGATTTCAAACGGGGTGATTGGTAGGGGTTTGATGCGCCAAACCCTGTTTTACCCCGCGATCTGTACGCACGCCCAACGGGGCGTCATTTTTTCCATCACGCACCTAATGTGGAATGCTTCCCGTTAATTCTCCACACGAGGCAAACGAGAGGCAGTTGATGTTTCCGTTTTAGCCCTCATCCCCCACCCCCTTCTCCCTCAGGGAGAAGGGGAGAAGGGGGTGCTTTTAAGTCCCTCTCCCTGAGGGAGAGGGATTTAGGGTGAGGGCTAAAGCGGCTAAAATCAGTGAATCCTTTCACATCAGACATATCACCCAAATTTTGATGCGCTTGCGCTATTGAATTCCCCCTTATGATTCGCACCATTGGTTAACGGTGCTAAAATTACCGACTGATATGTCTCAATCCAAAGATAAGGAAATATTTCTGATGAACAAACGCCCTTTTGGACGTACCGGCTGGCAAGTGAGCGAGGTGAGTTTTGGCGCGTGGGCGATTGGCAGCTCGTGGGGCGCGGTGGACGACACCGAATCCATTGCCGCCATGCACACGTGTATCGACAACGGGGTTAACCTGTTCGATACCGCTGATGTGTATGGTGACGGTCATAGCGAACGGCTGATTGCCAGTATCCTCAAGCAGCGGAGTGAGCCGGTGTATGTCTTGACCAAGGCCGGACGCCGCCTAGACCCGCACGTTGCCGAAGGCTATAACAAGGCCAACTTGACCGCCTATATCGAGCGCAGCCTGACCAACCTCGGCGTCGAGTCGTTGGACTTGGTGCAGCTTCACTGCCCGCCTACGGATGTCTACTATCGCCCTGAGGTATTTGCGGCGTTGGATGACCTTGTGGCGGAGGGCAAAATTAAGCATTACGGCGTGAGCGTTCAAAATGTTGAGGAGGCGCTTAAGGCCATTGAGTATCCGGGCGTACAATCCATCCAAATCATTTTTAATATGTTCCGCCCGCGCCCGTCTGAATTATTCTTCCGCGAGGCGCAACGCCGTCAAGTGGCGGTGATTGCCCGCGTCCCTCTCGCCAGCGGATTGCTCACTGGCAAGATGACGCTCGATTCGGTGTTTTCACCGGATGACCATCGCAGTTTTAACCGCAATGGCGAAGCTTTTGACCGTGGCGAGACGTTCAGCGGGGTGGATTATGAGGTCGGGTTGCAGGCGGTGGAAGAATTACGCGCCATTGTGCCGGAAGGCGTGACGATGGCACAGCTCGCGTTGCGCTGGATTCTGATGTTCGAGGCGGTGACGTGTGTGATTCCGGGTGCGAAACGCCCTTCACAGGCGCAAGATAACATCGCAGCCGCCAATTTGCCCCCCTTGACCGAGGCGCAGATGCAAGCCGTGGTCAACGTATATGACACCTATATCCGCACACAAGTCCATTCGCGCTGGTAAACGGCAAAGAGTGTGAAGGTGCGATAGCGTGCGCTTCGCGCTATGATTAGGCATATACACGGAGGGTTTGGGCATGGGGCAAGATTTTAACCTACGAGATTTTGGCATCGGCTTGGCGTCGGGATGGGCATCAGCCTTCATCCTTTACCAGATGCGCGGGGCGATTGGGCGGGCGCGTTCTGATGTGAGTGAGCGCGTACAGACCGCCCAAAAATTCGCAGCCGTCAGCGCTGAGGGACGATATGTGGCCGAATTGGCACGTGAAGCTGAACGCTCGCACGTCCTCGGAGACCGCGTGGCGCTCTCGAAATTGGCCGTTGAGCCGCGTTTTATCGCGCCGCCCGCCTTTGCCACGCCACCCGATGACGACCTAGACCGGAATGTTTTCCGCGTCGTCCCCCATATCCACGACCTGCCGTGGCTGCATCAGCCCTACAACATCCCGACTCTGAGCATTGATGACCTCGGCAAGGCGGGCGGAATGTACGCGCTGCTTGGTTTACCCGGTAGCGGGCGCACCACCGCCTTGCAACTCATCGCGTTATACGCCCTCGGCGCGGTGGATTTCGCCCCGCCGGATGACTCGGTGGCTGCACGCTTACGTGCTGAGGAAGAGAGCCTCGATTCCAGAACCCGTGCCGAACGCGCCAAACATCAACTGTCGTTTGAGCAGCGTGCGATAGACCGGATGCGGGAAATGAACGAGGAGGCCACCCGTGATTTCAGGCCGCAAGACAGCCTCTCTCCCTATAAGCGCCTGCTGCCGATTTACGTCCACCTGAGCGATGTCAAGCCGTCCAAACTGGGTAAAAATCTCGACCCCGCCGAGCCGCTGGTACGCGCCCTCCAACAGCAAATTCACCCGCGCACGGCAAAATTGTTGCCGCGCAGACTGTACCCGCGCCTCCAAAATGGCGGCGTCTTAATTT
>Ga0164241_10006211_pt1 | contig 10951 bp, 8 predicted proteins | sample OricomyardsoilBY_FD_108780 | JGI IMG/M metagenome (GOLD analysis project Ga0164241, IMG submission 108780) | Backyard soil microbial communities from Emeryville, California, USA - Original compost - Back yard soil (BY) | ecosystem: Environmental > Terrestrial > Soil > Unclassified | place: USA... | reverse complement strand
GACAGGCTGAACCCGATCCGACCAAGGCGTGATGTCGAAACGATCCGGTTTGCCGAAATTCAGCAATACCTGCTGAGCCTTATGGAGCAGGCTGAAAACCGTGCGCGCTCCCTGGGCCGTGACCAGATCGAAATCGGGCATGCGGCGGCCGAGGAGCGGGTGCCCTTCGCCGAGATTGTAGCGAATGCCCAGACCGCTCAATTCTGCCGCCAGCCGCTTGCGCGGTTCCTCCATCCCCAGAAATTCGGAAATGACATCGCGCACGGCTTTGAGCCGGTCGTCGGCGCGGCGAAGAAGCGCGATTTGCGCGACGGTGTTGCGCAAGACGCGGGCGGCAACGGGATGGCGCTCGGCATGATACGTATCCAACAGGCTGTCCGGCGAAATCCTCTTGATCACCTGGGCGAGCTTCCATCCCAGATTCACCGCATCCTGCACGCCGGTATTGAGGCCTTGTCCGCCGACCGAGTGGTGAACATGCGCTGCGTCGCCCGCCAACAGCACGCGGCCTTTGCGGTAGGCCGCGGCCTGCCGGGCCGCGTCGGTAAAGCGGGAGATCCAGCTCGGATTGTGAACGCCAAAGTCCGTCCCGTAGACGGCAATCAGCGCATCGCTGAGATCGCCCAGGCTGGGCTCGCCGGTGCGGTCGAGATTTCGCTCCGTCACCAGGACCCGTACCGGCCCATTCTCCAACCGGCTGAGGCCGTGAAAGCCGAGCGCGTCGTGCCTGAGGCCCCATTGCGGGTCTTCGGTGATCTCGACTTCGGCAATAAGCTGACTGATGGTCGGATCCCAGCCGGGAAAATCGATGCCGGCAGTCTTGCGGACCTGGCTGCGCCCGCCATCGCATCCTACGAGATATTCTGCCCGCAGCGATGACCCATCGGATAGCGCGACATCGACACCGGTCTGGTCTTGCACGAAGTCTGTAACCGCGCGCGCGCGGTAGGTCGGCACGCCCAATTCGCCGACCCAATCCGCCAACAGGCGCTCGATATGGTTCTGCCACAGCGCCAATCCGTAATTGTGCCGGGTGGGAAAATCGCTGATGTCCAGCGGATTCCAGGCAAAGCCTGTAACCTGGGCGGGCGTCCCTTCGGCAAGGAAACGGTCGGCGATCCCACGCTGATCGAGAATTTCGATGGTGCGGGCATGCAGACCGCCCGCGCGCGAGCCGGTAAGGTCCTGGCTGGCGCGGCGCTCGACGATGGCGGCGTCGATACCCGCCAACGCCAATTCGGCCGCCAGCATCAGGCCGGTCGGGCCTCCGCCGGCGATCACCACTGCATGCGCCTTCAATGCCGACATTCAGAACCCCGCAATTCTGGCTTCGGCCGCAGTTCTACGGGATGGCCTTGGTCTTGAAGCAACCCGCTTGTGCGTTACATATAAGAATGGGGAGGGCGGTGATCGTCCTCACGCCACAAGCCCGACATCCCTGGCGTGACTGGAGCCGGCGAAGCGCTGCGCGACCCAGTCGATGAAAAGCCGCACGCGCGGCGAAAGCTGCCGGTTGCGCGGGTAGAGGATCGATACCGGCCCGGAGGGCACGCCGTGATCGGGCAGCACCCGAATCAAACGGCCCTCTGCCAAGTCGCGCGCGATATGGAAAACCGGCATCTGCGCGAGCCCCAGGCCGCGGCGGACCGCGTCGCGGAATGTTTCGGTGCCGGTAACGGAAAAAAGCGTCCGCATCTCGATCCGGTTCACGCCATCGGATGCCAGGAATTCAAAAGGCGTCAAGGCGCCGGTGGTGATCGAGCGCAGACTCACGGCGTGATGACCTGCGAGGTCACCCAGCGATTTTGGCGTGCCCTGCCGCTCCAGATAGGCCGGCGCCGCACAGGTGATGCGCGGCAGTTGGGCGAGGGTGCGCGCCACCAGATCGCTGTCGGGAAGTGCGCCATAACGCAGCACGCAATCCACGCCTTCGCGGATCACATCCACCCAGCGGTCGCTTTCGCTCATCGCGATTTCGATCTGCGGATGGCGGGTGAAGAAATCCGCCAGTCCCGGCATCAGGAAATGGCGGGCAATCGTTCCCTGGACTTCGACGCGCAGCAAGCCTTTGGGCACCGCGCCGCGAAACGCCCCTTCGGCATCCTCAATATCGTCCAGGATCGCGAGTGTGCGGCGGTAATAGGCTTCCCCATCCAGGGTCGGGCGAACGGTGCGGGTGGTGCGCTGGAGCAGCCGGACGCCGAGACGTTCCTCCAATTGGCGAATGACCTGGGTGGCGGTGGAGCGCGGAATTTCCAGGTCGTTGGCCGCCTGGGTGAAGCTGCGCCGGTCCACCACTCGGACGAACAAGCGCATCGCATCAAGCCGGTCCATGGATTGCCATTGTTCGTGTAAATGGAACAGTATTGCCGAAAATAGGCTGATTATCTCGAAACGGCAAGATGGTCATCTGCCTCCTGTCCGATGAACGGACGGCAACAGGAGGTCGAAATGAATACAGGGACGAACAAAGTCGCGATCGTGACCGGCGCGTCGCGCGGTATCGGTGCGGCGATCGCCACGCGCCTGGCGGCAGATGGATGCACGGTCGTGATCAATTATGCGGGCAAGGCTGCCGAGGCCGATGCCCTGGTGGGCAAGATTGAAAGCGCGGGCGGTCACGCTATCGCAACCCAGGCCGATGTCAGCGACCGGGCTGCCGTGGCGCGCATGTTCGATGCCGCCCAGGCGGCGTTCGGCGGTGTGGATATTCTGGTCAACAATGCCGGGATCATGAAACTTTCGACCATTGCGGACAGTGAAGACGCGCTGTTCGACGATCAGGTCGCGATCAACCTCAAAGGCAGCTTCAACACTTTGCGCGAGGCGGCCAGGCGGCTGCGCGCAGGCGGGCGGATCATCAATCTGTCATCCAGTGTGGTCGGGCTTTATCAGCCGACCTATGGCGTCTACGCGGCGACCAAGGCGGCAATCGAGGCGATGACGCATGTCATGGCCAAGGAACTGCGGGGCCGCAACATCACGGTCAATGCGGTTGCGCCGGGACCGACCGCCACCGCGCTTTTCCTGGATGGCAAGCCGCAGGCCGTCATCGACCAACTGACAAAGCTCGCGCCGCTGGAGCGGCTGGGCCAGCCCGGCGACATCGCCAATACCGTCGCATTTCTCGCCGGCCCCGATGGCGCATGGATTAACGGCCAGGTGCTGCGCGCCAATGGCGGAATCATCTGATCCCAATATTTCAAACCCTATTTCCGCATGCGCGGATCAACCAGACGAAAGGAACGTGTCATGACCAGCAAAATAATTCTGATTACCGGCGCCTCCAGCGGCTTCGGCCGCCTGACGGCCGAAGCGCTCGCCCGCGCAGGCCATACCGTTTACGCCTCGATGCGCGACGTCGGGGGACGCAACGCCAAGAACGCGTCCGAGATGACTGCTCTGTCGAAACGCGAAGGCATCGATCTGCGCGCCGTCGAACTGGATGTTCAGTCCGAACCTTCCATCGATACCGCGGTTGCACAGATCATGGCCGATGGCGGGCGCATCGATGTGCTTGTCCACAATGCCGGTCATATGATGTTCGGCCCGGCGGAAGCCTTCACGCCCGAGCAGTTCGCACAGCAATATGATGTGAATGTCTTGGGGACGCAGCGGGTCAATCGCGCTGTCCTGCCGCATATGCGCGCGGCGAAACAGGGATTGCTGATCTGGGTATCGAGCAGTAGTTCCGCCGGCGGCACCCCGCCTTATCTGTCGCCCTATTTCGCCGCGAAGGCGGCGATGGATGCCTTGGCCGTGCAGTATGCCCGCGAATTGTCGCGCTGGGGGATCGAGACATCGATCATCGTGCCGGGCGCCTTCACCAAAGGCACCAATCATTTCGCCCATTCCGGCGTTCCCGCCGACCAGGCGCGGGTCGAGGCTTATGCAACAGGTCCCTACAGGGCCTTCGGCCAGCAGGTGCAAGAGGCTTTCGTCGCCATCGCGCCGGATGATGCCGATGTGGCGGGCGTTGCGGATCGCATTGTGGACGTGGTGGGCATGCCGTTCGGAACCCGGCCATTCCGGGTTCATTACGATCCCACCCAGGATGGTGCCGATGTCGGCTTTATGGTCCTGGACCGGCTTCGGGCCGAGATGCTTCACCGGGTCGGTTTGTCGGATTTGCTGAGACCGGCGCTTCTGGTTTGAGGAGCCGAGGATGCGGGCCCCGCCTTCCGGCGGGGCCCTTTTGTACTCCATGCAAAAATCTGTTGTGAGACAAGGCAGTAGCGAGGGCGGCAGCACTGCCTGTGGGTCAACCTCAGGGATGATTGAGTTTTGGCGGAAAAAGCTGGTTACTAAGCTCTTAACTCCTGGCCTTCGACCGGGCTCCCATGACAGCGGCACGACGAGAAATTCCACCGAACGAACAGCTATGGGCGCTGCGCCACGCGCGCGACCGCTATCAGGCGCTTGCCGAAAAATTGAAGGACGATCCCCATTTTGAAGGCAGCGCCGAGGAGAAACGCGCGCAGGAATTGGAAGCGCGCCGCTTCGCGAGTGCCTACGAAAAGAGTGTGGCCAACATGGTCGCCAGTTGCCGCACGCGCCGCGTCGATCTGGAGGGACCTGCGCCGGGAAATATGCGTGTGCGGTTCGCCATTCTGGCTTTGCTGGCGGCGGCCATGGGCGGCGCCGCGTATTTTGTGCTTCCGCATCCCGATCTTCCGCGCATTCGTATTTGGTTCGAGCCGGCGGGTGGCGCGCGCGCAACGAACAATGAACCGGAGAGGGCGGCGATCCCCGCATCGGCATCCTTGCCGCAAGCCGCGACCCTGGTCCCGGCCGCCACCGCGCCGATGGAAATCGCGCCTGTGGTCCGGCCCAGGCCGCGGCCTGCGTTCATAGAGCCTTCTGCCGCGCCCGACCCGGGCGGCGAATTCGTCGCCAAGGTGCTTCAGCCTGACGGCTCGCTCCGGGAAGAAACGTTCAGGGCGCGGGGGCCGCGCTGACCGCCGCAAAAGAAAAAGGCGGCGCCGATGCGCCGCCTTTTTGTCATGAGAAAATTTCCGCTTACTTCTGGCCGCCCAGGAAATCCTGCTTGCCCAGCGCCACGCCTTTGTTGCGCAGGATGTCGTAGCCGGTGGTGATGTGGAAATAGACATTGGGCAGGACCCAATTGTTCAGATAATCCTTGCCGTTGAAGTTGAATTCCGCCTGCGGGAATTTCAGGTGGATGGCACGGTCTTCTGCGCCCGCGAACTTTACCGCGTCCAGGCCCTTCAAGAAGGCGATGGTCTTGAGCAGCCGCGCCTTCAATTCTTCCAGCGTGGTTTCCTTGTCTTCGTAGGAGGGAATTTCCACGCCCGCCAGGCGCGCCGCGCCGCCCTTGGCCATGTCGGTGGCGATGCGAACCTGCGCGGTCAAAGGCAGCATGTCGGCGGCAAGCCGCAATTCGAGATAGGAATTGACGTCCTCGCCCTTTTCCTTGGCATGGGCTTCGGCCTTGGTGAGGACGGAATAAAAGCTGCCCAGCATATGGGCCAGGGGCGGAACGGATGCGTCATAGATCGTGAAAGCCAATGGGATCTCCCTGAAGAATATTGTGCGGGCGGACTTGAGCCCGAAACGGCATTGCAATCAAGCCGGGGTTGGGCCTATTCAAAGCCCTGTTTCCCTCAAGGTTTTGTCCATGACCGACACGCTTCCCGACCGGCTTTCCACCGATCCCAAGAGCCCGTTTCACAATGCCGAACTCCTGGAGAAGGGGATCGGCATTCGCTTCAACGGGGTGGAGCGGAATAACGTCGAAGAATATTGCGTGAGCGAGGGCTGGGTTCGCCTGGCGGTGGGCAAGACCGTGGACCGCCATGGCAATGCGATGACCGTCAAATACAAGGGCACCGTCGAGCCCTATCTGCGCGGGCCGGAATAGCGGGACATTTGCCGTTCCGCGCAAGGGCGACTAAACCCCGGGGTGCATGACACAGGCCGAAGACGGGCTTCCCTTTCCCCAGCGCTATTGGGCGATCCTAACCATCGTGCTGGGCATCGTGATGGCGGTCATCGACGGCGCCATCGCCAATGTGGCGTTGCCGACGATTGCGCAGGACCTTCATGCCAGCCCATCCTTCTCGGTCTGGATCGTCAACGGCTATCAGCTCGCCATCACCATATCATTGTTGCCCCTGGCATCGCTGGGAGAGATCATCGGCTATCGCCGGGTCTATCTGGCGGGCCTGGCATTGTTCACGATCGCATCGCTGCTTTGTGCGCTCGCGGATACGCTCACGCTTCTGACTTTGGCGCGCATCGTCCAAGGCTTCGGTGCGGCGGGGATCATGAGCGTGAATGCGGCGCTGGTGCGCTTCACCTATCCCCGCAACCAGCTGGGGCGCGGTATCGGGATCAATGCGCTGGTGGTGGCGGTGTCGGCGGCGGTGGGACCGACCCTGGCGGCGGGTATTCTGTCCGTGGGCAACTGGCCCTGGCTCTTTGCGGTCAATATTCCGGTCGGCGTCGCGGCGGTTCTGGTTGGCCGGCGCGCGCTTCCGCACACTCCCAAGGCGCCGCATCCGTTCGATTGGCGGGGGGCAATCCTCAGCGCGCTCACCTTCGGCATCGGCATCGCCGCCATCGCCGGTGCCGGCCATGGCGAAGCGCCTTTTCTTTTTTTGGCGGAATTTGCCGTCGCGGCCATCGCCTGCACGATATTGGTGCGCCGGGAGTTGAGCGCGGCGTCTCCTCTTTTGCCGGTCGATCTGCTGCGCATTCCCATCTTCGCGCTTTCGATCTGCACCTCCATCGCGTCCTTCTGTGCCCAGATGCTGGCTTTCGTCGCGCTGCCATTCTATCTGCAGGACCGTTTTGGCTATTCGGCGGTGGAGATCGGCCTTCTGATCACGCCATGGCCGATCGGTGTTGCCTTTACCGCGCCGGTCGCCGGGTGGCTGGCGGAACGCTATCCGGCGGGGCTTCTGGGCGGGATCGGACTTCTGATTTTCGCGGGCGGGCTGGCGGCGCTCGCCCTGATGCCCCCGCATCCGACTATTGTCGATATCGTCTGGCGCATGGCGCTGGCCGGCGCAGGGTTCGGCCTGTTCCAGTCGCCCAACAACCGCACCATGATTGCGGCGGCCCCGCGCGAGCGCAGCGGCGGCGCGTCCGGCATGCTGGGGACGGCACGGCTTCTGGGCCAGACCCTCGGCGCGGCTCTGGTGGCGGTGCTTCTGGCCCGCTATCCCGCCGACGGCACGCGCATTGCGCTGATGGTGGGCGTGGGCTTCGCGTTTCTGGGCGCGGTGCTCAGCACCTCCCGCCTGTCGCCGGCGGGCGCGCGCGGCCGCCAGGCGGTCAGGGTTCTGGAGGCACCCCGCGCCACGGGCGAGTGACCGGCGCGGTCTTCAGACCGTGTACCCCAACCGCCGGAACGGCATGCTGCGCAGCCTTTCGCCGGTCGCCGCGAAAATGGCATGGGCCGTGGCGGGCGCCATCGCGGGCAGGGCCGGTTCGCCCATGCCGGTGGGCGGATAGTCCGACTGAATGAAATGCGCTTCCACGATCTTGGGCGTGAAGGGAATGCGCAGGACCGGATAGGCATTGTAGTTCTGCTGTTGGATGCGGCCATTCTCGATGGCGATCTCCAGGCCCAGCGCGGTCGAGAAGCCGTCGACGGAGGCGCCTTGCGCCTGCGCCTCGGCGCCCGCCATGTCGATCACCGGCCCGATATCGGCGGCGACCACGACGCGGTGGATCGTGATGCGTTTTTTCTCATCGACGCTCAATTCCACCGCTTGCGCGACATGGCCGGCATGGGAATAGCACCAGGCCAGACCGATGCCGCGGCCTTTGGGCAGCTTCTTGCCCCATCCCGCCTTTTCGGCACAGAGCTTGATGGCGGCGGCGGCGCGGGCCGGGTTGAAATTCACTTTCGCGTCCTTGGGCGCCAACTCCGGAACGTCGCGGTTCACCGCATCCAGCAGAAACTGGACATGGTCGCGTCCCGAGGCGTGCGCCATCTCGGCCAGGAAGCTCTGCTGCGCGAAGACCTGCGCATTGTCGCCCGGCGCGCGCCAGGGGCCCGTGGGGATCATCAGCGGCATCATGGTGACGCCCCGGCGCAGGTTCGGCGCCTTGGTCGAATATTCCAGATAGTCGGAATAGTTGCCGCCCGAGACGGGCTTCTTGCCGTCGGCGGTGAAGGTGATGAAGTGCTCCTGCCAGGCGTCGAGCTTGCCGTTCTTGTCGATGGCGCCCTTGAAGGCGTGATAGCCGGCGGGGCGGAAGAAATCGTGCGTGAAGTCGTCCTCGCGGCTCCACTGCACCTTGACCGGACCGTTGACGCGCTTGGCGATCACGGCGGCCTCGACCATATAGTCGTTCATCAGGCGCCGGCCGAAGCCGCCGCCCGCGCGCGTTTGATGGATCACGACCTTGTCTTCGGGAATGCCCAGCGCGGCCTGGACCAGCGGCTGGCCGCGATTGGGCTGCTGGGTGGGCGACCAGATCTCGACCAATCCGTCATGCCAATGCGCCGTGGTGTTCATCGGCTCCATGGTGGCATGCGAGGCAAAGGGGTATTCGTAATAGGCTTCGACCGTCTTGCCGGCATTGGCGAAGGATTTGTCCACGTCTCCGACATTGCTGTCGGCTTCGGCGGGGAATTTTTTGGCGAATTCCTTCGCCTGCGCCGAGAAGCGGGTGGTGGAATCTTTCGAGGCTTCGCTTTCGTCCCATTGGACGTTCAGTTTCTTGCGAGCCTCGAAGGCGGACCAGGTATTCTTGGCGATGATGGCGACGCCCGGCATGCATTCGGTGGGCTTGCCGGTGCCTTCCACGGCGAAGCAATCGACGATGCCGGGCATCGCCTTGATCTCCGCGTAATTGGCGGACTTCACCTTGCCGCCGACCGCCGGGCATTTGGCGTAGTTGCAATAGAGCATGCCGGGCAATTGCACATCGATGCCGAACAAGGGCTTGCCGCTGACGATCTTGGGATCGTCGACGCCGCGGTGACGCCGGCCCAGCAGCCGGTATTGCGCGCGGGTCTTGAACACGAGCGATTTGGTATCGGGCACCGGCATTTTGGCGGCGGCGTTGGCGAACTGGCCATAGGTGCCGGTCTTGCCGCTGGCGGCGTGCGTCAGGCGGGAATTCTGCGCCACGATTTCCGACGGCTTTACGTTCCATTGCTTGGCGGCGGCGGCGACCAGCATCGCCTTGGCGGCGGCGCCCGCTTCGCGCAGCTGGTCCCAGGCGCGCGGAATGGAGGTCGAGCCGCCGGCGCCCTGATAGCCATAGACTTTGGGATTGTAGTCGGCCTGTTCGACCACGACATGATTCCAGTCGGCGTCGAGTTCTTCGGCGATGATCAGGCCGAAGGCGGTTTTGATGCCCTGGCCGATTTCGGGGGCCTTGGAATAGACCGTGACCTTGTTGTCCGGCGCGATACGGACGAAGGCGTTGATGGACTGGTCCTTGCTGGCTTCGCTCGCCATCTGGGGCGTTTCGGTGGCGGCCATGGCCTTGCTGGGCACATGGAACCCGATCATCAGGCCGGCACCGCCCGCGCCCGCCAGCTTCAGGAAGGAGCGCCGCTTCAGCGGCAGGGGCCCGGCGGTCCTCGGCTCGGGCAGGGCCCGGGCCTCGCGCATCAATTCGCGGACATAGGTGTCGGATTCGGCGAATTTCGAACTGGCTTGGGCCGGCATGGGCGCCTCCGGAATGGGTCTTGCGTCGCGCGAGGCCGCAGATTGAACCCCCAGGCCCGGCCATTCAAGCCGCGCCGCTCGCGCGGGGCGGAATTGGCGCAAAAAGGAGCCTGGTTTTGACGGGCAGGGAAGTTCCTGGGGGCAAAGCCCGGGCGCTGGCCCCCAGGAAAGCGGAAAGCCCGGCTGCCGCTTTGCGGGCAACCGGGCTTTCGTTCGTCTGTCGGTGTGGGTGGACTTAGAAGTCCATATCGCCCATGCCGCCCATGCCGCCGCCGCCCGGCATCGCCGGGGCCTTCTTCTCAGGACGGTCGGCGATCATCGCCTCGGTCGTGATCAGCAGGCTGGCGACCGAAGCCGCGTTCTGCAGCGCCACGCGCACCACCTTGGTGGGGTCCACGATGCCGGCATCGATGAAGTCGACATACTTTTCGTTCTGGGCGTCATAGCCGAACGTGTTCGACTTCTGCTCCATCAGCTTGCCGACGATGATCGAGGCTTCCTGACCGGCATTCTGAACGATCATGCGGATCGGGTACTGGATCGCGCGGCGCACGATGGCAATGCCCTGGGTCTGATCGTCATTGTCGCCGGTGAGGTTGGCGAGGTTCTTGGAGGCATAGAGCAGGGCCGTGCCGCCGCCCGGGATGATGCCTTCCTCGACCGCCGCCTTGGTGGCATTGAGCGCGTCATCGACGCGATCCTTGCGCTCCTTGACTTCGACTTCCGTGGCGCCGCCGACGCGGATCACCGCAACGCCGCCGGCGAGCTTCGCCAGACGTTCCTGCAACTTTTCCTTGTCATAGTCGCTGGTGGTTTCTTCGATCTGGGCCTTGATCTGACCGACGCGGGCCTGGATGTCGTTCTTCTTGCCGGCGCCATCGACGATGGTGGTGTTTTCCTTGTCGATGCGGACCTTCTTGGCGGTGCCGAGCATGTTGATCTTCACATTCTCGAGCTTGATGCCGATATCCTCGCTGATGACCTGGCCGCCGGTGACGATGGCGATGTCTTCCAGCATGGCCTTGCGGCGATCGCCGAAGCCCGGCGCCTTGACCGCCGCGACCTTGAGGCCGCCGCGCAGCTTGTTGACCACCAGGGTGGCCAAGGCTTCGCCTTCGATTTCTTCGGCGATGATCAGGAGCGGACGGCCCGACTGCACCACGGCTTCCAGGATCGGCAGCATGGCCTGCAGGCTCGACAGCTTCTTCTCGAACAGCAGGATCAGAGGCTCTTCGAGTTGAATCTCCATCTTGTCGGCGTGGGTGATGAAGTAAGGCGGCAGGTAGCAGCTGTCG
>Ga0164241_10006210_pt1 | contig 10951 bp, 6 predicted proteins | sample OricomyardsoilBY_FD_108780 | JGI IMG/M metagenome (GOLD analysis project Ga0164241, IMG submission 108780) | Backyard soil microbial communities from Emeryville, California, USA - Original compost - Back yard soil (BY) | ecosystem: Environmental > Terrestrial > Soil > Unclassified | place: USA... | reverse complement strand
CATCGATGCCTGCAAAAAAAATAAAGTGAAGTTGAGTCTCGGCTATCGTTTACAGCATGAACCCAACACGCGCACCGTCATGAGCTTTGCCAAAACCCGGCCCTACGGTGCGATTCAAAAAGTAAAAGCCGATGCGGGTTACGCTGGCAAAGGTGCGGCTGCCGACAACTGGCGCATGGATCGCAGCAAGGGAGGCGGTGCGCTTTACGATATGGGCGTGTACCCCATCAATGCCGCGCGCTGCGCAACGGCCATGGAACCCATCGCCATCACCGCGCGCTTTGAAAACGATTTGCCGGACATTTTTAAACGGGCGGACTCCACCGCCATTTTTGATTTGGAATTTCCAGGCGGCGTAGTGGCCAACTGCGCAACCAGCGTGACGCGCGAATTTAACCAGTTACATGTCACCTGCGAGAAAGGCTGGTACGAATTAAAGCCGATGCAGGCCTACACCGGCGTGAAAGGCCGCACCAGCGATGGCAAAGCGCTGGACAAAACCGTGGTACATCAACAGGCGCAGCAAATGGACGACGACGCGGCGGCGATTTTGAACGATGCGGAAGTGCTGGTGCCCGGTTTGGACGGCTTGATGGATATCCGCGTGGTGGAGGGTGCGCTTAAATCCATCGCCACCGGAAAGCGGGTGGAATTGGGCTAAACGGTTACGACTTTAGCAAAAGGGGTAGGTCCGATTCGGGGTGGCGGCTTACAGGACCGTCACCCGCGGGATTCGGGTGGCGAGCCTCCACGGATGGATTCACGGCGCGTCCTGAAAGCCGCCACCCCGAAGCGGACCGGGATCGAAGTGATTGAGTGAATAAAAACAATAAACGGAGTGGGTCATGGGTAAATTCCTATTTTCAATCGGTCTCTGGTTGGCTTTAACGGGTTGGGCGTGTGCTGAGGTTGCGATCCCTCCAGACTTGCAACCCTGGCGCGAATGGGTGCTACACAATCATCCGGATATTAAATGTCCGCACCTATACAACAAAGCCCAGCGCAATTGCGTATGGCCTGGTCAATTGAATCTGCAATTAGGCGCGTCCGGCGGACAATTCGACCTGGCGGTGGAAACCTTTGCCGGCGCTTGGGTAGCGTTGCCCGGCGGTGATGGCTACTGGCCGGAACGCGTCAGCAGTCGCGGCAGCCCTGTCACCGTGGTGCGCCGGGATAACACTCCCCAAGTGTGGTTGGAACCCGGCCGTTACGAACTGAGCGGCATCTGGACCTGGACCGCCCTGCCGCGCACGCTGCCCATTCCCGAGGCCACAGGCCTGCTCAGCCTCTCCCTCGACGGCCAGCCCGTCAGCAACCCCCAGCGCACTGAAGCCGACCAACTCTGGCTGCGCGGCCGCCAGGACGAACAGGTTGAGGTGAGCGCGGACAGCTTTGAGCTCAAGGTTTTCCGCCGTCTGGAGGACAACAACCCTCCCCTGGTGGAGACCCTGCTGCAACTCGCCGTCAGCGGACGCGAACGGGAAGTGGTGACCGGTCCGCTGTTGTTGCCCGGCTTCCAGGTGCGCGCCTTCGACAGCGCACTGCCGGCGCGGGTGGAAAAGGACGGGCGCCTGCGGGTGCAATTGAAACCCGGCCGCTGGGATATCCGCCTGCTTGCCCACGGCACCCAGCCGCTGACCGAACTCTCTTTTCAGCCGGCAAACGACCTTTGGCCCACACAGGAAATCTGGGTATTCCAGGCCAATACCTCTCTGCGCACCGTGCAGTTGGAAGGCTTGCCGGGCATGGACCCCAGCCAGACGCAGCTGCCGCCGGAATGGCAGAACCTGCCGACATACCTGGCGGAGCCGGGTACAACGCTCAAGTTGCGCGAGTTGCACCGGGGCGATCCCAACCCCACCGCGAGTCAGCTGCGTCTTAATAAAGACCTCTGGCTGGATTTTGCCGGGGGCTATTTCACGGTGAAAGACCAGTTGTCAGGAACCTTTGCCAGCCAGCGACTGGAGGCCGCGCCCGCTTACGAGCTGGGTCGTGCGGAACAGGGCGGGCAGGCTTTATCGGTGACGCGGCTGGATGAACAGGGCCCCCGCGGCGTCGAGATACGGGCGCCGAATCTCAATCTTCTCGCCGTCAGCCGCTTGGCTCAGGGCAGTGGCCTGCCCGCAAGCGGCTGGTTGGTGGACTTTGAGGAAGTCACCACCCAAATGCATTTACCGCCTGGCTGGTCGCTGTTGCACGCGTCCAACGCCGACTGGGTGCAAGGCAGTTGGATCGGCGACTGGAGCCTGTGGGACATTTTCCTGGTGCTGGTGATTGCCGTCGGCCTGGGACGCGCGACTAACCCATTATTGGGTGGGCTGGCATTGGTCACCCTGCTGGTGATCTTCCAGCGGCCCGGTGCCCCTTTGGGTATCTGGCTCAACTTCGCCGCGATCTTTGCGCTGCTGCCTTTCGCCAAAGGCAAATGGTTGCTGTGGTTGCAACGGTATCTGTGGCTCAGCTTTGGTCTATTGGCGCTGATCCTTTTGCCCTATTCGGTACAGCAGGCGCGGCAAGCGCTGTACCCGCAGTTGGAGCGCAACTGGACGGAACAAAGCAATAACTTTAATTGGGCTATGCCGGCGCCCTCTCCGGCGTCCATGGAAATGGATGCCTCTGGAATGGCGGAGGTGAACAACGTGGTAGAGGAATACGCCGAGCGGAAGCTGGCTAAATCCGTGCGAAATCGCGCGGACCTATTGTCCCAAAAGCAGCAGGCTTACGATCCCGGCCAGAAGATCCAGGTAGGTCCGGGTCTGCCGGACTGGAACTGGCAGCAGGTGCGCTTCGGATGGAGTGGGCCTGTCACCCAGGGTGAAGAGCTGCAGCTCTATCTGGTGCCGCCCTGGTTGAATCGTCTGGGGTATGTGCTGGCCATATTGTTGCCCCTCGCCCTGGCACTGATGCTGGTGCGCCAACTGGGTGCCAATCTGCGCCTGCCGCCGTTGCGCTTTGTTCCTGCCACGGCGGCGCTGCTGCTGGTTGGTCTGGTCGGGCTTGCCCCACCCACCCAGGCGCAGGTGGATCAGGAGCTGTTAAAAACGCTGGAAAAACGCTTGATCGCTCCGCCGCCCTGTCTACCGGATTGCGCTGCTATCGAAGCGGTCGCCCTGGAAGACGGCGAGGGTCAGTTGAGTGTGCGTATGAAAGTGCACGCGCAATCGGATCTTGCATTCCCTTTGCCCGCGCAGGTTGCCGGCTGGTACCCCCAGAGCGTGCAGGTGGACGGCCGGGACGCCGCTTGGCTGCAGAGCCAGGATGGGCGCCTCTGGGTTCGCCTCAGTCAGGGTGCCCATGAGTTGCTACTGCGCGGTGCCACGTCCGGGCGGGAACAGATCGCCCTGGCTTTCGAACTGCCGCTGCACAACGTCAAAAACCGCCTGCGTCAATGGCGCCTCTCAGGCGAACCCAACCCCCAACAACAGAGCCAAGTGTTGCAGTTGCAGCGGGAGCAGGTGCAGTCGGCGCAGGAGGAAAGCGAACGTCTGCTGCCGGACCCGATTCCGCCCTATGTCACAGTCACACGGCGCATCAGCGTCGGCTTGGAGTGGTCGGTCACTACCTTTGTAAGCCGCGTGGCTCCAGCTGAAGGTGTTATTCATCTCCAGGTACCACTGTTGCCGGGCGAAGCGCCCAACAGCGGCCAGGTGAGCGACGGCAAGATGGATGTGCGTCTGGGTCCGCAGCAGCACGATTTCTCCTGGCAGTCGAATATCAAGCCCTTTGCAGAGCTCACCTTGGTGGCGGCGCAAAACCCATCCTGGGCGGAGGTCTGGGCGCTGGATATTTCTCCCAGCTGGCATGCGGCGGTGGAAGGGCTGCCGGCGGTGGCGGGTAGCCAGAACACCTGGCAGCCCTGGCCCGGGGAATCCGTCGCTATCCGCATCAGCCGCCCCACGGCGGTTGAGGGTGCGCAATTGAGTCTGGATGGCGTCAACCTCACCCACAACCTGGGCAAGCGCGCGGACAATCTCAGCCTGCAATTGCAGATGCGTGCCACCCAGGGGGAGCACTACAACCTGCGCTTGCCCGAGGGGTCGCAGTTGCAGCGTGTATTGGTCGACGGCTCGGAAACACCCATCAGCCACAGCGACAACCAGCTGAAGATTCCGGTCAACCCCGGCAGCCACAGTCTGCAAGTTGACTGGCAGAGTGATAACACCGGCCGAATCCGCTCCGTCACCCCCGCCCTGGACCTGGGCATGCCCGCGACCAACTTGCGCTTGAACATGCACCTGCCGGAGGATCGCTGGTTACTGCTGGTGGGTGGTCCCGCTTTGGGACCGGCGCTGCTGTTTTGGGGCGTGCTGGTGGTGGTACTGGTGTTGGCGGTGCTGCTGGCGCGCAGCGGCCTGACACCGCTGAAGGCTTATGAATGGGTATTGTTGAGTTTGGGGGTGGCCACATTCAACTTGTACGTGCTGGCCCTGATCGCCGCCTGGTTTGTCGCGCTGCATTTTCGTGGCCGGCGTGAAACAGAACCGGGCAGCGACAGGTTCAATTTTCTGCAGATAGCGCTTTTCTTCCTGTCATTCATCGTTTTGGGATCGCTGTTCAGCAGTATTCCCGCGTCGCTGCTCTCGCGGCCCGACATGATGGTCACCGGCAACGGCTCCAGCGCGACTTATTTGCAGTGGTATCAGGATCAAAGTGCAGACGTACTGCCCACCGCCTGGGCCATCAGTCTGCCCTTGTGGGTTTACCGCATTGCGATGTTGGTGTGGTCGCTGTGGCTGGCATTTGCGCTGATGCGCTGGCTGCCCTGGGCATGGCGCAACCTCGGGGTGAAAGGCTATTGGTACCAGGCCCCGAAAAAAGAAGTGCCACCGTCGCAGGGGTGATTTTTAAATTTTCTTCACAAATTCCGACTTGAGTTTCATGGCGCCCACGCCGTCGATTTTGCAGTCGATATCGTGGTCGCCTTCCACCAGGCGGATATTTTTAACCTTGGTGCCCACTTTGATCACCAGGGATGAGCCTTTGACTTTCAAATCCTTGATCACAGTGATGGAGTCACCATCCTGCAGGACATTGCCATTGGCATCCTTGATCACTTTTATTTCGTCCGTTGTCGCGGCGGCATTTGCGGACCATTCATGGCCGCATTCGGGGCAAATCAAATTCGCGCCATCTTCATAGGCATAAATGGATTGGCAGGCAGGGCAGGGCGGGAGTTGGGACATGACGACCTCGGGTGTGAGAAAACGCCGCGAACCTATAGGCCTGGGCTGCCGGTGTCAAGAACAGGTGTCGGCGCCTGGCGATTATCAAGATAAGTCTACGTTTAATTTTTACACGGATTATTTTCATGACGCAGCTGCGCTTTTTTTCTTTTATCGCAATGGGTATAGCGCTGGTTCTGTTCAGCTGCGCGCAAAATCCCAGAGGTGTGGATCGCAGCCAACCGGAACAAGTGGAAAAGGAAGTGGAGCGTCTGCTGGGTTTGCTGACGCTTGAGGAAAAAATATCCCTGGTGCACGGCAACAGCAAATTTACCGTAGCAGGTGTGCCGCGCCTCGGTATCGCGGAAATGGTGCTGAGCGATGGTCCCCATGGCGTGCGCGAGGAAATTTCGCGGCACACCTGGGACTCTGCCAATTGGGATACGGATTTCGCGACTTATCTGCCGACGCTGACGGCGGTGGCGGCGAGCTGGGACCCGGAAATCGCCCATCTGCACGGCACAGTGCTCGGCCGCGAGGCGCGGCATCGCAATAAAGACATTATTCTCGGCCCCGGCGTGAATCTCGCGCGGCTGCCACTTTACGGGCGCAATTTCGAATACTTGGGTGAAGATCCTTATCTTGCAGCGCGTCTGGTGGTGCCGGAAATCCAGGCGATTCAGGCGCAGGACGTGGCCGCGTGTGTCAAACACTACGCGCTCAACTCACAGGAATTGAATCGCTCCGGCGTCGATGCCAAACCGGATGAGCGCACGCTGCGCGAGGTATATCTGCCCGCATTTGAAGCGGCGGTGAAGGCGGGCGGCGTCTATTCGGCGATGGGTTCCTACAATCAGGTGCACGGCACCAATGCCAACCAGAGTCCGCTGTTGGTCAAACAGATTTTAAAAACCGAATGGGATTTTGACGGCGTATTGCTGACCGACTGGAATGTGAGCATCAATACCCGCGACGCCGCGCTCAACGGATTGGATCTGGAAATGGGCACGGATAAAACGGATTACGAGGACTATTTTTTCGCGCGGCCACTGCGCGAAGCCATTCAAAAAGGCGAAATTCCCGTAGAAGTATTAGACGAAAAAGTCCGGCGGGTGCTGCGTTTGCAGCTGCGCATCGGCATGATGGATCCGCAGCGCCTAAAAGGCGCGCGCAACACCGCCGAGCATCGCGCCGCCGCGCAAAAAATTGCCGAGCAGGGTGTGGTGTTGTTGAAAAATGAAGGCGATGTTCTGCCTCTGCAAAAAAACACCCTGCGCAAAATCCTGGTGATGGGACCCAATGCGGATGTGGTCCACGGGCGCGGCGGCGGTTCCTCCCAGGTGAAAGCGGAATATGAGATTACACCTTTGCAGGGGTTGCGAACCGCGTTGGGTAAATCCGTGGAAATTCAGTATCTGGAGAAATCCACCGACGTTGCCGCAGACGAATACAAGACAGCCGCCAAAAATGCCGATGCGGTGATTTATTTTGCCGGCCTGAATCACGAATACGATCGCGAAGATCGCGACCGAAAAGATATGGCGTTGCCCGGTGAGCAGGATCAGGTGATTGCGGAACTGATCCACACCAATTCCAAAACAGTGGTGTTTATGGTCGCTGGCTCCGCAGTGGAAATGCCCTGGGCGAAAAATGCCAGGGTGCTGCTCTGGGGTTGGTATGGCGGGATGGAAGCCGGTCACGCATTTGCGCGCGTGCTTCTGGGTGAAATCAATCCCAGCGGAAAAATGCCCATCACCCTGCCGCAAAAACTCGCGGATTCCGCACCCATAGCCCTGGCGGATTACAACGCGGAAAGCACTCTTTACAAGGAGGGTGTGTTTATCGGTTACCGCTGGTTTGAACAGCAGAATATCCAGCCGGAATTTCCCTTCGGCCACGGGTTGTCCTACACCCATTTTGAATTATCGGATCTGCGGGTGCCGGCGCGGATAACGGCTGATCAAAAAGAAATTCCTTTGATGATCACGGTAAAAAATACCGGTCCCGTTGCCGGTGCGGAAGTGGTGCAAATCTACCTCCAGGATTCCGAAGCCAGCGTGCCGCGTCCATTAAAAGAATTGAAAGGGTTTCAAAAAGTATTTTTGCAACCCGGAGAATCCCGCCGGCTTACCCTGTTGTTGCGACACAGGGACTTGGCGTTCTGGGATGTCAGTCGTGGCGACTGGCGGGTGGAGCCGGGGGAATTCAAGGTGTCGGTTGGAACATCGAGCGCGGATATAAAAGCCAGTGCGCCGTTTTTTTATAAATGAACAGGTGCGCGTGAATCAGGCGCGCAGCACCTGCGCGCCGCTCCAGCTTTCTCCGGGCATCAGCCTGATCGGCTGATCGATGATGGCCGCTTCCACGCATAGCATCTGCGAATATTCCTCATCACCCATGTCGTTCAATTGTTTGGTGGCTTCCGCACCGGGGTTCCACACCACCACTTCACGAAAACCTCGATTTTCGATGGTGAGTTGATCGTCGCCATCGACCAGTTGCAAGGGTTTGGAATTATCAAAAAATACCCGGTCGATGGCATCCGGAAATTCCAGCGTGTCGTACTGGGATACAAATCGGTCGCGCTTAAAATCCGAGCCATTGTTATCCCAATAAGACACATCTTTTAAACCACGCAATTGCACTTGCTGCAAATCCGTCACAGCGAAATACGTGTGGAGGGCGGCGGTAAAGCTGAATGGTTGCTCGTCGGTATTGCGGATGGACAGAGTCATGTCCAGTTGCGCATCGCGCAGCCGCAGTGCAAATTCCGCGCGGAATTTATAGGGCCATAGGGCCAGACTTTGCGCATCCGCCTGCAATAGAAAACGGCAGGAGGCCTCCTCGGCTGAGGCTTTAGGCTCAGAGCTCAATTGCCATTCCATATTGCGCGCAAAACCGTGACGTTGGCTTTGGCCAAAACCGCTGAACTGGGGAAATATCACGGGAACACCGCCGCGAATCGCCTTGCCTGGCTCGAATTGCGCCTGGTTGCTGAGAAATAGCCATTCCCTGCCGGCGGCGGTTGTCCAGGAGGTGACGTGCGCGCCGTAACGATAAATCTCGGCGCTGGCGCCTGTCGGTGTAGTGAGGGAAAGTTTGGCCAGCCGACCGCGACCGGTACGCCATGAGGGAGATTTGATCATAGGTTTTTGCTGCCGTGGGGAAGCGGGATTGTCATCGAGGGTGACTATGATACCGGCCGCGGCGCGAGCTGGCGACTGAGGTCGCTGCGAATTTCCGCCAAAAAAATTTTGGCGGATAAATGCTGTTGCGCCAGTGGACCTTTCTCTTCAACAGTCGCGCTTTGATCGTTAAAATGCGCCTCTTTTTAAAATCCTGGCTGAGATTTATGGCGAATTTCAAAACCCACTTGCAGGTCGCCAGCATTGGCAGCGGGCTCGCCTGCTCGCTGTTTTACACCTCTGGGCACCTGTCCGAGGGCGAGGCCTTTTTGTGTTGGATCATGGGCACGCTCGGCGGCATTCTGCCGGATATCGATTCCGATAATTCCCACAGCCTGGGAATTTTATTCGGTGCTTTCAGCATTATTGCCTGTGGTTTTACGGCGGTGGCGTGGATCCACATTTGGCCGTTGGTCTGGGTGTGGGCGGCCTGTGTTCTGGTTTATGTTTTGGTGCAATTTGGGGTGCGCTATGTGTTTGCGCGCTTTACAGCACACAGGGGTATTTTCCACTCGCTGCTGGCATGTCTGCTGTTTATGTTCCTGGCGGCATCCGGCGCGGCGCTCCTCGGCGCGAGCAGCACGATCAGCTGGTTTTTAGCGATTTTTCTGGGTTTTGGTTACAGCGTGCATTTGTTATTGGACGAAATATTCGGAGTGGATTTTATGAACGTGGAAATCAAACGCTCCTTTGGCACTGCCTTTAAACTTTTCGACTACAAAAATGCCCGGACCTCGGGCCTGATGGCGGTGGGTGTACTGGGCGCCTTTTTTCTCACACCCTCTTACGCCGAATTCATCAGCATAGTATTGAACAAGGAGACCTACCTGACGTTGGCGGCCAGCATCACCTCCTAGCCTGAGATCGGGCAGACAACGGACTTGCCTAAAATTTTGCGCCTGATATTATGTGCGCCTCCTCGACCCCAGGTCGAAACAGCTCTGCACCCGTAGCTCAGTTGGATAGAGTAGGTGGCTTCGAACCACTTGGTCGGGAGTTCGAATCTCTCCGGGTGCGCCAAACACAAAACCCTCGCCGTAAGGCGGGGGTTTTTTGTTTAAGCTCGGAGAATGAGAACTCCCGCGAGTTCGACAAAATGGCAGGACAGCCATTTTGGACAGCCGGCTAGGCTGGGGCGCAGCCCCGAGGGACATGGATGTCCCGAGTCAATCTCTACGGAACGCACTCCGTTGCTTAGTAAGTAGTATCCAGACATAAGCCTCTTTATCGGTGCTGTTAGAAGTCATCGTCAGCCACCTTCACTTTCCTCCGCACGGATTTTGGAAGAAGCGCCAGCTTGTCCTCGGCTTGGCGGATATATTGGGTGAGCGAGGTTGCGTCGGCATCAAAGAGTTTGACGCCGACGATGGTGGCAACTTCAATGGTCGCCCCCAATTCGCATTTGGGATCACCTTTTTCTATGCGCTGCAAAAGCCCGCGCGAGATTCCGGCGCGGTCGGCAACCTCTTGTGCGGTCATTCCGCGCTCTTTCCTCGCCGTGCGGATGAGGCTGCTTAGAAGGGAAATCGCCTCCTGGCTATAGCGGGAATAGGTGCGTACCGATGCTTTGGCCATGTGGTTACCATTGGTTTATATATGGATCATAATATTGTCTTATGATCTATAGGTGAACCAAATTATCAGTTTTTAAAGCGTTCAACAAATAAAGAATGGTTTATGACTCCTGAGGCCATTTGGGGTATTTAACTTATTAAAGTTTGGCTACGGGAGGGGCGATCACAAAATTGTCGCGGCCGGAGGCTTTGACGTTATAGAGGCTTTCGTCGGCGCGCTTCATCAGGTCGGCGGCGGTTTCGGAGCCGTCGCTTATGGCGGCACCGATGCTTGCAGAGGGACTGCATTCCTGCCCGTCGTCCAGCATCACGGGTTTTTTCAGGGTATTGCGTAAGCGAGTCAGTTGATTGCGCAGCCCTTCCTCGGACTGCACGTCCACCAGCACCAGCGTGAATTCATCGCCACCCAGGCGTGCAACAGTATCGACCTCGCGTACCGAGCGCATGAGGCGCTGGGCGGTTTCCTTCAGCAGCACGTCGCCCGCCTGGTGTCCAAGGCTGTCATTGATCCGTTTGAAATGGTCCAGATCCAAATACACCAACGCCATTTGCGTCCGGGCACGGCGGCAATTGCGCAGTGCCTGTTCCAATCGTTCAAGGAACAGGCGGCGGTTGGCCACCCCCGTGAGATCGTCCTGGAAGGCCAGCACTTCCAGGCGGGTCCGGTCCTGTTGCAACTCCGTCACCAGGCGGTTCAGGGCGGAGGTCATTTCATTTTCGATATCCGCCTGCTCGCGCACATCCAGGTTTTTCTCGCGGATCACCCTGCGGGCGATTTCCGCTAAGTGCTGCAGTTGTTTCTGACGGGAGAGTTTGCGTTCTTGCGGTGAGGATGGTGGTCCGCCGTCCAAAATCGTGGCTGGCACATAAATACCACCTTCGAGCACCAATTGAATGGCGGCGAGAATATCGTCCGGTTCGAGGTTCTTCTGGATAAATCCGCTGGCGCCGCTGCCCAGGGCGCTGAGGATCACCTGGGGATCATCGCGTCCGGAAACCATCGCAATCGGCAGCGCCGGGTCCCGTTGCT
>Ga0164241_10006209_pt1 | contig 10952 bp, 2 predicted proteins | sample OricomyardsoilBY_FD_108780 | JGI IMG/M metagenome (GOLD analysis project Ga0164241, IMG submission 108780) | Backyard soil microbial communities from Emeryville, California, USA - Original compost - Back yard soil (BY) | ecosystem: Environmental > Terrestrial > Soil > Unclassified | place: USA... | reverse complement strand
CGGTTGGCGCAGGGGAAAGTCGGGGCCGGATGCAGAAAATGTCGTGGTCAGCGCGATGGTCGGAAGCCAGGACCAAATCAAGGCGTCATTTTGAGCGGCAAGCTGACGTTTTTGAACTAAAAGCTTGGCATAGTCTAAGCTCAGCGACTCGGCCTGTCTGAGAAAGACAGAAGCTGTTTGAGTCAGAGTGAGCCCATTGTATTGGTCGTCGAGCCGGTCCGTAAGAGTGAGAGGGGTGTCAGCCGCCACGTGCATGAGTTCGCGTAATTGAGTCCGTTGGTCCCGAACAGACAAAAGGGTGTCGTCCATCTGGTCGCTGAGCTGGTCAACTTGAACCTGAACATCGAGGACGTCGAGTTCGGTAATTTCACCGATGGATTGTCGGGCCAGAGTAATCTTTTCTTGCTGTAACGCTTGCTCGTAACCCTGTTTCAACACGCCGTATTTCTGCTGAGCCAAAGAAAGATTCTTGTAGAGTTCCCACACGGCCTCACGCTTTTGTTGGCGTGCAATTTCGAGAGATCGTAAAGATTGTTCAAGCGAGAGTTCGGCAAGGGTTCGGTCGCGGAAGGTCTTGCCCCCGTCGAAAACAGTTTCTTTGAGAGTGAGATAGAGTTGCTTGTCAAAGGTGTCCGCCGAGTCGATGACGACGGAGTCGTTGTCGGAATATCCCACACTCAGGTCGGGGAGAAACGCGCGCAGACCTAGGTCGTAGCGAAGTTTCTCAAGCGCCGCGCGTGTCTCTTGAGACGAAAGATCTTCGGCCCGAGAAACGGCTAGATTTTCGGCGCGGGTAAGGCTGATCTCTAGGGGAGGCGCAGTTTGGCCCGAAACAGGAACGCAGACGGCAAGGACCATAAGGAATCGAACTCCTATCACTGGGGATGCGGCCCGTCCAGGCCTTTACGGAGGGTGGAAAATAGTTTGTCAAACAATTCGTAGAGGACCGACCAGGATTCCAGAGTACGCTGGGAATCTTCACTGACCATAATGGTGGCCAACACCGTGCCGCCGTCGGGGGAGGTGATGGTGAGAAAGGCTGTGAGCGAATGAACGGAATTCAAGGCCTGACTATAGGCCACTTCATTGTACTCAAGGTGACAAACAGGAACCGTGGACGGCGACGCCTCAACGATTTGAAATCCGTGTTTTCGGGCCAACGAGGCGGCCAAGGCGGCCGCCTGCCCCGTCTGGGGCGCGGGGAGAAGCGGATTGTCGCTGACGATTGTCCCGATTTGAAGCTTGTCGCCTACTTTGTCGAGCTCGATGAGATTGACATCGAGGCGGTCTGGCGGCACGGATACACAGGAGGCAAAGAGAATAAGAAGCGGAAAGGTTAGCATAGATCTTGTCACGGTTTTTGGGCCTTTGAGATTGTTTGAATCATAGATTTGATGGAGGGGGAGAGGGGGGAGGTTTCGCCGACGAGGATCTGGGCTCTTTTGAGTTGTTCTAGGGCAGTGGGGATATCGCCGAGTCCGAACAAGAGGCGGCCTGCCTCGATACGAGGTTTGGCCAGGTCGGGTTCGTCGAGGGAGGCTTGCCGGAAGAAGTCGAGGGCGTTTTGGACGTCATTTTTTTTGAGGTAGACCAAGCCTCGTTCATATAAGAGCCGGTAGTCTTGTGGGTCAAGCGATAGGAGGGTATCGAGGTCGGAGGCGGCTTGGTCGACTCGGTTGGTTTGGAGTTTGACTAGGACGATCCAGAAGCGAGCCTGCAAATGGTCTGGGTGGGGGTGGATGATTTTCAAGAGGTCGGACTCGGCGGCTTTGAGGTCGTTGGTGAAGAACTCGGACTTGGCGCGCAGGAATCGAGCTTGAAAGAAGTCGGGTCGAGTTTTGAGGATGGAGTTGAGGGCGGAGTGAGCTTGGGTGAACTGGCCCTGTTCGTAGGTAATTTTTGCTTGGATGTAGGCTTTGAGGTCAGCTTTTGAAAGGGGTGGGTGGGAGCAGGAGGCGAGGAGAGCGAGGAGCAGGGAAACGATGAGTTTGGTCAAGAATAACTCCTTCTGGCGGGGGGCAGGATAGCAAAGAAAGAAATGGTGTTTTCTATCATTGAAAGATCGTCTGCTTTCGTCAAGAAAAATTTGTGTCCAAATCGGCTATGAAACCGATTTTTCTATATTGACATGGGACAAGGTCGACCCCAGAATTGCTTCTTTGAAGCGAAAGTTTAGTGGGCATAGTCTCCCTAGCGGACACCAATATTGAATTGAACCCTTGAGGGAGGCTTGCTTTGCAACGGGTAAAAGCGACAAGGCGAATATTTTTAGGAGTCTTTTCCCTTGGTTTTTCGGGTTGTCTTTTTGCCACGCAGAGCTCCAACGACCCGGCATGGCGAGCCGCCCAAGAGACGTTTCAGGCTTATGAGCAGTCGGCCGATTCCCAGACAGACACGGGGCAGTGGAAGCATTTTCTTGAAACTGGTGTGGAAGCCGCCGTCGGCCGATGGGAAGCCGAAGCGGCGCAGCTCATGCAGGAAGGGCGGGCACCTGCAGAAACGGCAGACCAGGTTCGAAGCGATTTTGAAAACCAGGTTGACCAGGCGTATGGAGCCCGGCTTGCCGACGACTGGGCCAAGGCTCAGCGCGGGTCAGTGATCGACCAAGCCAGCACTGAACTTGAGGCAACGCTGCGGAATCTGGTGTTTCAGACTGATTCTCAGGGGCAGATTTTACTCGACGCCAACGCAAATCCTCTTAAAAATCCTTCGGCGTCTGAGGCTGACTTTTCTGCGGCCATTGACGCCCTGAAGGCGAAGGCCGAAGAGGGGTGGACTCAAGGAAATGGAGCCGTGGACGCCGAGCTGGCTTCGTCGTCGAACGCGGTTTTAGCGAGCTACACTGTGGCCCGTCAAGACCGGGTTCATTCTCTCGAAACCCAGTGGTTAGCGCTGGCCGACCGGGAGTTGGCACGCTTTGCTTCCGTGCGCGACAGCGACCAAGCGTCGCTTCGGGCCAAGAGTGAGTCGCAGTCCGCCGACGCGCTGGCGGACCAACTGGCCGCAGGCGTTACCTCTGGGACGAGTCAGGGCATCCAGAATCTTCAAGGGGGACTCAGTACTGTCGCGGGTGCCAAGCCCGAGGATGTGTCTTCTTTGGCGCAAAACTGGCAGGATGATTTTGGGCAGCAAATTCAAACCGGGTTAGACCAGTGGCATCAGGCCGAACAAACGCTGCTGCACAACCGCATGACCTGGGAAAACCAGGCCCAGCAAGACCTGCAAACCGGAGAGGCGGCGTGGCAGGCGGCGTATACCAAACTTGAACAGAGCCGCCAAGCCTGGGAAAGCCAGATGCAGGCGCTGATTGCCCAGGCGTCGAGCCAGTGGGATACGAAGCAGAGTCAGCTTCAGCAGGCCATTGCGGGGGCTCAGGCGCAGTGGCAGTCGGCCATTGAGGACCGTGAGGGTTTGATGTCGGACCAGATTGGTGCTGAAATCGACCTGGTGGACCAAGACTCGCAAATGGTTCAAACCGCGAAGCAGTCGGCGGCCACGTGGCTGGGGAGTTCGTTTTGGAATCAGCCGGCGATTATTTTGGGGTCTGATCAGATGTGGGATCTTGTGGGGAGTAAGTTTTCGGGATTGATACAAAGTAAGTCCTCGGCTCAGGCAAGTGCTTTGGAGAAGAAGACCGACGAGGACGGCGCGGTGATAAACGGGGTCAATAGCAGTTTGGGGATTTATGTGAACGCGGCGGCGGGGCCTGTTTTCATGAATGGCGAAGTGGTGAAAAGTGTGCTTCATTCAGACAGCTTTTTTCAAACCTACGCCAATCCAGACGCGGCGAATTCGTACACTCAAAACTCTTGGTACGTTTGGAAAACGATTGCTCCGAGCGGTAACTCAAGCGGATACCCCACTTCCCAACTTGTTTATGACGACTCTGGCAGTATTGGAGGCTTACTGCGATTGCGGGCTACGGTTCAAGGTCTGGCCGACGGTACGGGGAGTTTCGACTATCAGGTTCACTACCCTACGACTTCCGGCGGACATACGACGTATTCGGCAGTTTTTCTGGGAAAGACTTACCAGGGCTCAGTTTTCAACGACCTTTATTCCCCTATTAGGGCCGCAGCCCAAGCGGCGCTCCCCGATCTAAACGCTGAGCTCAGCACTTACGACTACTATGCGGGGAAGCTTGTTTCGAATCGATCGGCCGCTCAAGCGGATATTTCTTCTTCTCAGCGTCAGATGTTGATTACGCTGATTGCTGGTCAGATTGCGCGGACGGTTGTCTCTGATTCGCAAAGCGGTCTGACGGCCCGTGCCAAGGCCGCGTTCACGGCGGGAGCCGCCGATCCGGTAGCCGCGGCTATTGCTGGTTTGAACAGTTCGTCGGCCTTTGCTTCGGCACCGGTTGATATTAATTCGATCATCAATGGTTCCGGGCTCGAAGATGCGACCAAAGCCGCGCTTTTGGCTTTGTGGAACGCGGATTCGGGGTCGATTTTGACTCAGGCAAGAACTTCGGCGCTCAACGATCAGTTAAAGTCGTACGAGAAGGAATTTACGCTGGACGACGGTGCGGGCGAGTTGTCGTATTGGGCGGTTCTTCAGAAGCAATACCAGGCGAGTTTGGCGGCTCACGAAGATCTGCTGAGGTCTACGTATGGAGTGGCCTGGAGCGACAGTCCCGGGGGCACAACAAGCGCCTACACCGATGACTTGTCGCGGGAGGTTCTCAAGGCTCAGTCGGTTCAGACCTATTGGGACAAGGAATACCAGATTGCCTCGGCTGTGGCCCAGTACGCCAAAACTCAAAATTCCACACGAGACACCGACACGACCACTCAGACGAACCTCGATGCGGCCTTGGCGGCGTACGACGCGCAAAAGACTGCCTACGACCAGGCTGTGACCGCGCTGACGAACGCCGATTCGACGCTTAATACGCAAAATGGTCTTTTGGATCAGGCAAAGGCTCAATTGGAACAAAAGAGCGCCGCCGTTCAGGCGGCCAAAGACGACTATCAATCGCTTATGGACCAGGTAACCGCGAACAATGGGTCCTTCTTTGTCCAGCAGATTCAGAGCAACTATGAAAGCTGGCAACAGACGATGGGGGTTTCCGGGGGGCTGACGCAGGCTCAGCGTTCGCAGCAGGCCTATCAGATAGCTTCCAATACCTTTGACAGTGCTAACCGCGAGTCTACGGCCGCTCAAAGGATCAAGAGCCTGGTTCAAGGCCAGGCGGCGACCTCGTCGACGGCTGCGATAGAACCGCTGGACGCACTCAAAGCGGCAAGCGACGCGGCCTTCGCCGTGAACGAGAAGACCTCGTGGGACAAAAACAACCTGCCGCTGGCTGAACTAGGGGTTCCCCTGGGCAGTGCTGCCTACAGCGTCGGCAGCACTCTTTACAACGACTGGGACTCGGCGACCGACGCGGACCAAAAGTCCATCGCGGGTGCCAAGCTGGACCAGTGGATCGTACAGCAGAAAAACCTCGTCCAAGAAACCTACCAAGAGCGTGAGGACGAGATTCGCTTTTTGACGACCGACGACGCGCTGGGTTGGTATTCCAGCGTGACCGGGGACAGTGCGGCCTCGTTGAACCAGGTGAATGACAAGCTTTTACAGACCGCCCAGAATTCCAGTTGGTACCTTACCCAGGCCCTTGCGCAGCGCGAATCGCAACTGTGGACCGATGTTCAGACACTCTTGAGCTCGACAAGTGCCCCGTCACCTTTAACTCTGGGACCGTGGACTTCGACCGAGCAAACCCAGCAGAATTTGGCCAAGATCTGGATTACCCAAAACTCAGGACTGAGCGCCGCCGATCTAGCCGCCGCGGCGGCTGAGCATCTACAACAATCTCAAGCTTTGGCGGCAGCGATGATGAGTCCGGGAGACTGGTCGGCCGCGCAGCAGCTAGGTCTTGCGGGGGGCTACGCTCTGAAGCTTTTAAACGGAACGGGTGCCCTGGAGGCGGTCTGGACAGGATTAGAAACGGCCGACGTGCAAGCGGCAATGAAACGGGACCAAGCCCTGGAACAGACCTGGTCGAGTGACCAGTCGCAGGCCCCGGCTTTGGCCGCGTGGTCTTCGGGGCGCACACTGGCTCAATTTTGTCTGACTTTACAGGGTAAGGGCCTTTTTACCCTTTCTGGGAATTTGTCGGCGTCGGACATTCTGACCCAGAGTTCGTCTGAATTGGTCCAGTGGGCGACGCCGGAATCTCTGGTTGCCGTTCATGGGGGAGTCACGTCGCTGGGGTGGACGACCAAGGACGACGCCGTGCGCTGGGCTGCCGATATTATGAAGTCGGTTTCGGACCTGGGTACGGGATTGCCGCCCTATCTTATTTCGTCCCTGGACACTCAGTTGTCGGCAATTGTTCAGTTGGCCGACCTTACCCTGGGTGGTTCCAGCCAAGCGGCTGCCCAGCAAAAAAGCACCAACGACAGGCAGAGCTCGGCACAGCAAAGTATGCTGAGGCTTTCTTCGGTTCAAGGCCTGCTCATGGCCAACGACGCGGGAAGCCAGATGAAGGGCTGGATTTCCTGGGATCAGTTGGAATTGGGCCAGAATGAAGCTGTTCACGCCCATCTTGTCCAACTGGCCGGTGAGATCGTGGCTCAAAACGCCGCCAGCGGCGAGGCCGCCCAAGGGACCGCCGTGGGAAACTCGGGAGCCGATTGGGAGGGTGCCTGGGCGAGCTGGACCGCGACTCTCGATCCTTCCTTGGTTCAGAATTGGCTTCAAATTGACAATGGCCTGCAAGGTCAAATCCTGGCCGAAGCGAGCGCCGATCTGACAGCCATGCAACAACGCATTTCAGGCACGGGTTCCGATGGGAGCTCGGCGGGGAACGAACGTGCAGCGTACGCGGCCTGGAGCGCTTTTGACGCCAAGGCCCAGGCCTCGGGGGCTTCTGACGGCCTGGACGCTTGGCAAACCTTTGGTCAAAGCCTAGCGTCCACTGATTCCTCGATGGTCGATTTTTCTCCGCTGGCCGGCTTGTCTGACACGGTGCGTCCGGCCGCCTTACGGGCGATTGCCCTGGGTCTTTTGGGTCAGACTATTTCCCTTTCGGGGAATCTGGACGCGGCGGGTCTGGCGAATGCCTCGGCGTCGGTCCTTTCGGAACTGACGCCGATTCTGACCAATGCCGGCTTAGGCGTACCCGCTGACCTCTGTTCTTGGCTTGAGGCGAACGCGCAGAATGCTCAGTGGAAAATTGACGCGGTGGACGACGGCTGGGGCAAATCGTGGTATCTAAAATCCGCTGTCAGCCGCGGCGCGGATGTTGGGGCGTACACGACAGGAACGAGCGACTGGCAGGTTGACTTGGCGAGCTTTGTCGGCGGTCAAAAAGCGGCACGGCTGCCTGGTGCGGCCCAGGCCCCGCTCGATGAGTTCAATCGGGCGACTGGAGGAGAAACCTCGGGGTCAGCCGTGGCACAAAGTGCTTTGTGGGAAGGATCCGATTCGGCCTTTTGGGCCTCGCTGGAGCTTTCGTCCTTGAGAAACGAAATGAGCAGCGCACAGTCCTCTTACCTGCAAGCCCGCTACGAGTCTAAGTACTGGGGTGTGGCCGCTGACCAAGACGAGGCTTCGAAAAAGTCCAACTGGCGTGATTTTTTGACCAAAGGATGGCAGGGCGAAGACATTACGCCCACGCTCGCCGATACGGCCTGGAGCAGTTGGGCCGACACCCCCACGAGCGTTGCCGCAGACCCCCAAAGTAACTCAACGAACTGGTTGATCGACGACGACAACAAGGCCTTGATTGCCGCCTCACAGTTGTCTGGCGCGTGGAACCAGGCCTTGACGGCTCCCTCGGCGCTCAATGGTTCAGCTTGGGTTTCGTCATGGTCGGTGCCGACCACCGGCAATTTAACATCGAGTCAGTTTACCGCCGCCGCAAACGGGGCGTGGGACAGGTGGTCGTCGACGGGGGCTCAAACGGCGTTGTCCGAGGCCCAAGCCAAGGCCCAGTCCGACCAGAGCGCGCCTGAAAATCTTGAGTTGACGATGGCGAGCCTGGGCTCAAACTACGTGAACTATCTTGCCATCAAATCCGATTCGTCGTCGCAGGCTACTGCCGAGGCTCAACAGCGGGTGACTGACGCAAAAACAGCCCTGGACGCCGCTCGGGCCGATTACCAGACCCAATTAACGGTGGTACAAAGCGCCGATAATGTGCTTTCGACGGCGGGTGCCGCGGCTCAGGCGGCAATGACCGCGCTGGACAACGCCCGAACCGAGGTTCGCCAGGCGCAGGCGATCCGCGACTGGGCCGTGGGCACCACGCAGAGCGTTACCCAGGCTCAAGCTCAGTCTGATACGCTCCAGGCCCAGGCCGGCCGGGCGGCTCAGGTGGTTCAGGCTCTGCAATCGGTGCAAGCCAGCCTCACGCTTTCGGGGAGCACGGGCAACGCCGACTACGACACGGCGCTTCATACCTGGGAAGCGACGGTTCAGGACACAAGTTTGTTGGCCACCGTACAGGGAGTGCTGGCACAGGCCCAGTCGAGTCAGCAGAAGGCCATGACCAACGACAAGTCCTCGGCCGACGTAGCGCAGGAAGAGTTAATCAGCAACTTGGGACCGGTGACCAGTGTGACTGGAATCGAAGCCTACGTTCACCTCGCCGGCGGTGTGTGGTCTGTCAGTTCGTCGTCCGACACCTCGAGCCAGCAGGCCGCGGCGTTGACCCAATACTTCAACGACCCGGATAACAGCGGGAGCCCCTTTGAGAAGGATCTCTACGCGGCCTCGAGCTGGCTTGCCGGGCTTTCGAGCGCCGACCAAGCGGCGACGCTGCAATCCTGGGGGCTGGCGATGGCCTATCAGGCCCAGCAGCTGGACGGGGCCCTGCCGGCAAGCACGAGTAACACCAGTTCGCCGGACGCCTGGGTTTCGGGATTTCGCAGCACCTGGCTCACGCCCATTGGATTGCGCCAGGCCGCCACCGACTATATGAGCGACGCCGATCAAGCCCAGGCAATACAGACCACCTGGTCCCAGGCTCAGGCCGCTTACAACAGTGAGCAGTCCGCCAGCGGAGCCGCCGCACAGGCGTTTCAATTTTTTCAGGCCATGGCGTTTTTGGGCTTGGACAAGCATTCGGCCAAGGCTAACGCGAGCACCGGTGTTTTTGCCGGTGCCTGGAACCTTGCGTACCTTCAAAACGCGCAAGACTCGCTTCAGGCCCAAGAAAATTATCAATACTCCTGTTACTCTAGCCGCAGTTGGTGGGATATCTTCCAAAAAGACGCGGATTATCACGACTACACTCTGGCAAAATCCGGCCGCGAAAGCACTGAGGATGAAAAGTCCGCGATGCAAAAAATCTTGGACCCCGACGTGCAAAACTTTAGCTCAAACGCGGCGGCCTTCGTCGGGAAATGGAACGAATATTCTACGGCAAAGGCTACCCTAGCGCAGTGGACGGGGGCGAGTCAGACTGCGGCGGCCCCGTCGGTTTCGACGATCAACCAGGCCCTGCAAAGCGTGGTATCGGTCAATGGCGGCAGTTGGAACCAGGTTTTTGGTGCCAGCCAGGAGCAGGTTGACGCTGTGCTGAATCAGTATTTGGGCTCCGCCGCGTCCACCAGCACTGCCGCCTCGATCAGTGCTGAAATCCTGGCCGCCCAAAACACCGAGTCCCAAGCGGCCGCGGCGCTTGACGGGGTAGGTCAAACCTTGGCGTCGAAACAAAGCGATTTACTGGCTGGGGCCGAGCAGAACCTGGCCGCGTTTGTTCAAAACGGCGGCGGGCTCAACATTGACGCTTTGATCCGTTCTAGTCTCAGCGGCGGCTGGAATCAGGCCGTGGCCGACAAACAGAAGATTGAGTTCTTGATGAGCCTGGCCAGTGCCCCCTTGGTGAGCGAGCCGGCCCGTCAAGTCTTGTTCAAGGACGCCGGTAACTGGATCAATCGGCTTTACGCCGACCGCATGAGCCGTTCGCTGGAAGTACAGAACGACGCGTGGAGTCAAAGCGCCGCCGACCTGGCCGGACAGAGAGCCGATTGGCAGACTCAAATGAACCAGCTTTTGGCCGACGGAAGAGCCCAGTGGCAGAAAAGCAGTCAACAACTTCAAAGCGCCGAGCAGGCGTGGGCAGCACAGTTCACCGGACAGTATCAGGCCAAAGACACCATTTGGTCCGCCGCTTACGATCGATTAGAAACCTCGAAGACCGACTGGGTAAACAAGGCCGGTCAAACCGTGTCGCAGCAAGGCGGAGCCCAACTTTTAGAGAACCTAGGACTCGACGAAGGCGAAGCCCTTCGCATGGCGCAGACCGTTGCCGTCGATCCGCTGAGCAGCTTTAGTAATGCAAAGAGCACAATAGCCGGGCTAAGCACGAGCCCCACCTTGGCCGCCATCTTAGCCGCGGTTCAGGCCCAGGGCAAAACCGTGAGCCGAATGGGTGCCGAGGTATCCTCGGTGTTGGGCTTGGGCGGAATCTCAAACAGTTCAATCTCGGCCCAGATCCTGGTCGATCAAAACAAGGACACCGAGAACGTGCAGAAACACCTGGCCCGACTGAGCCTGGAAGTCGCGCACGAGAATCTCTTGAAGGCCGCCGATGACCTAGGCAAGCAAGTTGACGCGCGCAACAAAGACACCGACGCCAGCATCGCGCAAACCCTAGCCGGAGTAGGCTATCAACAGCAGGGACAGGTATGGGACCGTCTGGCCGTAGTCGACTCGACGATTTCTGGTGAGATTCGAGAACATCAGAAAGTCGACACCTACCAGTACTATGTGATGCCCGCGCTGGACGTGAGCTTTGACTTTGAGGGATTGGATGCCGTAGGAGCCAGTTCGCTGGGAGCGATGGCCGAAGTCAGCACCGAGATCGCAAAACTCAAAACTGACATGACCGGCATATTGGGCGATGGCAGCGGTAAGAAAGGCAAGCTTGGTATTTGGATTGGCGATGCCCCGAGTGCTGACGGAGCCGGAAGCGGGCAATTAGGCAAGATCTTTGG
>Ga0164241_10006208_pt1 | contig 10953 bp, 9 predicted proteins | sample OricomyardsoilBY_FD_108780 | JGI IMG/M metagenome (GOLD analysis project Ga0164241, IMG submission 108780) | Backyard soil microbial communities from Emeryville, California, USA - Original compost - Back yard soil (BY) | ecosystem: Environmental > Terrestrial > Soil > Unclassified | place: USA... | reverse complement strand
TACCCGGAGCGCTTCAACAACAAGACGAACGGCGTCACGCCGCGCCGATGGCTCCTCGACTGTAACCCGGCTTTGGCGGAGCTCTTGACGGAGCGCCTCGGGGGTCCGGAGTGGGTCACGGACCTCGAGCGGCTCCAGGGGCTCGAGCCGCACGCCGACGACGCGGATCTGCGGACGCGCCTCCGGACTATCAAGATGGAGAACAAGCTCTCCCTGGCGAAGCTCATGTTCCAGGAGCTGAAGCTCCGCGTCGATCCGCAGTCGATCTTCGACGTCCAGATCAAGCGGCTGCACGAGTACAAGCGCCAGCACCTCGCGGCGCTGCACGCCGTCACCCTCTACCTCCGGGCGCGCCGCGGCGAAGACATCCACCCGCGTACGCTGATCTTCGGCGCGAAGGCCGCGCCCGGCTACAAGCGCGCGAAGCTCATCATCAAGCTCATTCACGCGATCGCGGACGTCGTGAACGCCGACAAGCGTCAGTCGGCCGTGAAGATCGCGTTCCTGCCGAACTACCGCGTCTCGCTCGCCGAGCGCATCATCCCCGCAGCCGATCTGTCGGAGCAAATCTCGACCGCCGGGATGGAGGCGTCGGGCACCGGCAACATGAAGCTCACGATGAACGGCGCGCTGACGATCGGCACGCTCGACGGGGCGAACATCGAGATTCGAGACGCCGTCGGCGCCGAGAACTTCTTCCTCTGCGGCATGACGGCGGAAGAGGTCCTCGCCAAGCGTCGGGATCGCATCGTCGGTCGCCTCTCACTCGAGGGGCAGCCCCTCCTCGCCGAGGCGCTCGAGCTCTTGCGCGAAGACTTCTTCTGCCCTGACGAGCCAGGGCTATTCAAGCCGCTCATCGACGATCTCCTCGGCTTCGATCAGTACATGGTGCTCGCGGACTTCGCCTCTTACGCGATGGTCCAGGGTGAGGTCGACGCGGCGTTCCGACACCAAGACTCGTGGGCGCGAAAGGCCGCGCTCAACATCGCCCGCGTCGGCTCGTTCTCGAGCGACAGGACCATCCGCGAGTACGCTTCGGAGATCTGGCAGATCGAGCCCTGCCCCATCGGCGAGGCTCGAGATCCGGCGCTCGTTCCCGACGACTCGCCGGACCCTGCTTGATCCGCGCGCGCCGCACCATCGCTGGTGCGATGCGCGTCCTTGCGAAAGTGGAGCCGAGGCCGAATATATTCGGTCGCGGCTCCGCACACGTAGCCCGCGAGCCCAATAGATCCATGGCGCCTCTTCAAGACGACGTTCTGCTCCTCGACTCGCTTCGCCTCGGCGAAGCGGCGCCCGCTCTCGTCGACGGGGGCCCCATGACACTGCGCGGCGCGGACTCCGAGGACGACGACGAGCGAGAGGGCTCGGTCGACACGAAGAGCCGCGAGAAGGTGCAGAAGGCGCGGCGATTCCGCGTCCTCTTCCACAACGACGACTACACGACGATGGAGTTCGTCGTCCTGGTCCTCATCAAGTTCTTCCAAAAGACCGAGACCGAGGCGACGCAGATCATGCTGAGCATTCATCACAAAGGGCACGGCGTCGCGGGCATCTACCCGCGGGACGTGGCAGAGACGAAGGTTGCGCGGGTCACCGATTTCGCCAAGGAGCACGGGATGCCGTTGATGGTCACTGCGGAGCCGGAGGAGTGATGCGGATCAGCCCCGAGGTAGAGGTCGCGTTCGGCCTGGCGACTCGCGAGGCGCAGCGCCGGCGCCACGAGTACGTCACCGTCGAGCACCTGTTCTATGCCCTCTTGTTCGACCAAGAGACGAAGGACGTGCTGCAGAACGCCGGCGCGGACATCGACAAGCTGAAGAAGAAGCTCGAGAAATTTCTCGACGACGAGATCGAGGCGACGACCGACGACGACGAGGTCGACTCGCCGACGCTCTCGCTCGGATTCCAGCGCGTCGTGGGACGCGCTGCCATGCACGTCCAGTCGAGCGGCAACGAAGAGCTGAAGGGCAAGAACGTCCTCGTCGCGATCTTCGCCGAGCAAGATTCGCCGACCGTGGTGTTCCTCTCCGAGCAGGGGGTCGGTCGGCTCGACGTCGTGTCGTACCTCTCGCACGGAGTCTCGAAGCTCGACGGCGGGGCCGGCGCGGACAGCGTCTCAGACCTCGAGGGCGCGGAAGACGGCGATGCGCCGAAGGTGAAGGACCCGCTGAAGGCCTACGCGACGAACCTCAACGAAGAAGCGAAAGAGGGGCGCATCGACCCGCTCGTCGGCCGCAGCAACGAGGTCGAGCGAACGATCCACGTCATCAGCCGCCGTCGGAAGAACAACCCCCTCCTCATCGGCGACGCGGGCGTCGGCAAGACCGCGATCGTCGAGGGCCTCGCGCGGCGCATCGTCCTCGGAGAGGTCCCGGACGCCATCAAGGACTTCGTCGTCTACTCCCTGGACCTCGGGGCGCTCATCGCGGGCACGCGCTACCGCGGCGACTTCGAGAATCGCCTGAAGGCCGTCCTGAAGGCGCTCGAGACCAAGCCGGGGTGCGTGCTCTTCATCGATGAGATTCATACGATCATCGGCGCCGGCGCCGGCAGCGGCACGATGGACGCGTCGAACCTGTTGAAGCCGGCGCTCGCCTCGGGACGGCTTCGCTGCATCGGCGCGACGACGTTCGAGGAGTTTCGCAGTCACCTCGAGAAGGACAGCGCGCTCGCCCGCCGCTTCCAGAAGATCGAGGTCATCGAGCCGACCGTCGACGAGACGCGCCGCATCCTCGAGGGCCTCGCGCCGAAATACGAGGAGCACCACGGCGTCGCGTACTCGAAGGAGTCTCTCGAGGCAGCCGCGACGCTCGCGGCGCGCTACCTTCGAGACAAGAAGCTCCCCGACAAGGCGATCGACCTCATGGACGAGGCCGGAGCGGCCGCGAAGCTCACGAAGCCGAAGGGCTACATCGTCACGGCAGAGGACGTCGAGCTCATCGTCTCGAAGATGGCGCAAATCCCGCCGAAGCAGGTCTCGTCGAACGACAAGAGCCAGCTGAAGAACCTCGAGCTCGAGCTCGGCAACGTCGTCTACGGCCAGGCTGCCGCGGTGAAGGTCGTCGCCGGCGCGATCAAGCTCTCTCGCGCGGGGCTCCGCAGCCCAGAGAAGCCGATCGGCTCGTTCCTCTTCACAGGGCCGACCGGCGTCGGCAAGACCGAGCTCGCCAAGCAGCTCGCCCGCTCCCTCGGCATCGGGTTCATCCGCTTCGACATGAGCGAGTACCAAGAGCGCCACACGGTCTCGCGGCTCATCGGCGCGCCTCCGGGCTACGTGGGCTACGACCGCGGCGGCCTCATGACCGAGGCGATGGCGAAGACGCCGCACGCGGTCGTCCTTCTCGACGAAATCGAGAAAGCGCACCCCGACGTGTTCCAGGTCCTTCTACAGGTGATGGATCACGGCACGCTGACGGACAACAACGGCAAGAAGGCGGATTTTCGCCACGCGGTCCTCATCATGACGAGCAACGTGGGCGCACGCGATCTGCAGACGGTCCGCGTGGGCTTCGGCGAGCGCGGCACCGTCGGCGACGACGATCGCGCCTTCAAGAACCTGTTCTCGCCGGAGTTCCGCAACCGCCTCGACGCCCGCGTGAAGTTCGGTCCGCTCGACAAGCGCGTGATGGGCAGCATCGTCGACAAGTTCATCCGCGAGCTCGGCGAGCTGCTCGAAGACCGCAAGGTGAAGATCGTGCTCGACGACGCTGCGCGCCAACATCTCGCGAACGCCGGCTACGATCCGATGATGGGCGCGCGTCCCCTCGCGCGCGTCATCGAGGACGATCTCAAGCGACCGCTGACCGATGCGATCCTCTTCGGCGAGCTCGAGAACGGTGGCACCGCGTTCATCGGCTTCGATCCGAACGCGAAGCCGACCAAGCCGGGGGACGACGAGCCCACCGACGAGGCTGCGTCTGACGATCAAAAGAAGGGCGCGCTGACGTTCCGCTTCGAAGCGCTCGTCGAGCCGGAAAGTAAGGTCCTGGTCGACGCTTGACCGACGCCCTCGGCGTCGCCGACGACGCGCTGTAGAGTGACGCCATGGGGAAGCTCGTGGCGTCGCTAGCTGCGGTGTCCGTCATCGCGATGGGTTGCGGCCAACCGTCGGCTCACGTCGACGACTCGAGCGCGTCGGCCGCCACGTCCGCGGCGGCTCCCGCTCCGGTCGCGAAGCCGACCGCGGTCGCGATCTGCGATATGCCAGGCGAAGACGACCACCTCTGCTTCGAGTACCTGGACGAAGCCATCGCGAAGGATCGCGAGGTGACGTGCGCGACGGGCCTTCGACGCGACGCCTCCTGTCCGGAGAAAGACCGCCTCGGAAGCTGCCGATTGTCCGACGGCAGCGTGCGCTACGCGTATCCGCCGAAGACCCCCGACCAGGCCGAGCGTGCTTGCCACGAGGCGAAGGGAAAGTTCGCCCCGGGCGGCCTCGCGCCGCCTCCGGATCCGAAGGTGCTCGTCCGCTGCGAAGGAAAGGTGGAAGGCGGCTGCGAAGAAGAGACGACCTTTACCGAAGCCCGCGCGAAACAGGCCGAGGAAGAGTGTTCGACCTACGGCGGCAAGTCGAGCCGCGGCGGGGCGTGCGTCCGCGATCAGGCGATCGCCACCTGCGACCTCGACGGGCCGCGCCTGCTCGTCTTCAGTCGCACGACGTCGTTCGGCGCCGCGGAGCGCTATTGCACCGACCGGCGCGGCAAGTTCGACAAGACCGAGGCGGCGTCGGCGAGCGCGTCTGCCTCGGCGAGTGCTGCGCCCGACTACGACCCGCCCGAGCCGAAGGCCGACATCATGATCCGCCAGCGCTAGTAGGCTCGCCAGCGCGTCCTCGCGCGGCGAGTCCGTTGCGGCGACGGTCTCGCTTGCGAACCCACTCAGGGATACGGGTCGGCCGCGGTCGGAGCCGGACGGGGAGCAGTCGGGTGCGGCGCAGGCGCCGCATGTACGGGCTGCGTGGCGGCCGGGTGGGCCGTGGGCTGCGGGGCGGCCGGGTGAGCGCTCGGGCCAGGCGCCGGCTTCGCGCTCGCCGCGGCGCTCTTTATCGGAGGAGCGTCGCCACGGATTGCGGCAAGCGCTGCGTCGCCGAGGTCGAGATGCCGCACCGTCGGAGTCGGCGCGGGCGCGGGAGTCGGCGCGGCTGCTGCAGCGGTCGCGGGCGCCGCGCCGATCTTCATCGGACGTTGTTCCTTCACCACGCGTGTCTCGTTTGGCTCCGTCAGCGACGTGCATCCCGTGCCGACGACGAGCGCCAGTGAAAGAGCCGTCGCGGTCAAGAGCACGCCGCGGGCCACGCGAACGAATCCGGTCCTCATCGAGGCCGCGACCCTAGCAAAATCGACCCCGGCTTGGGAGGAAACCTGGGAGCCATAAATGTCGGGGGGTGGGAGGAACCGATCGAAATCACTGGGGCGACGTACGAGGGCGTAAGGCCCCGCTAGACGCCGCCCCGGCCGTAGTCGTATCCCTGTCTACGACCCTCGATGGACCCTCGTTATCGCTCGCTCTACAACGCCGCCTACTCGGACAGCTTCTACGCCGAGTTCATGTCCAGGCTGGAAGCGCGCGTCGGCACGCAGGTGCCCTACCGCGTGGCCGAGACGCCGTTCTTCATCCCGGACGCCCTGCGCGATCGATTGGCCGTGAGCGCTCGGGCGATCTTGGCCGAGATCAGCGAGCCCAGCCTCATCGAGAAGATGAAGGTCGCGATCCCGAAGGAGCTCGACGCGCCCGGGATGACGGCCGCTCCCGACTGCGTCCAGATCGACTTCGCGATAACGCAGGATCAGGATGGGCAGCTCGACGGCAAGGTCGTCGAGCTGCAGGCGTTTCCTTCGCTCTACGCCATGATGACGTTGAAGCTCGAGGTGCTCTCGGCCCTCATGAAAGAGCGGATGCCGGGCCTCGATCGGCCCTGGTCGATCTACTACGACGGCCTCGACGTCGCAGGCTTCACAGAGCGCTTTCGCCGCGCTGTCGTCGCGGACCACGATCCCGAAGAGGTCGTCCTCTGCGATCTCATGCCCGAGCAGCAGAAGACGTATCCGGACTTCGTCGCGACGAAGCTCCTCATCGGAATCGACGCCGTGTGTCCGACGAAGCTCGTCCGCGAAGGGCGAAAGCTGTTTCGGGAGAAGGACGGTCGCCGCATTCAGGTGAAGCGCATCTACAACCGTATCGTCTTCGACGAGCTCGAACGCGCAAACGTGACGTTGCCGTTCAAGTACACCGAGGAGCTCGACGTCACGTGGTGCTCGCACCCGAATTGGTATTGGGTGCTCTCGAAGTACACGCTCCCGTTCGTGAAGCATCCGTCGGTCCCGCGCGCCCGGACGCTCACCGAGATCGGCAAAGATGTCCCCGAGAACCTCGACGACTACGTCTTGAAACCTCTCTTCTCGTTCGCTGGCGCCGGCGTGATCGTCGACGTCACGCGCGCCGATCTCGACGCAGTTCCGTCGTCGCAACGCGACGGCTGGCTCCTTCAGGAGAAGATCACCTATCACCCCGGGATCCCGATGCCCGACGGCAACGGCGTGAAGGCCGAGGTCCGAATGATGTTCCTGCGAACGCCAGAAGAGCCGGCGCCGCGCCTCGCGCTGAACCTGGTCCGCCTATCGCGGGGAAAAATGCTCGGCGTCGATCAGAACAAGAACCTGACGTGGGTCGGGGGAAGCGTGGGCCTCTTCGACGGGCCGGGCACCTGAGCGGCGCCTCTCTGTCGGGACGCGTCACCGCAGCGCGAGCATCCACGAGCCGACGACCACGCCGAGCGCGGTCGCGCCCATCGCGGCCTGCGCGAGCGCGTTCGTTCGTCGGCGCTTCAACGCGACCCACGCGAGCGGAACCGCGATGACCAAGCCCGCGAGGAAGCCGAAGCCGTGCGCCCATACGTCGCTCTCGGGCGAGGCCCCGAGCGCGCCGAGCAACGCGACGCCGCCGACGAACGGCGCAGCGTAGTCCGTCCAATGTCGATCGCCTGCCGGCGTCGAGACGCGCGCGCTGCCCATCATGAGCTGGCTGGTGGCGAGGAGGCCGACCGCCCCAAACACGGCTGTCGAGGCGCCGATCGATCCATGCTCCTGCCCGCGGAAGAAGTGAAACGCCGCGTTCCCCCAGTTTCCGATTGCCCCCGCGGCCAGGATGCCCAGCCCCGCGCCGCCCGGCCCGAAGCGTCGTTCGACCGCGCGACCGAAGACCGCGCCCGAGAGGATGTTGCCGAGGACGTGAGAGCCGTCGGCGTGAAGCGTCAGCGCCGTCACGGTGCGAAACGACTCCCCGTGGAACACGCGCTCGGCGACGCTCGCGCCCCGGTCGAACCACGCGCCGTTGGGGTGCGCGATCGGACCCGTCACCAGCGCGAACAAGGCGAGCGCCGCGAACGCCAGCGCCACGAACGGGACGCCCGAGTACCGCGAACGCTCGACCTTCGGCTGCGGCGGGAAATCCTTGTTCTCTTCCTCGTAGCGGTCGAGGTGGTCGCGAGCCCGGCCATAGTCGGCATCGTGAACGAGCAGCATGCCCCCGACGCTCGAACGGTGGACCAGGTGCGAAATCGACATGCTCGCCAGCACGAGCGACGCATCGCGCAAGGCCCGCTCGGTGGCATAGGGGCCGATCGCCGTGTAGCCGCCGCTGGCCGACCCCGAGAACAGGAACGGCTCTTCCGCGACCGGATCGCGCTCGGACGCGGCGACCTCTCCCTCGAGCCCGCGGCCCAGGGACCTCACCACGAGGCCGCGCGGGGCTTCGTTCGGGCTGCCAGCGTCGTCGTTCATCCGAAAGGACAGGTTAGCCATGTCGTGGCCCGCAAGCTTGGAGCGCACCCCCCTCGTGTCAACGTCGCGTCCAGGCAACGTGGCTGGGACCCGGGCCTGCCCTTTCGCTCCGCCGGCGAGGGCGCGAGCCGAATGGCGAGCCTAAACCCGGGCCAGGCCCTTGATGATTGCGAGCCCGCCGAGCCCGTGGCAGCAAGGCCCCCGTGTCGAACGCGGTCACCGAGGGGATCCGGATCTCCGTCAAGACGCAGTACATCCCGCAGCAGAGCGCTCCGAAGTCGAAGCGTTACGTCTTCGCGTACACGATCCGCATCGTCAACGAGGGCGACGCGACGGCCCAGCTGAAGAGCCGCCACTGGGTGATCACGGACGGCGCCGGCAAGATCGAAGAGGTTCGCGGCCCCGGCGTCATCGGCCAGCAGCCGGTCCTCCGCCCCGGCGAGAACTTCGAATACACGAGCGGGTGCGTCCTCGAGACGCCGCGCGGGACGATGCACGGCACCTACCAGATGGTCCGCCCCGACGGCGCGAAGTTCGACGCGACCATCGCGCCGTTCGATCTGGTCCTGCCCTACACCCTCAACTGACCTCCCATCCCGAGAGGCGCCCTGCGGAGAGCGCTCTCCTCCTCGAAGGAGCCTCGATGTTCTACGAGAACGACGAACACGCGGCATTGCGGACGCAGGCGCGTCGCTTCGCGAAGGCGCACATCCTTCCGCACGCGCACACGTGGGACGAGGCCGAGGAGTTTCCCCGCGAGCTCTACAAGACCGCGGCCGACGCTGGGATCTTGGGCGTCGGCTATCCGGAAGAGGTCGGCGGCTCGGGCGGCGACATCTCGCACGTGCTCGCCGTCTCCGAAGAGCTCGTCCTCGAGGGCCAGAACGTCGGCGTGACGGTCGGGCTCGGCAGCCACGGCATCGCGCTGCCTCCGATCGTGAAGTTCGGCAGCGACGCCCTAAAAGCGCGCTTCGTCGGGCCGACCCTTCGAGGCGAGATGGTGAGCGCCCTGGCGATCACCGAGCCCTCGGGTGGAAGCGACGTCGCCGGCCTGAAGACGCGCGCCGAGCGCGATGGCGACGATTTCGTCGTGACCGGCAGCAAGATGTTCATCACGAGCGGCTGCCGCGCGGACTTCGTGACCGCGGCGGTGCGCACGGGCGGACCTGGGCACGGCGGGGTGAGCTTGCTCGTGATCGAGCGCGACCGTCCGGGCTTCATCGTCTCGAAGAAGCTGAAGAAGACGGGCTGGTGGGCGAGCGACACGGCAGAGATCACGTTCGAGCGCTGTCGCGTCCCAGCCGCGAACCTCATCGGCGAAGAGAACCAAGGCTTCGTGCCGATCATGACGAACTTCGCGACCGAGCGGATGTTCCTCGCCGGTCAATGCGTCGCGATCGCCGAGCTCTGTTACCGAGAATCGAAGCGCTACGCGAAAGAGCGCGAGGCCTTCGGCAAGACGCTCTCCGGCTTCCAGGTGACGCGCCACAAGCTCGCCGACATGGCCAGCCGCATCGCAGCAGCCCGCGCGCTGCTCGCCGAGTGCGTCGTGCGCCTGCAGCGCGGCGAAGCCGTCACAGGCCTCGCCGCCATGGCGAAGAACACCGGCACGGACATGCTGACGTTCGTCGCCGACCAAGCCGTCCAGATCCACGGCGGCTACGGCTACATGCGCGAGACCGTCGTCGAGCGCCTCTACCGCGACGCGCGCCTCTACCCCATCGGGGGCGGAACGCGCGAGGTCATGAACGAAATAATCTCCAAGATCGAGGGATACTGATGCGCACTCTGCTTCTCGCCGCCGTCGTCACGCTCGCCGCTTGCGACTCGAACCCGGCCGACGCGCCGAAGGGCCCCGACACCGCGCACGCCACTCAGACGAGCACCGGCGCGGCCATGCCCCAGAAGACCAACGCACCGTCGGAGAATCCGCACGCGGCGCCGCCCACTGCGAAGCAGACCGACGTCCACTGGAAGGCTCCCGACGCTTGGACGCTCGCCGATCACCCGAGCCCGATGCGTATCGCGACGCACACGATCCCGAAGGCCGAAGGCGACACCGAAGACGCCGAGCTCAGCATCACGCAGGTCGGTGGCGACGTGAAATCGAACGTCGAGCGCTGGAAGGGGCAGTTCGAAGGGGGACCCGAGCCGAAGGTGACGAACCGCGACGTCGGGGACTTCAAGATCACCGTGGTCGAGGCAGAGGGCGCGTTCAAAGGCATGACGATGCCTGCCGCTGGACCCTCCGAGCCGAAGAAGGACTGGGCTCTCCTCGGCGCGGTGGTCGAGTGGCCCGGCCACGGCGACGCGTACTTCTTCAAGCTGACCGGGCCAAAGAAGACCGTCGATTCGGCCAAGCCAGGCTTCGACCAGCTTCTCGGCAGCCTCGCACACGACTGACGTCTGCCGGGCTGTGAGCCACGGGGTGGGCTCGACGTGGCCGTTTTGACCGCGCGAGCGCGAACGCCTCGGTGACTTTTGGGGCCAGTCAAGCTAGCCTGGCGACAGCCTTTCTTTCGTTTTTGTCCCTGTCAATTCGGAGTACGCGCCCATGCGAACGCGGTCTGCGCTCTTTCTCGTCAGCGCCCTGGGTATTTCGGCAGTCTCCGTTTCGGCGGGGTGTGGCGCCGGCAACGGCGACACGACCTCGGGCACCGAGACGACGGGGTCAAATACGGGCGGCGGAAGCTCGAGCACCAATAGCGGCGGTTCGACGACCAGCGCGAACGGTGGCAGCACCGGCAGCTTCGTGGGCTCGGGCGGTGCCGGCGATGGCGGCAGCGGCGGCGGCGTGGTCGTCAACCCGTGCGGCACGGAATGCGGCCCTGTCGAGCTCTGCGACGGCATCCACAAGGGAATCGACGACAACTGCAATGGCGTCGTCGACGAGGGTTGTCTTTGTGGGGGCGGCCAGGCGTCCAGCTGCTTCAAGGGCGATCCCTCGTTCATCGACGCGCCCGGTTGTCTGCCCGGGACCATGCACTGCACCGAGCTCGGGACGTGGGGGCCGTGCGTCGGGGGTAAGCACGCCGTCGCCCCTGACAACTGTCAGCTCTCGGATCCGACCGGCTGCCAGCCAATCAACGGCGTTCCGTTCCAGACCGTGGACCTCTTCAATGGCACGGGGACCTTCGACGACGACGCGATGAGCGACATGTTCGAGGTCACG
>Ga0164241_10006207_pt1 | contig 10954 bp, 6 predicted proteins | sample OricomyardsoilBY_FD_108780 | JGI IMG/M metagenome (GOLD analysis project Ga0164241, IMG submission 108780) | Backyard soil microbial communities from Emeryville, California, USA - Original compost - Back yard soil (BY) | ecosystem: Environmental > Terrestrial > Soil > Unclassified | place: USA... | reverse complement strand
GCCGGGCCGGCTGTACGGGTCGAACTGCCCGAGCACGCGGCTCGACAGGAGTGCGAGGGTCGCGCCGACCTGCGCTCCGCCGACGAGCGCCGTGACGGGCTGCGCGTCGTCGAGGAGGTCGTCGAGGGCGCCGCGCGTCATGTGGTCCATGACCTCGGTGTTGGCGCGCGCCCACCGCGGACGGTCGACCACGAACACGTCGCTGAGCGGGGCCGCCCGGTCCGCCGGCGTGAGGCGCGTGACCTCCTCGACCGGCCCGACGGCGCGGCCCGCGGCGTCACGCAGCCCCACGACGAGCAGGTCGAGGTCGGTGCGCGGGGCGACCGGTCCTGGGCGGGCGAGCCGGCCGGCGACCGCCGCCGCAGCGGACCAGTCGACGAGGCTCACGGCTCCGGAGGGCACGTCAGGGCTCATCGCCCCACCCTACGAGCACCCGCAGGACGCGAGCGTGGACACGAACGCGTCGAGCGCGGCGCGCGGCCCCCACTGACCGTCCGCGCCCGTGTCGTCGGCCATCACGACGAACAGCAGCCCGCGGCCGTCATGCGTCACGAGGGTCCCGGCGAGCGAGGTGACACCGTTGAGGCTGCCGGTCTTGGCGCGCACCATGCCGCGGGCGTCGCCGTCGAGGAACCGGTCGCCGAGCGTGCCCCGCAGCCCGGAGATCGGCAGCATCGCGACGATCCCGGTGAGCTCGGGGTGGTCGTCGGACGTGATCAGCGCCAAGAGGTCGCTGAGCTGGCGCGGGCTGAGGCGCGAGCCCTTGCCGAGCCCGGAGCAGTCGACGAGCCGGGCGCCGTCGACGTCGACGCCGAGCCGCCCGACCGACGCGAGGACCGCCTTCGTGGCACCGTCGAAGCTCGCGGGCAGCCCGGCGGCGTCGGCGACGAGACGCCCGAGGCCCTCGGTGATCGTGTTGTCGGACATCTCGAGCGCATAGGCGACGACGTCGCGCACCGGCGCGGACTCGACGTGGCCGAGCTCGGTGCCGTGGGCTGGTGCGTCGCCGCGCGCGACGCCCTGGACCTTGACACCCTGCTTCGCGAGCGCGGCCGCGAACACGTCCGCGGCGTTCATGGCGGGGTCGTCGTAACGGTGGGCGTACTCGTCGTCCGTCATCCGTCCCTCGTCGACGGCGAGCGCGCTGACGTGGGCGACGTAGCCCTCGCTGAGGAAGCCGGGGTCCCACGTCGGGCTCGCGGACGGCCCGGTGAAGAGGCTGTCGTCGAGGACGAGCCGCACGCTGGTACGGCCCTGGAGCGCGAGGGCGTCCGCGACCTGGGTGGCGAGGTCCGCCAGACCCGCCCGGCCGTCGACCTTCGACGCGGAGCCCTTGCCGGCGGCCAGGAGCTGGTCCCCTCCGCCGACGAGCGCGATGGTGCTCCCGGAGCCCTGCACGACCTTCGTCGTGAGCGTCGAGGACGGGTCGAGGTCGGTGAGCGCCGCCACCCCGGTGAGCAGCTTCTGCGTCGACGCCGGGACGTAGGTGCTGCCCGCGCCGGAGGCGGCCAGCACGTCTCCCGTGAGCCGGTCGACGACCTGGACGCCCACGTGCGAGCCCATCGCTCCCCCGTGCACGAGCTTCACCACCGCGGCGGCCACGACCTTCGACGACGGCGCGGGCGCGTCCTTCGACAGTCCCGCCGCGGCCGACGGCCTGGCGAGCGCGGAGGCCGCGGGCGCCGTCGGGAACGGGGGCGGCGGGGTCGGCTCGGGGGTGGTCGTGAGGACACCGGGGACGAGGTCCCGCGCGTCGGCGACGGCGTACCCGCCCGCCAGCACGACCGCCGCAGCGACGACGATCGACGTGACGCGGAGCGTCCGGCCCATCTGGTTCCTCGCCCTTCCCTCGTTGCGGCTCCCCACGGACGAGGGCAGCCTGTGACACGTTGCACACCCCGGCACCCGTTTTTGCCCGGTGCGAGAAGCGTCCCAGGCGGGATGGGCGTACGTGCGCATGACACACTAGAGCCCGACGCACGGCACGGAGGAGAACAGTGGAGTTCGACGTCACGATCGAGATCCCCAAGGGTCAGCGCAACAAGTACGAGGTGGACCACGCGACCGGCCGCATCAAGCTGGACCGCATGCTCTTCACGTCGACGCGCTACCCCGACGACTACGGCTTCATCGAGGGCACCCTCGGAGAGGACGGGGACCCGCTGGACGCTCTCGTGCTGCTCGAGGAGCCCACGTTCCCGGGCTGCCTGATCCGCTGCCGCGCGCTCGGCATGTTCCGCATGCGCGACGAGGCGGGCGGCGACGACAAGGTCCTGTGCGTCCCGACGGGCGACCAGCGCGCCGCGTGGCGCCAGGACATCGACGACGTGTCGGACTACCACCGTCTCGAGATCCAGCACTTCTTCGAGGTCTACAAGGACCTCGAGCCCGGCAAGTCCGTCGAGGGCGCCCACTGGGTGAACCGGGCCGAGGCCGAGGCCGAGGTCGAGCGCTCGTTCCAGCGCGCGAAGGACTCCGGCTACTACGACCACAACGCGCAGACCCAGGGCCTCCCCGGCCACTGACGGTCCGTCGCACCGCACGAAGGCCGCCGCCCCGCGAGGGACGGCGGCCTTCGTGTTCACCGGGCGGCGCACGGAGCCGGAACGGAGACGAACGGCTCCGCGCGCCACCCACCGGCGCGCGGGTCCGGCGCACGCCGGGGTGGAGGCGGTTCGCGCGCGGCCGACGCTGACCACGCACCGCCTCCGACGGCCCGGGCGATCGGTAGCCCGGGCCGTCGGTCGGGGTCAGCCGGTCACGCGGACGACGTGTCCGGCCGGTGCAGCCATCGCTGCGCGGTGTCGACGGGCGTGCAGTCGCAGCAGTTCACGGGTACCTCCGGGTCGGGGCAGGAAGGACGGGTCGGGCGCGCGGCGCGAGGCCGTACGGGAGGGAGGGGTCGGCCGCCTCGATCTCGAGGAGCCGGTTGTACTTGGCGACGCGCTCACCGCGGGAGGGGGCACCGGACTTGAGCTGCCCGACCCCGGCTCCCACGACGAGGTCGGCGATGAAAGCGTCGAGGGTCTCGCCGGACCGGTGGGAGACCATCGCGCCCATGCGGTGCCGGCCCGCTGCCCGGAGCGCGTCGAGCGTCCCCGTCACGGTGCCGGTCTGGTTCGGCTTGATGAGCACGGCGTTGGTCTCGTGGTGCTCGGCCCCTCGGCCGATCCGCTCGGCAGAGGTCACGTACAGGTCGTCGCCGACGATCTGTACCTCGTCCCCCAGGTGTGCCGTGATGGCCCGCCACGACTCGTGGTCGCCCTCGTGGAACGGGTCCTCGAGGCTCCACACCGGGTAGTCGTGCGCGAGGCGCGTGTAGAGATCGAGCAGCTCGTCGCTCTCGTGCTCGCGGCCGGAGAAGACGTAGGTGCCGGTCCGGGTGCCGAAGCCGTTCGCGGCCGGGTCCATCGCGATCGCGACGTCGGTGCGCGACGGCGTGTACCCGGCGTCCTCGATGGCGCCGACCAGCAGGTCGAGCGCCTCCTCGGGAGCGTCGATGTCGGGCGCGAAGCTGCCCTCGTCGCCCACACCCGCGAGCTTGCCCTGCTCGCGCAGGCGCCCGCGGAGCGCGGCGTAGACCTCCGCGCCGGCGCGCACGGCGTCGGCGAAGGTCCTCGCGCCGACGGGCGCGACCATGAACTCCTGGAACGCCAGGGGGTTGGGCGCGTGCGCGCCGCCGTTGAGCACGTTGAAGTGCGGGACGGGCAGCCGCGGAGACGCCCCGAGGCAGTCCGCGACCCAGCGCCAGGTCTCGGTGCCGTCGAGGTGGGCGAACCCGCGGGCCGCGGCGATCGAGACCGGTACCGAGGCGTTCGACCCGATCCCGGCGAAGTTGTCGGTGCCGTCGAGCTCGCGCAGCAGCGCGTCGACGTCTCCGACCGAGCCGAAGGTCCGTGCCGTGAGCGCGGGACCGATCCGGTCGACGACCGTCCGGACGACACCGGTCACCCCGGCGCCGCCGTAGGCCGGCCCGCCGTCGCGGACCTCGACGGCCTCGTTCTCGCCCGTGGACGCGCCCGACGGCGCAGCGCCCCGGGCGACGAAGCCGTCGTCGAGCGTGAGGGCGACCTGGACCGTGGGACGGCCCCGGGAGTCGAGAATCTGCAGCGCGTGGGCGCGAGTGATCTGAAGGGCCATGGGCACAGCTCTCCTATCCGAGTGGTTCTTCGGACAGGAAGCCATCAGCCCCCGGAAAGACGCTTCCGATGGCGGTTCAGGCCCGGACTGACGAACGCCGGGCCTCGGCGGGATCCATCGCCACGGCCCACCCTAGGGCCACGGCGCGACGCGCACGTTTCGAGCCCGATGTGACTCTCGTCACACGTTCATCGCGAGCCTCGCCGCGCCGCGACGACCGCCGCGACGCACACTCGGGCCGTGGGTGAGCCACCGCAGGACGCGCCCGAGGAGCCCGGGGAGCCCGAGGAGCCCGAGGAGCCCGAGGAGCGACGCTGGATGACCCCCGGCGTGCTCTCGGTCGGCGCCGCGTCGTTCTTCAGCGACTCCGGCCACGAGCTCGCCACCGGTCTGCTCCCGACCCTCGTCACGACCACGCTCCACGGCGGACCCGGCGCGCTCGCCGCCATCGACGGCGTCGCCGACGCGCTCACGGGACTCAGCAAGCTCGCCGGCGGCCCTCTGGCCGCCGACCCCGCGCGGCGCGGCCGCCTCGCGTCGGGCGGCTACGTCCTGACCGCCGTGGCGACCGCGGCCATCGGCTTCGCCACCGCCCTCTGGCAGGTCGCCGTCCTGCGCGCGGTCGCCTGGGTCTCGCGGGGGATCCGCTCCCCCGCGCGCGACGCCCTGCTCACCGACCTCGCCCCGCGCCGCGCCTACGGGCGGGCGTTCGGCCTCGAGCGGGGGGGCGACAACCTCGGCGCGATCGTCGGGCCGCTGCTCGGCGCGGCGCTCGTCGGGGCCGTGGGCGTCCGGCATGCGATCTGGCTGTCCGTCGTGCCCGGGCTGCTCGCCGCCGTCGCGATCACGGTCGCCGCGCGGGAGGCCCGGCGCACGCTCGCGGCCCCTGCCGCGCGCCGGACGTTCGCACTCCACCTGCGCGAGCTGCGGGGCGCGGGACTGGCTCGCGTGCTCGCGCCGGTCGCCGCCTTCGAGCTCGGCAACGTCGCCGCGACCCTCCTGATCCTGCGCGCGACGCGGCTCCTCGAGGACAGCGGCGCGTCCCCGACCCGGGCCGCGAGCGTGGCGATCGTGTTCTACGCCGCGCACAACGCCGCGGCGTCCGGGGCGGCGCTCGTCGGAGGGCGGCTCGTCGACCGCGCCGGCGGGCGCCCGGTCCTGGCCACGGCGGCGGGGGCCTACCTCCTCGCCTACGTGACCTTCGCCGTCGGGCCGGGGGGCTGGGGCGCGCCGGCCGCGGCGTTCGTCGTCGCCGGCGCCGGGATCGGGCTCGCGGAGACGGCGGAGTCCACGCTCGTGGCGGCTGAGGCTCCGCCTGCGCTGCGTGCCCAGGCGTTCGGGGCGCTCGGGCTCGTGCAGGCGTTCGGCGACCTCGGCTCGACGCTCGTCGCCGGGCTCCTGTGGTCCGTGGTCTCCCCGCTCGTCGCGTTCGGCTACGCCGCCGCCTGGATGCTGGTCGCGGGCGTGTCGGCGCTCGTGGCCCACCGTCGGGCGGACGACGGCGCACCCTCTCCGGGTCACTTGTGACACCGTCGACCACGTGAGACGGTGAGAACGGCGATGGAGTCCGCCAGGACGGCTCAGCACTCGGCGTCCGAACCGCCGGCTTCCGGCTGATGGCACCTGCAACGGAAGGAGTTGCAGGTGAGCTCTGTCACCACCCGTGCGCCCGGGACGTTCCTGAGCGTCCTCCAGCCCGGCGCGTCCGCACGCCCGTCACGGCGAGCGTCCGACGACACGCTCCACGACCTCGCGCTCGACCAGGTCTCCGCGCGGCTGGCGTCGGCGACGCGCACCGTCGATCTCGCAGCGCTCTTCGCGTGCCCCCTCGACGACCCCGACGACGTCCGCTACCGGCAGGCGGTGTTCGCCGACCTCCGCCTCGAGCCCGTCGTGCACGCGGTCGACGGCTTCGAGGAGCTCGTCCGGACCGTCCTGCTGCACGAGAACGCCGCGTCGCAGGCCCACTACGCGCAGGAGCGCGACCTGTGGCACCTGCATGCCGCAGACGCCTACGTGCAGGCCGTGACCGCGCTCGCTACCACGCTGCCGGCGGCGCTCGAGGAGGCGGGCGCGACGTCGGACGCGCTCGCCGGGCTCGCGCGGCACGTCCGGGCGCACGTGGCGTCGGCCGCGTTCGAGGAGCTGCGCGACCGGGTCGCCCGGCTCGTCGAGGGCGTCGCGAGCGTGCGCGTCGACATCCTGGTCCGCGGGGCCAAGGTCACCGTGGCGCGGTACGACGGCGAGACCGACCTCGAGCAGGAGGTCCTCGAGACGTTCGCGCGCTTCCGCCAGGACGTGCCGGCCGGCGACCCGCGGCCCGTCGGGTCCGACCTGGGGCTCGATCACGTGCAGGCCGCGATCCTCGGCGAGGTCGCGCACCTCTACCCCGAGCTGTTCGCGGACCTCGCGGCCTTCGCTCGAGACGTTCCCGACGTCGTCGAGCCGGTGCTGCGGCGGGCGGCCGGCGAGCTGCTCTTCTACACGGCCTACCTCGCACTGCTGCGGCCGCTCGAGCAGGCCGGGCTGGTCACGTGCCTGCCCGACGTCACCGCGACCAAGGCGCTCTCCGTACGCGACACCTACGACCTGGCCCTGGCCCGGGTCCGCGTCGCCGAGCACAAGCCGGTGGTCACGAACGACCTCGAGCTGCACGACGCGGAGCGGATCCTCGTCGTCTCGGGTCCGAACCAGGGTGGCAAGACGACGGCGGCGCGCACGTTCGGCCAGCTCCACCACCTCGCGTCGCTCGGCTGCCCCGTGCCGGGACGGGACGCACAGCTGTTCCTGGCCGACCAGGTGCTCACCCAGTTCGAGCGCGAGGAGTCGCTCGACAGCCTCGAGGGGCGGCTCGGGACGGACCTCGCGCGCATGCACCGGCTCCTCGACGCCGCGACCGACCGGAGCGTCGTCGTGCTCAACGAGGTCTTCTCGTCGACCACGCTCGAGGACGCCCGCTTCCTGACCCGGACCGTCCTCGAGCGCCTGATCGCGCTCGACGTGCTCGCCGTGTGCGTCACGTTCATCGACGCGATGTCGCGGCTCGGCCCGCAGACCGTCTCGGTGGTCGCGCGGGTCGACCCGGACGACCCGACGCGCCGCACGCTGCGGCTCGCGCGGCGCCCGGCGGACGGGCGCGCCTACGCGCTCGCGCTCGCCGCGAAGTACGGGCTGACCGACGAGCACCTGAGGGAGCGCCTCTCTCCCTGCGGCCACGCGGGCGGCCCGGACGACGACCGCGCCGAGGGGACGGGGGCGGCGTCGTGAAGGTCCACCTGATGCACCCCGACGCGGACTTCGTGCCGTCCGCGGGCGACCGGCGACCGCCCTCCTGGGCGGCCGACGCCGAGCAGGACCTCGAGCTCGGGTTCGTGCTCGACGCCGCGTCGTCGGGCGACGCGCTCGTCTGGTCGGCCGTGCGCACCGCGATGCTCACGCCGCTGACCTCGCGGGCCGCGGTCCGCTACCGCCACGAGGTCCTCGTGGACGCCCGGGCCCACCCCGACGTCGTGCGCGCGCTGTACGACCTCGCCGGCAAGGCGATCGCCGCCGACAAGAGCGTGTTCTCGTCGGTGTTCAGCCGGCGCCCCGAGCTCGTGCTCGACCGGTCGCTGCGCGTCCTCACGCTCCTCGTCGGCGTCGTCGAGGAGCTTCGGGCGCTCGTCGCCGAGCACGGGGACACGTTCGGCTCCCGGGGCCTGCTGGACTTCGTGGCCACCGTGCGCCGCGACCTCGACGACGCGTACCTCGCCGAGCTGCGGGAGACGCTCGACCACCTGGCCCGCAAGGACGGGCTCGTCATGTCCGCACGGCTCGCGACCGGGGGCGCCACGACCGAGCAGGTGCCTCGGCTGCCCCGCGTCGTCGGACGGTCCCTGTTCAGCCACGTCGCGCTGCGCAAGCCCACGTACTCGTTCACGGTCCCCGACCGGGACGAGGCGGGCTTCGAGGCCCTCGGCGCGCTGCGCGACCGCGCGCTCGTCGGGGTGGCCGGGGCGGCGGCGTCGGCCGTGGACCACGTGCTGTCCTTCTTCGTGACGCTGCGCGGCGAGGTCGCGTTCTACCTCGGCTGCCTCGGGCTGGCCGCGCGGCTCGAGGAGCTCGGCATGCCCGTCTGCCTGCCCGACGTCCTCGAGCCCGGCACCGACACCCTCGACGCAGCGGGCCTGTACGACCCGTGCCTGGTGCTGCGCACCACCCAGCCCGCCGTCGCCAGCGACGTGCACGCCGAAGCCGTGCGCCTCGTCGTCGTGACGGGGGCCAACCACGGCGGGAAGTCGACGTTCCTGCGGTCCGTCGGCGTGGCGCAGCTCCTCGCGTCGGCCGGTGCGCACGTCCCGGCGCGCGAGCTGCGCGTCTCGCTCGCGGGGCAGCTCTTCACCCACTGGGCCCGGGAGGAGGACCCCGCGCTCGAGCACGGCAAGCTCGACGAGGAGCTCGCCCGGATGAGCGGCATCGCCGACCGGATCGAGCCGGGCGACCTGCTGCTGTCCAACGAGTCGTTCTCGTCGACCAACGAGGCCGAGGGTTCCGAGATCGGGCTGGAGGTGCTGCGGGCGCTCACCCGGGCGGGGGTGCGCGTCGTCGCCGTGACCCACCTCTACGACCTCGCCCACGAGCTGCGCACGTCCGAGGACCCGCGCGCCGTCTACCTCCGGGCGCCGCGGCGCGAGGGCGGCGGCCGCTCGTACCGGCTCGAGCCCGGCGACCCCCTGCCGACGAGCTTCGCGCGCGACCTGTACGAGAAGGAGTTCGGCCGTCAGTGAGACCGGTGGACCTGCACGACCGCGCTCACCTCGTAGTGGTCCGAGGGCGCCTTCCTGCTGTTCGTCACGTGCACCCGGTACGACGTCGCGACGACCTTGCCGTTCATGATCACGTGGTCGATGGGCTTGTCGTTCGCGCGGGCGCCGTCGAAGTCGTGGAACGACGCGTAGTCGCCGTCCGTCGAGCGCCGCGCCGTGAGGTCGGCACTCGTGTACCCGGCGGCGGCGAGGACGTCGAGGGGCGTGGTGGCCGCGCGCCCGGGATAGGAGTTGTAGTCGCCGGTGAGCAGGACGGGCTCGCCGCCGTGCCGGTGCTTCGCGATGAGCTTCACGAGGCGCTTCGCCTCCGCGGCTCGGGCGCGCTGCGCGACGGCCGACGTCGACGAGTGCTTGCTCGTGTAGGCGGTGAGGTGGGCGTTGACGACGAGCACCTTCTCGTGGCTGCGCCTGTCCTTGAGCTCGACCCACGTCGCGTACCGCGCGTCGATGCCCTTCGAGCCCTTCGACGAGACCTTCTGGTACCCGCACCGAGCGACCGTGAACCTGCCCGCGGCATAGAGGACCGGTTGGTTCTTCGTCGTGCACGGCTTCGAGCTGTGCGGGTGCTTCGCGACCCTGAGGTGCGCCGCCCTCGCGACGACGCTCACCGGTCGCGTCCCCCCGACCTTGCCCCAGCCCGTCTCCTGCAGGCCGGCGATGCCGACGCCGCGCAGCTGTTTCCCGGACAGCGCGAACCTCTTCTTCCACGACCGGCCGGCGTCGTCGTCGAACTGGGTGCGGAGGAGGTTGTACGTGGCGACCGTCGTGGTGAAGGCCACGGGGGTGCGCGCGTTCCCGGCGAGCACCGTGGCCGTGCGGGGCTTCGAGGAGTGCGTGACGAGGCCCCACCGGTCCGCGACGACGCGCACGTAGAAGATCGGTCGCAGGTGCATGGCCTTGGGGCGCACGCCGTCCAGCGTGACGTTCGTGCGGCTCGTCCTGACGACGGTCCGCTGCTTCGACGACGCCGTCGCGGCGAACGTCACCGTGTAGCGGGTGGCGTTCGCCACGGGCCTCCAGGAGACCCTGACCGACGATGCCGACAGGGGCCGCACCGTGGGGGTCGTCGGCACGCCGAGCTTCTTGAGGGGCGTCGAGAACCCGCGGACCCGGCTGTCCGGTCCGCGCACGACCTGCTCGTCGCCGTGCTCGCTCGCGTGCGCGGGGCCGCGGACGGTGCGCAGGAGCACGTAGTAGCGGGCGCCGTCGCGCAGGCTCACCCGGTACGACGTGCCGCGCACGACGGCGGACGTGCGGAGGACCTTCGTCATGGCGGCGTCACTTGCCACCACGACCTGGTAGCCGGTCGCGCGGGCCGCCGCGCCCCAGCGCACGGTGACGCCGGACGTGTCCGGCTTCGTCGCGACGTCGGTGACGGGCGAGGGCGGCCGGAGCGGGGTGTGCACGGCGAGCGGCTGCGACGTGGAGCCGGCGACGCCGTGCCACGTGGACGTGACCGCGACGTAGAGCTGCTGGTCCTCGGTGATGCCGCGCCCGCCGACGTGGACGTGCGGGTCCGACGCTGCCACGGTCCGGGTCCAGACGACGTGTCGTAGCCCGGGGTCCGTCGCGACCCGGACGAGGTAGTCCGTCGCACGGTCGCTCGCGGGGGCCCAGCGCACGTCGACGCCGTCGAACATGACGTTCGCCGCGGCGAGACCGACGGGCGCGGGCGCCGGGGTGATCCCGTCGCCCCGGGAGACCACGAGCACACCGACGCCCACGAGCGTCGCGAGGAAGACCAGGAGCGCGAGCCGCAGCCGGGGGTGCGCGCGCGGCCGTCCAGGGCGGGCGCCCGGCGTCTGGCCCGGCGGCGGCAGCGACGGCGCGGGCGGGCGGTACCACCGCTCCTCGGGCGGAGGTGGCGGCGGCGCGGGCCGCGCCGCCGGTGCCGGCGTCGGGAGGAGCGGCGTGCGAGCGGGGGCGAGCAGCACGGCCGGGACGACGGTCTCGACCGTCTCCTCGACGACCTCCGTGACGACCACGGAGGTCGCCGTGGCGGTCATGGT
>Ga0164241_10006206_pt1 | contig 10956 bp, 7 predicted proteins | sample OricomyardsoilBY_FD_108780 | JGI IMG/M metagenome (GOLD analysis project Ga0164241, IMG submission 108780) | Backyard soil microbial communities from Emeryville, California, USA - Original compost - Back yard soil (BY) | ecosystem: Environmental > Terrestrial > Soil > Unclassified | place: USA... | reverse complement strand
GCTCGTGGTTGGACCGCCCGGCCCTTCTTCCGACGTGTGGTTGTAGACCACGTCGAGGATCACTTCGATTCCGGCCTCGTGTAACAACTTGACCATGCCTTTGAACTCGCGCAACACGGCTTCAGGGCCCGCTGCCTGCGCGTTCGCGGTCGCATATGCCGGATGCGGACTGAAGAAACTCAGCGAGTTGTATCCCCAATAGTTGGTCAGCCCCTGCTTGACCAGTCGGTCTTCTGAGGCGAAAGCATGAACGGGCAATAGTTCGACGGCCGTGATCCCCAGCGTGGTCAGATGCTCGATGGTGGCCGGGTGCGCCAGCCCCGCATATGTTCCGCGCAGTTCGGCGGGCACGCGGGGATTGAGCTTACTGATTCCTTTGACGTGTGTCTCATAGATCACCGTCCGATCCAGTAGGGTTCCAGGCTTTCGTGCGCTTGCCCAGTCGAACTCGCCGTCGACAACCACGCTGTGACGGGTTCCGTTGGCGGCGGTGGCGACGCCGCGGCCATACGGGTCGAGCAGGAACAGGCTCGAGTCGAACGCGTTCTGTGGGGCCGCGGGCCCCGACACGCGCAACGCGTATTGGATGCCTGCGCGTAGCTTCGGCGTTGTCGCCGTCCACACGTCCCTGTCGCCGCGCACGAGAGCAATCGTGTCTGTGACCCAACTGGTGTCAGTGTCGTCGAAGAGACACAGGTTGATGCTTTCGGCACGCTGTGACCAGACGCCGATCGTGCCGCCGTCCGCGTTGAGATGCACCCCGAGGGCGCTGGCAGGATCCGTTGAACTCACGCGTCCTAGAGTAATGAGTATGACGGTCTACCTTGACCACGCGGCGACCACGCCGGTGTCTCCACAGGCAATCGACGCGTACGCGCGTGCGATGGCCGTCGTCGGCAACCCGTCGTCAATCCACACGGCCGGTCAAGACGCGAAGCGGATGCTCGAAGAAGCGCGCGAGAACGTTGCGGCCAGCCTGGGTTGCGATCCGATCGAGGTCGTGTTCACATCGGGTGGAACCGAGTCGATCAATCTTGCCATCAAAGGGTTGTACTGGCAGCGCAATTCGGGTGTTCGGCGCGCGCGCATCCTCGTTCCAGGCGGTGAGCATCACGCGACTATCGACACGGTCGAGTGGCTGGAGCGGTACGAGGGGGCGCAACTGGAGTGGGTGCCGCTTGACCACGACGGCACCGTCAGCCTCGACGCACTTGAAGCCGCGCTGAAGGCCGACTCGGATTCGATCGCGCTGGTGACGATGATCTGGGCCAACAACGAGGTCGGGACCGTGCAACCGGTGGAGACGGTAGCCGCGATGGCGGCGGCGGCGGGTGTTCCGTTTCACATCGACGCGGTGGCTGCATACCAGCATGTGCCGGTTGACTTCGGGCGGTTGCGCGCAGTCTCGGCGAGCACTGACGTCGGGCTCGTCGCTCTGAGCGTGTCTGCCCACAAAATCGGCGGACCGGTCGGAGTCGGAGCGCTCGTACTGTCGCGACGTTCCAACGTCGTGCCGTTGATTCACGGTGGCGGCCAGCAGCGTCAGGTGCGCAGCGGAACCCAGGATGTCGCCGCTGCCGTGGCCTTCTCCGTGGCGGCAGGCGAAGCATCCGCGGCGCTCGCCGCCGAGAACGCACGGTTGACGGTGCTGCGTGACCGACTGATCGGCGGCGTGCGTCAGGTGGTGCCAGCAGCAGTGCTCAACGGTCCTGATCCGACCAGGGGTGCGGATGCCGCTTCTCGGCTTGCAATGAACGCCCACTTCTCGTTCCCGGGCTGCGAGGGCGATTCACTGCTGTTCTTACTCGACGCCGCGGGAATCGCAGTGTCGACCGGCTCCGCGTGCCAGGCGGGCATTCCGGAGCCTTCGCATGTGTTGCAGGCGATGGGTCGGGATGAGCTTGCCTCACGAGGCGCGTTGCGGGTCACGCTGGGGCACACGACGACCGACGCCGACGTCGACGCTTTCCTGTCCGCCTTGCCCGCTGCATATGCGCAAGCGTCGAAGGCGGGTCTTGCCGACCGCGTCACATCGATCGGAACGCCGGGCGTCTCCGGTCAATGGCGGGGCTGATCGCCGTCGCGCGGGGCCCGGTCGTCGTGCCGGGGCTCCGCACGCACGTCCGGATCGATCTCGTCCGCGCGTCGAGCCTGTTCGTCAGCTGAAGCGCGCGCTGCCTGCGCGTCGTCCTGATGCGACGACGCCTCGCGCCGGAGCCGCTCGGCATCGACCTCTGCCTGTTTCGCTTCGGCTTCGGCACGCGCGGCCGTTGCTTCGCGTTGACGAGCATCCAGCTGGTCGCCGACGGCGCTCTCGCGCAACTCGGCCGCTCTGCTGCGATTGGCCTCACGCCTGCGCCTGCCGCCGAGTACAACGATCAGCACGATGATGATGATAATGATCACAACGATCGCAACAATGATCGTGATCAGTGCGGTTGTATTCATGCCGCAGACGCTACGCCCGCGTTGTGTTCAGGGCAATGGCTTGACAAATCCGCGAACTCGCGTGGCGCGCGGCGGGGCATTTACACTGGAACGCGTGAAAGTTTTGGCAGCAATGAGTGGTGGCGTCGATTCGGCTGTGGCGGCAGCGCGTGCCGTTGAGGCCGGCCATGAGGTTGTGGGGGTACACCTGGCGCTCAGCCGTATGCCCGGCACTCTGCGCACCGGCAGCCGCGGGTGTTGCACTGTCGAAGACTCGATGGATGCTCAGCGCGCGGCAAACATCATCGGCATTCCGTACTACGTGTGGGACTTCTCCGAACGATTCAAGCTCGACGTTGTCGACGACTTCATCGCAGAATACTCGGCTGGACGCACCCCGAACCCGTGCATGCGCTGCAATGAGAAGATCAAGTTCGCGGCGCTACTCGAGAAGGCACTTGCCCTCGGATTCGATGCCGTCTGCACAGGCCACTACGCGGCCATCGTCACCGACGCTGACGGAAATCGCGAGCTTCACCGGGCCAGTGCCTGGGCGAAAGACCAGTCGTACGTGCTCGGTGTACTCACCGCAGAACAACTCGCGCACGCCATGTTCCCACTGGGTGCGACACCGTCGAAGGCCGACGTGCGCGCTGAGGCGGCAGAACGTGGTTTCAGTGTGGCGAACAAGCCGGACTCTCACGACATCTGCTTCATCCCGGACGGCGACACACGGGGGTGGCTCGCCGAGCACGTCGGCAGTGCGAACGGTGACATTCTCGATCGCTCTGGTGCGAAGGTCGGCACCCATGAAGGTGCACACGCGTTCACCATCGGGCAACGCAAAGGCCTGCAACTGGGAGTTCCGGCCTCTGACGGCAAGCCTCGTTTCGTTCTCGAAGTGCGGCCGAAAGACAACACGGTGGTCGTCGGCCCCAAGGAGGCGTTGGACATCGCTGAGATCGCCGGATCACGTTTCACCTGGGCGGGTCTGGCACCAGAAGACCCGACCGCACAGTTCGCGTGCGACGTGCAGATCCGTGCGCACTCTGACCCGGTTCCCGCCGTCGCCGTTGTGCGGCCGGCGACCGACACGACTGCGCGCGAGTTGGTCATCAGACCTGACGTGCCATTGAATGGCGTTTCGCCTGGGCAGAGCGCCGTCGTGTACCTCGGCACGCGCGTGCTCGGGCAAACCACGATCGATCGCACCGTGAGCGCGGTACCCGTGGGTTCTGTTGCCGCAGGCTGAATCCGCGCGGATGTCGGTGGCAGTCACTACGCTTTAGTCTGTGGCGAACACGGTGACCGAAGACCTGACACTCGAACAAGCATCAGCCGAGGCCGGCGAATTGACAACGCGCATCCTCGAAGCACGCGACGCTTATTACGATCGCGACGCGGCGATTTATTCGGATGATGAGTACGACCACTTCATTCGGCGGCTGGAAGAACTCGAGCGGCTTTTCCCTGAGCTGCAAAGCCAAGACAGTCCGACGCAAACCGTCGGCGGCCGCGCTGAAACGACGCTGTTCGCCCCTGTCACCCACGCCGAGCGCATGCTCAGTCTCGACAATGTGTTTTCGATCGATGAGTTCGACCAGTGGGCGGTGCGCGTCGAGCGTGATTCCGATCGCCACGTCGACTACCTGTGTGAGCTGAAGATCGATGGGCTCGCCATCAACCTGCGCTACGAAAACGGTGTGCTGACCACGGCGGCCACGCGCGGTGATGGCGTCGTGGGCGAAGACGTCACCGACAACATCCGGCACGTCAAGATCATCCCGCAGCGGTTACGCGGCACCGGGCATCCGCCCCTGGTTGAAGTGCGTGGCGAGGTCTATTTCGAGGTCGAGACGTTTCGCAAGCTCAACGCACAGCAGGCAGAAGAGGGCGAGCGCATCTTCGCCAATCCGCGGAACGCCGCCTCAGGAAGCCTGCGGCAGGTGCGCGAGAACAAGACTCAGGCACAGCTCGACCGGATGTATCGGCGGCTGAGCGGGCTGTCGATGCTCGTGCATGGGATCGGCGCGTGGCAGAACCCGCCCGTTGCCAGCCAGTCCCAGACGTATGAGCTACTCAAAGAGTGGGGCTTGCCCACCAGCACGCACTTTCGGGTGAAATCGACGAAGGAGGGCGCGGCAGAGTTCATCCAGTACTACGGGGAAAACCGCGCAAGCGTCGAGCATGAGATCGACGGCATCGTCATCAAAGTCGACGAACTGGCTTTGCACGAAGAGCTCGGCGCGACCAGCCGTGCGCCGCGCTGGGCGATCGCGTACAAATACCCGCCGGAGCAGGTCAACACCAAGCTGCTGGACATTGTCGTGAGCGTTGGCCGAACCGGTCGTGTCACGCCGTTCGCCGTCATGGAGAAGGTCAGGGTTGCCGGAAGCGAAGTGCGCCAGGCGACACTGCACAATCAGGATGTCGTCAAGGCCAAAGGCGTATTGATCGGTGACACGATTGTGTTGCGCAAGGCCGGTGACGTCATCCCTGAGGTGCTGGGACCGGTGGTGGAGTTGCGCGACGGCAGCGAACGCGAGTTCGTCATGCCAACGCGATGCCCGGAGTGCAACACCGTCTTGGCGCCGGCCAAAGCAGGCGACGTCGACCTTCGTTGCCCGAATGCCGAAAACTGTCCGGCGCAGGTGCGCGGGCGCGTTGAACACATCGGCTCGCGCGGTGCGCTGGACATCGAAGCGCTCGGTGAGGTGGCCGCCGCCGCGCTCACCCAGCCTCGTATACCGGTCAAACCTCCGTTGCACACCGAGGCCGGACTGTTCGATCTGACGATCGACGAGCTTTTGCCGATCGAGGTTATCGTTCGCGACGCCGAAACCGGTCTCGAGAAGGCCGACCCCGATGGTGTTATTCGCGTACGAAGTCCATTCCGACGCAATCCGACCTCGGCCGAGAAGAAGGCGGGCCTGACCGGGCCGCAGCCGTCGTCGAGTGCGCTCACGCTTCTGGCCGAAATACAGAAAGCCAAAACGAAGCCGCTCGCCCGCTTGCTCGTTGCGTTGAACATCCGTCACGTCGGACCGGTTGCCGCGCGCGCACTTGCCGACTACTTCGGCTCGCTTGAGGCGATCAGGAGCGCAACCCGTGACGAGCTTGCCGAAGTCGACGGCGTTGGTGGCATCATCGCCGACGCGCTCATCGACTGGTTCGAGGTCGGCTGGCACCGCGACATCGTCGAGCGGTGGGCCGCGGCCGGGGTCCAGTTCACCACGCCGGGGCACCCGGGTCCAGGCGCCGCGGCTGTCGGTGGCGTGCTGAGCGGTCTCACCGTTGTCGCCACTGGCACGCTTGACGGATTTACCAGAGAAGGAGCCCAAGAGGCGATCATTGCCGCCGGTGGCAAAGCGGCTTCGAGCGTGTCGAAGAACACCGATTTTGTTGCGGCGGGCCCCGGCGCGGGATCCAAGCTCGCGAAGGCTGAACAATTGGGGGTGAGGATCATCGATGCTGAACAATTCCGCAGACTGGTCGACGAGGGGCCGGATGCGGTGTGAGTGATGACAAGGACACGACAGGGGACAAGGACGAACAGCAGTCGACGCCACAGACGTCTCGAAGGTCGTTTCTGAAGACTGCCGGGTTCACCGCGGCCGGAGTCGCCGTCGGCGGGGCGGCCGGAGGCGCCGTTGGCGCGACGATCGCCGCACGAGCTGCGAGTAAGCAGGCCGGAGTCGAAGAAGAGCTTCGCACGCTTCCGCCACGCAAATCGCCGGGGTTCGATCATCTTGTCGTGGTGATGTTCGAAAACCGCTCCTTTGATAACCTCCTGGGGTTTCTGTACGACAAGCAGACACTGCCGAAGGGGCAGAAGTTCGACGGATTGCACTTCGGCGACTACAGCAACTTCGACCCGATCGGTGGTGGACGGGTGCCCGCGCACGTCTACAACGGTCCGACCGACGTGGTCATGCGACATCCGCAGCCCGACCCTGGCGAAGAATACCCCCATGTGAACACCCAGTTGTTCCGCACCGTCGACCCGGTCGACAACGGCCGCAGGCTTGTTCCCGACATGGTGGCGCCGTTCAACGCTCCGCCCACCGGCGCTCGGCCCGATATGGACGGTTTTGTCACCGATTACATCAACGCGTATCGCGCCGAGCATGGCAACGCAATGCCACCCCGTAGCGAGTACGAGATCGTCATGGGGTCGTTTGCTCCTGAAATGTTGCCGGTCACGTCCACGCTCGCCCAGTCGTTCGCTGTGTATGACAATTGGCACTGCGCTGTGCCATCCCAAACATTTTGCAATCGGTCCTTCTTCCATGCATCCACCTCGCACGGCTACGTGATCAACGGTGGCAAAGGCGGTTACCGCAAATGGTTCGACACGAGGAACGCCACCCCGACGATCTTCAATCGTTTGGAAGAGGCTGGGCTGCCGTGGCGGGTCTATTTTGACGCGAATCAACTGATCTCACTGACCGGGTTCATCCACGCACCCGTGCTGGAGAAGTACTGGAAGACCAATTTCCGCACGATGGACGACTTCTTCGATGACGTCGCCAATGGCACGCTTCCGGCGTACTCGTTCATCGAACCGCGCATGGTCTATGACCACAACGACATGCACCCGCCGGTCGGCCCGTACTCGGCGACAGATGTTGACGGGTCTGTCATCACCGGCGGCGGGATCTCGGACGTTCGTGCCGGCGAAGCGCTGCTGCATCGCATTTACAGTGCCGTTCGCACCAGCACGAGCGACACGGGTTCCAACGCAATGAATACGATGCTGTTCGTCACGTTCGACGAACATGGCGGTACGTACGATCATGTGCGCCCGCCTGCTGCCGCTGCACCACCGCCGACTCACAACACCGAGATGGGCTTTGGTTTCGAGCGACTCGGATTGCGGGTTCCAGCAATCGCGATTTCTGCATACACGGCGCGACGAGTGATCAACGATCCGATGCACCACGGATCCGTCGTGGCCACGCTCACCAAGAAATACAACCTCAAACCGTTGACGGTGCGCGACGCAGGTGCGCCGACGCTGATGAACGCAGTCAACCTGGAAGCGCCACGCCAGCCTGCGTTCTGGCCGCAGACGCATCCACAGTGGCTTCCGGCCAACCCGGAGGCCACCGCGCCGTTCTCCGGCGGCGACGACAATCGTCCACTCAGCCCGCCCGGAGTGGGGCTCGTCGGCATGCTCACAGCTCACTTTGGCGGTGATGAAACCAAGGTTCCGCGCACCTATCGCGAAGCCTATGACCTGATTGACAAGCACGGTCGGGGGCTGTTCGGATCGTACTGACGCCCGAACGGGGGCCGACAATAATTGTATTGATTCGGCCGAGCAACGATATCATGAGCACTATTCACCTGCCGCCCCGAAACGGCAGTCTGGGCACCTTTCGCTCGAGGGGAGCGTACGCGTGCGAGTCGTAGTCGCTGCGGTAGTCATGGTGTCTGCCATCGCCACCGCAACCATTGCGCCGGCGATCGGACTCACCGGCACCGGCACGGCTGCGCACGCTTCCGTGTCCGCACCGCCGTCTGTGGGCCTCGAACCGCGGGTGTCGGGTCTGCTCACGTCGATCGCCGCGCGCGAACCCGCAACGCTTCCCACCTATCTCGCGCGTCATCATTCTGAGATCGCCTCGACCCTCACCGGTCCCACTGCCGCTCGGCAGGTGGGCAGCTGGTGGGAAGGGCTCCCATCCACTCAGCGCAACGCGATCGAGCGACGTGCACCCGAGTTTCTGGGAAACCTGGGCGGAATTCCGTTCGCCGTGCGAGGCAGCGCGAACCAGAGCCTCCTGGATGCGCGCCTGGAGCAAACACGTGCCAAGGTCAGCGCCGCCGGAGATCGGGTTTCTGCTGCGTTGAAGTCGGAGCTTGACGGTTTGCGCAGCATCCGAGCTGCCTTGCGTAGCCCGGAGGGAGCACCACGGCGCATCCTCACCGCATTCGACCCGACTGGACCGATGCGCGCAGCCATCGCCATCGGAGACGTTGACCGCGCAGACAAGGTCAGCATTCTGGTGCCGGGAATGTTTTACACGGTCAACGGGCAAATGGGCGACTGGACCCGCACAGCCCAAGTGCTGTATCACAGCCAACGGTCATGGCTGAAACGGCTCGGCCAGCCGAACACAACGGTTGCCACGGTCGCCTGGCTGGACTACCGCACGCCCGATCTCATGTCGGTGCTCAGTTTGAAGGACGCGCGCGCCGGTGCGAGCGCCCTGGCCGAGACGATCGCCGGCATCCGGGCCTCACGCGGCAGCGACCAAACGTATGTCAGTGTGCTCGCGCACTCGTACGGGTCGACCGCGGCTCTCCTGGCGGTACAAGAAAGTTCGGTCACCGTGAACGCGCTGGCCGTGCTCGGCTCGCCAGGAAGCTTGGCTACGTCGACGCGCGCACTGAACGTCACCCGCGGCCACGTGTTCGTTGGCGCGGCATTGTTGGATCCGATCGCCGGGATCGGATACTTTGGCACTGACCCTGGATCCACCGGTTACGGTTCACGGCCGCTGGGTGCTACCGGTGGCATTGACCCGATCGACGGGCACCTGATGCTCCCTGCGGTCGGCCACAACGGATATTTCGTGCCGGGCACGGAATCGCTGCGCAACCTGGCCCTCATCGCCATCGGTGATTGCGCGCTCGTCACCACGTGAGTGGCACTGATGTGCCGCCGAATACAATTGAGTGACCACTGATCCATCACCGTCCTCAATCGCGAGAAGAGTCGTATGTCTGAACCCCGCACCGAACCCGCATCGATCAGCACGGATCAGGTTCGGCACTTGGCGAATCTCGCCAGAATCGACCTGAGCGACGCCGAATTGTCTTCGTTGACCGCCGAGCTCGGCCAGATTGTCGAGTCCGTGGCGAAAGTCAGTGAGGTTGCGGGCCCGGATGTGCCGGCCACCAGTCATCCTGTGCCCTTGACCAACGTTTTCCGCGACGACGTTCCGTTGCCGTCGTTGACCGTGGAAGAGGCGTTGTCCGGCGCGCCCGACCGCGAAGGTGACAAATTCAAAGTCGCGCCGATCCTGGACGAGGAGTAGACCATGACCGATCTGACCAGGCTGACGGCAAGCCAGCTCGCGGCCGAGCTGAGCTCCGGCGACGTGACCAGCGTCGACGCGACGCAGGCGCACCTTGATCGCATCGCAGCCGTCGATCCGGACGTGCATGCATTTCTGCACGTCGCGGCAGCCAGTGCACTTCAGACGGCGCGGCGTGTCGACGAGCGACGTGCAGCGGGGGAGCAGCTCGGCCCGCTCGCGGGTGTGCCCATCGCCATCAAAGATGTGTTGGCGACGCGTGACATGCCGTCAACGGCCGGATCGAAAATTCTTGAGGGTTGGATTCCGCCGTATGACGCGACGGTGGTCCGCCGACTTCGCGATGCCGACCTGATTCCGCTTGGTAAGACGAACATGGATGAGTTTGCCATGGGCTCGTCAACGGAGCATTCGGCGTACGGTCCGACCCGCAACCCGTGGGACCTTCAGCGGATCCCCGGCGGATCCGGCGGTGGCTCAGCGGCGGCGGTCGCGGCGTTCGAGGCTCCGGTCGCACTCGGAAGTGACACCGGTGGTTCCATCCGGCAGCCGGCGGCAGTCACGGGATCTGTCGGCGTGAAGCCGACGTACGGCGGCGTCAGCCGTTACGGCGCGATCTCGCTTGCATCGTCACTCGACCAGGTCGGGCCGGTGTCGCGCTCTGTCCTTGACGCCGCGCTCGTGCACGACGTGATCGGCGGACATGACCCGTATGACTCGACCTCGTTGACCGATGCGTGGCCGTCCATGGCTGACGCGGCCAGGGCGGGTCTCGCCGACGGGGCGCTGCGTGGCATCCGCGTCGGGGTTGTCAAACAAATCGCGGGCAGTGGCGACGGGTTTCAGCAGGGGGTCAAACAACGTTTTGACGAATCACTGCAGCTCTTGGAGTCTGCTGGCGCAGAAATCGTCGAGGTCAGTGCGCCCAGTTTCGAATACGCCGTCGCCGCGTATTATCTGATCCTGCCCGCCGAAGCCTCGAGCAACCTCGCACGCTACGACTCGGTGCGGTTCGGCCTGCGCGTGAATCCGGATGATGGTCCCATCACAAGCGAGCGCGTGATGGCCGCCACCCGGGATGCCGGGTTCGGCCCTGAGGTCAAGCGCCGGGTGATCTTGGGCACGTATGCCCTGAGCGCCGGCTACTACGACGCGTATTACGGCAGTGCGCAGAAGGTGCGCACGCTCATCCAGCGCGACTTCAGCGATGCGTTCGGTCACGCGGATGTGCTCGTCAGTCCGAGCGCGCCGACCACGGCGTTCCGATTCGGTGAGAAGCTGACCGATCCGATGGCGATGTACCTGAACGACGTCACCACCATCCCGGCGAACCTCGCCGGCGTGCCCGGCATCAGCGTGCCGATCGGTCTCGCCCCGGAAGACGGTCTGCCCGTCGGCATCCAGTTCATGGCGCCAGCACGGGAGGACGCCAGGCTCTACCGGGTCGGCGCCGCTCTCGAGGCGCTTCTCGAATCGACGTGGG
>Ga0164241_10006205_pt1 | contig 10957 bp, 11 predicted proteins | sample OricomyardsoilBY_FD_108780 | JGI IMG/M metagenome (GOLD analysis project Ga0164241, IMG submission 108780) | Backyard soil microbial communities from Emeryville, California, USA - Original compost - Back yard soil (BY) | ecosystem: Environmental > Terrestrial > Soil > Unclassified | place: USA... | reverse complement strand
TGCGTCTGCGGATAATCTCCAGAAGATCGCCAAGCAGAGGACCTTCAAGATGAAGGATCTGAAGCGCGATCTGGAGGTGATGCTGCTTCAGAACATCGCTGCTTCGCCGGGTGCCTCTGGCACTGCACGGCAGGCTGCGGGCTTCCCTGCCTTCATCACGACGAACACGCTGTTCACTGCTGGTGGTGCGGATGCCACGCTTTCGGGTATCTCCGAGGGCTATCCTGACGCTGCTGCGACGAATGGCACTGCTTCGGGTGCCTTCACTGAGACACAGTTCAACGACGTTATTCAGATGGCGTGGGAGAACGGTGGCGATCCGACTATGGTGCTGGTGAATGCCAACAACAAGCGGATCATCAGCGAGACGTTCGTGGGTAATGCCACGCGCTACAAGGACACTGTTGACCAGAAGGTCATTAACTCCATCGACTTCTACGAGAGCGACTTCGGCACTCTGACTATCGTGCCGACCCGGTTCATGCTCCCGGCAGATGGCGTTGGTGGTGACAACTTCATGGTCCTCGGCATTGATCCTGAATTTGTCCACATCCTCTACCTTGAGGAACTCCAGGAAGCGCCGCTGGCGAAGACTGGACACAACCACAAGCGACTGATGTGGTGCGAGTACACCCTACAGGTGGACAACGAGAAGGCGCACTTTGCCATCCGTGACACCAACGGTGTGATGCCCGCTCCTTAATTCTGCGTCCATAGCGGACCAGAATATTGCCGGTTCCCGGCAATTTGTTCCGCCTGTACTGCTGCATGGTAGGATGGCTCTTGCCCGTGCAGTTACCAGCCAACTTCCCACCTCCCTACTAGTAGGGGGGTGGGCTTTAGGAGAGAAGAATGTCTGAGGAACGGAAGAAATATGTGGTCTTCAAAGCCAACATCATGGACGATGATGGCATGAAGCGCAAGGATGGTGAGATTGTCGAACTCACCTCAAAGACGGCCAAGCACTACGGAAAGCTGGGCTATTTACGTCCGTACTTCGAAGAGGATGATGAGGAAGAGGACGATGAGGACTTCGATCCAACCGGAATGGGGGAAGCGACGCCCCAGCTTGCTCGGTCCAACCGGGCTACCTCTAAGCCGACAGGCTCCAGACTACAAGCCCGAAAGGCTGCGCTCGAAAGCGGACCCGGTGAGGGAGCGAGTTGAGGACTTTGATGGTGGATTTCGCATTGTTGAGGAACAACAGTGCGACGACACCATAGAGGCGGTGAAGCTTGCAGGGGAAAACTTACCTCGCAAAACGAGGGCTGATGGAGCAAGATACATGGGTTCTGCTCCGCTCATTGTCGCCCGTATCTGGGCTAAGATGTGTGGTTCGGCTCCAGGTACTCGTGAGTTTGCTGAATTTGCCAGAAAGCAACTTACTTCTGGAGAATACGCCAAACTGAAGGTTCATCTAGGAGGCTAAGCTATGCCACTGCTACCTGACTGGTCTGCGATCAAAGCTGGAAATAAGGCTGATCGCCGCAAACGGACTATCCAGCGCAACCTGCGTGGGAAGAAGCTTAACTCTTCCTACGTTTCCCACGCTGCGCCGCAGTCAAAACTGCGGAAGTCAGTTCGCTCCAAGCCGAAGCCGTCTCTGGCTCATCCCGTTTCGCCGTCGGGTAGGAAGCCAACTGCCCATGCTGCCCGTCCTGCAAAAACAGCTACGGCCTCGACCGTATCTAAGGCGCGCGTGGCTAGCACGTTTGGCTACAATCTGGTGCCTCCGACCAACTCTAAGGCCCGCAACGCACTGAACTACAATGGCGGCTACTCTACCGCCCATAAGCTATTGGATGGTGCTGTACGTGGCACCCCCAATACTTCGAAGATGGTTCGGAAGTCTTCGAAGTCCGTACCACTTGCTTCCTCCACTCCGCCCATGCCTAGGGGTAAGGTCACTAAGTCAAGCGGCGGGCAACTGTCGCTTGGCAAACGCATTGGTGCTGCGTTCGCTGCGAACAAAGGCAACAATGAGCGGCTAGCTAAAAGCAGGATGCTCACGGCTAGCAAGCGCGGCTAAGCCCTACGGGTAGGGAGACAACTATGTCGGTAGCAGGTTATCTGTACGAAGGAAACTTTGACGGGGCATGGATTATGTCTTGGTCGCACAGCCTACCTGACGATAATCCTGGTGTTCGCAACGTTACTCCAATCGACGAGGAAGTTGCGGCCATTGAAGACTCCGAAGAAAGGGCTGCTGCCATGCTTCCTGAATGGAAGACAGACCCTACTGAGGATGAAATGGTTTGGTTACAGATACAGGGCGATAATGCTCATAATTCTGTAGTCAGGAGCTAAAGTAATGGCAATCGGCAACATGCGGAACCCGACCCTGAACCAGCTTCGTCTAGCTTGGTATCAGAAGGTCAATCATAATGGCATTCCGAAGCGTGCCGAGAGCAAGAAATACATTGATGGCTACTTTGCCAGAGGTGTAGTTGTCAACGTTGCGCCCACGCTCGTAGTTACGTTGACAGGCACCGGCACTGTTGGGTCTGCTATTACTGCTGCTGTATCTGGACTCGGAACCCCTCCAGCCGTACCCACATATCAGTGGCAGAAAAATGGTTCCAACATTGTCGGTGCTACTACTAACTCCTACACTCCGGTCACAGGGGACATAGGTGCCACAATTAACTGTCGTGTCTCCGCTACCAACGTTGCAGGAACAGACGCCAAGACTGCCGGAACTGGTGTTCTTATCTCTGCTGGCCCCACTGCACCTAGCATCACTGTGGTCATCACTGGCAATGCTCCAATCGGTTCAGTGCTCACTGCTGTTCCAACAATCATTGCAGGCAACCCTACCCCGACTTTCACCTACCAGTGGAAGCGAGGTGGAGCCAATATCTCTGGCGCCACTAGTGTCAACTACACGACCGTATCTGGTGACATAGCCTCTGCGATCACTGTCACAGTGGTTGCCACGAACGGCTCTGGAACGGACACGAAAACGTCCTCCAATAGCATTGTAGTGACGCAGGCCCCGACAATTACTGTCGCCATTACAGGGTCTACGCCAAGTGGCTCGGTGCTGACAGCTACCCCCACCCTCGTGTCCGGCTCGCCAGCACCGAGTTACGCCTATGCATGGCAGAAGAATGGTACCCCTATCGGTGGGGAGACGGCCGCCACTTACACGACCGTGGTCGGAGACGTGGGAGCGACCATCAACTGCTCGGTCACTGCCACTAACTCTGCTGGTGCAGACACCAAACTTGGTGGTTCTGGTATCACCGTTACTGGTGGATCGGTGCCGACTGGCCTCGTTGTCACCATTTCACCTACACATCAAGAGAGTGGCAAGACTTACACTGCCAATGCCTCTGCCACAGGTGCTACTTCGTACACGTACAAGTGGCAGGACAATGGTGTTGACATTTCTGGTGCTACTTCTCAGACGTTCACTAGTGATGGTACTTGGGGCACGGACAAGCTGAACTGTCTGGTCACTCCTGTTAATGCCAATGGCTCTGGCACTCCTGGTTCCGCTGCCTCCAACGCACTTATGCGTTGGGCTGGTTATATTGGCTTGGACGGTTCAGGTACGACAACTGCTAAGTCGCTGGACAGTCTTCGTGTAATGAATGGTCAGGCTTACTGGCTAATTGATGCTGGTACAACTCCTAATGGTAACGTAACAATTGAAGGTAATGGGCCGGCACCAATCGCTACCCATCCATACATCAAAGTTGTCACTAATTACGCTGGTATGGGCATCTATGCTTGGGGGGTTGCTACTGCTGACCAAGTGTTCGACTGGCTACTTAACAGTAATTGGGGTGGCGCAGTCAAGTGGGTGTTTAAGACCGTTGGTTATAGCTTAACCCCAGTCGGACTGGGTATGAGTGGCAATACTGCCAACAACAGCACTCCTTTAACCGTAAACTTGAACGTTCCGAGTGGTGCTTGCTTGATTGCTACTAGCTATAGATATGATGTTTTAGCTAATCCATCTGGTATTCAACACTACTCTGGTACAACGTTCCAGAAAACCACGGCTGCGTCGTTCCAAGTTGGTGGTGTTGGATACGTGAACGCTGCTGATGCTTCTCTTGATGTGCTGTTTTCGCTAGCCTCTGGCACAATCGCTAATAAGATAGGTGGCATCCTTGTGCTCACCCCGAATACTGCGTAGGAAACAATCATGGCAGTCCGCAGCGCAAAAATCGGTGATAGCAATTGGTGGGTCGATACGGCTCTCCCTACTGATGGGGGGACGCCCGGAGGAACTACTGGTGCTGTGCCTAACTTGCTTGTTTCCCTTTCAGGAACCGGCATTGTTGGTTCTACAATCTCAGCACAAGCCACTGGCTTAGGGAACCCTGCTGCTATTCCTGCTTATCAGTGGCTCGCTAATGGCGCGCCTATATCTGGTGCCAACGAGGCGGTGTTCCTCATTACTTCCCTGCAAGACGGGCAGGCACTAAACTGTCAAGTGACTGCAACTAACGCTTACGGCACCTCTACTGCTACTGCTGCGTTGCCAATCAATGCATACGTGCTTGCTCCTGTCGTTGGTCAGGTATCTATTGCACCTATTCATGGTATTCTAGGAGATACATTTACCTCTACAATCTCTGTAACCCCTATAAGCGCATCCCTTGCGCTCAAGTGGTTCATGGACGGTGTTGAGATTGTTGGTGAAACTGGAACATCTATCACGCCTGTAATTGCTGGCAACCTGAGCCTACAGGTTGTAGCATCCACAACTGGAGGAACATCTACCGTTATGAGCAATTTTGCCTTCATCAAGTCTGCGCTTAATGCTGGTGCTATCTCGAAGCACAACGTTACGACGTTCTCCGACAGCTTTGGTAGCGCACCACTCATGCCGGGCCAAAAGTTTCTCGTTCTTTGGGAATGGCAAGGTGGAGCGTTCATTTCTGGCGAACTTGGTGGTGCACCAATTGACGGTGCTCCTGTTATGGAAGTTGAAGCTAAGACGCTGCTTAATGTAGTAGAGGCAGGCGACCTTCACTTCATGGCACAGCTAGTTACTGGCTTGCAGATCACTAGCATTCTCACTGCCAACAACATGACCTTTGCTGCTACTCCGAACGCTCCTGCTTACCTAAAGGGGCAGGCAATTCAGCTTGTGAATTTTGATACGTCCGAAATTTATTTCCGTTACGCTAGCGCCGCTTCCGCTGCATTGGCCTCAGTTGTTGTGGACGATATTGTTGTGCCGCTGAACGGTATGGCAATTATCACCAGCAACAAGGCACCAGACGTTAACAGTCCTGCTTCAGCATATAGTGAATTGATCCGCAGTGACGTTGCCGACGATAACTACGATTTCGTGACTGGTTTCCTCAACAGTCAATTTGAAGGCTCTGTCAGTCTGAGCCCGGAGACGGCTGTTGCCAACAGGCAGGTGCTGGTGGCTGTGCTCGGTACTGAACCGGATACACCACCGGCACCGCCGTCTCTGCTTGGCCCAGTGACGATGATCTATACTCCGCCCCTACAAGTAGGGAAAACAATTACGTTCGGCGTTCCAGCTACCTCTCCGAACACAAACTCACTAGTCTATAATATGTATTCGGTTGCCGCTGGTGTGCGGACGATGCTGTCGTCCGTTCCATATGACTTCGGTACTCCTGCAATCTCATACAACGTCCCGACTGCTGTTGCTAACAAGCAACTGCAACTTGGCTGTGTTCCTATCGGCACACCGTTTAGTGGCGAGGAACAGTTCTCTATCGTTACAGAGACAGTCGCAGAGGCAGTCACCCCTCCGCCTGCTGGTTTCATGGACCCTGCTAAGGTGCTGTTTTCTCAGACCTCTGTGGCGAACGGTGGCACTGTTACCAATCCTGACGGTAGCCAGTACGCTCGTGCCGATACAGTTTTCAAGGCTGGTATTACGGTTCCTGCTGGCAAGGAAATTGGCCTTATTCGTGGCACTCTCTTAGACCCGGATGAGGCTTTCTTGAACACATTGAAAACTCTGTCTGGGGTGGAGTACGACGGTTCTGCTGACGTGCTATGGCGTTCCAATAGTGGTGCTGCTGACAACATCACGCAATATATGCATCCATACTGGATGGATAAGGTTACTGGCGCCTATTCTCCGGCACTACAGAACCCTGACTACAAGTCCTTCACTGTAGACCTGCCAGATGCTCCACCAGTGTCAGTGGGTGGTATGCCTCCGTACGGGCCTCCGAATGAGACGCTTACGGTCGCCAGTAATGCGGAAATCATTGCCGCTCTGGATCGTCGCATTGCATCTGGCAACACGTCTCCGTGGCGCATCAAATTGGCTCCGGGAACTTATGGCTTCTGTAACATCGTTAATAAGAAGCTACCTGGAATGGTCTATCTCCAGTCACCAACTGTTCATGGTGCTAAGTTCTCTGGCTTCTGGTTGAACAACTGCAAGAATATCACACTACAGATAGCCGAGGTAAATCGCACTCTAGGTGTTAACAACACTGCTGGTGTGCAGTTTATGGCTTGCACGTACTGCGGTATTGAGTGGAGCAAGGTCTATGTCGGTGGCATCTACCTTAAGGGTGGTGGGGTTGCCGGTTGGGGTATGAACTGCAACTATGGTATTGAAACCAACAATAACAGTACTAATGGCAATTGCTATAACCTGTCTATTGTTGGCAACACTATCAGTGGACCGTGCAGTAAGGGTATATATCTTAACGGTACTTTCGACAGCACTATCGCCAAGAACATCTTTGAGAACGCTGGTGGTGACTGCATTCACTTTGGTTGGGGTGGGAACCTAGCGATTGATGAAAATTGGGGTGCTCGCGCTTACTACCCTGAGTACAGCACTAATGGTGCTGGTGGATGGGATCACAATGATTTCATTCAGGTTAACAGCATGTATGTTCCGGCTGTTGGACTGAAGTATCGCTTTAACTGCATCATGTTTGGTCCGCAGGGATTGCAGTTTAATCCAAGGCAGGGCATCTTCTCTAGTAAGGTGTTTGACGCCGTAGACTGGATTTACGAGGACAACTTTGTTTGCTCGAACAGCGCACATGGCATCACTAGCACCTCGGTTGGTAACAATCTACAAGCCCGACGCAACTCGGTCATTCGCTGCGTAGACCTAGTATCCGATCAGGATATTGTGTATATCACGTTGCAAGCTACCAATGCGGTAATAGACAACAACGTTGTCTGTCAGCGTGCCGGTGGCTGGGGTGGTACCAACGGACTAGTCATTCCGATGGTTGGTACTGACTACTCTGCTGTGAACACCTACTACAACGGTATGAAGCTTAACTCCACGTTCTATGGTTGCCGCCCGAAGGCTGGGCAGATCACACTTAGCAAGGGTGCCTATGGGTTGTTTGCCGATGTGATCGACAGCAAGCTACACATTCCGAACTACGCTGATGCTTATCGTGCTTGGAAGCAGTGGTATGATCCACTGAACGAAATCACTGCTCCTATCTGAACCCCCTACGAGTAGGGCCACAAATGACCTACCTTCAGTTCATCGACTACATTATGGTACACCTGTGGAAGCAGGGTGATGTAATTGTATTCGAGAACCTGCCAACCATCATTCAGACGGCAGAAGCAGAGTTGAACCGGAGGCTTAAGGTCGAGGATCGCATGGTCCGGGCCGAGGTGACTGTCGCGGATGGAGAGGCTACAATCCCAACGGATTGCCGCTCCATCCGCAAAGTCATTAATTCACAGGGCGGTATGACTTACCTAATGCCGCACGACTACGCTGAGAAAGAAGCTACATCTTCATTGAACGGTAAGGAATACACTGTAGTCAATAATAAAATTCTGGCAGCAGGTACTAAAGAGACTAAACTTAAAATATGGTACGCATCCTACTGGTTCAACTTCAGTGCTGTTGACTACAGCAATCCTGATCTGGTCCCTGAATATGGACCTGTAAAAGATTATTTGGACCTGTACCTCTACTGTGTCCTGAAGCACGCTGCGCCATTTCTGAGAGAAGATGATCGTATTTCTCTATGGGCTGCTCTGTACGACGAAGCCATGATGTACGCTGAAGAAGAAAACGATCATGAGCGTAAGTACGTCGGCTCCCCGATGAAAATGAAGATGCCAGCGAACATTCGCTAGGCCCCTACGGATAGGGATAGGAAATGGCCGACGCAATTACTTCTACCTACAAGTTCACCCTGCCGGAAGTAGGAGGGTCTGATGATACTTGGGGATTGAAGCTGAATGCCAACTGGAGCCATATTGAGGCGCTACTTAAGTCAGCGTTCTCTGGTGGTGACACCGATAGCCTAGGGAAGCTTAAAGCGGCAAACATGCCGACTTCCGGCATCAACGATGTTATCTTCTCAGGTAATCCGGCAATCTCTATTGAGAATGATAACGCACAAATTCGCTTCACAGAAACGGATCAGACCGATCCTAACGGTAGGTATCGTCTGTCGTTGTCTGGGGGCAACTACCGTCTCCAAAGGTCCAATGCTGCCGATTGGGCTTCGTTTGTTGACATTTATGATTACAACCGTGCAGACAACCTAATGACGTTTGGACCTAAAGTCCAGTTTACGTCTCAGGTTCGCCCATCTGACTTCTACCACCCAACCATCAAAAGCGACAATGCTGACGCTGATGGTGCTACGTTTATGACGTTCGCTCTGGCTCGGCCTTGGCGTATTACGCAGCGTGGCGCAGGTGTCAACAGCGATCTAGATTTGCAGTCTACGGTACCCGGAAATAATGGGTTCCGCATCATGGATAATGTGCGAACTACTGGTGTCAAAATCCAGCCAGACCTTAGAAAAATCTACGGTGTCAACGGTGTACTGGATATTGAGGCTGGTGCAGTCGTTAACTACGACCGTAGTTCTGTGTGGCCTGGCTTCGGTGTTCGTCGCGTTGACAGTGCTTCTGGCGCTTCTATCGCACTATCTGGCACTGGTGCTGCTGCTGATGGTTGGGGCCTTTCTCTGCGCCCGTCAACTGATGGCAACGAACTGCAAATCCGATGGATGGGTGCCACTCCTAATATGCGGTTTCGTACTGATGGCACAGTAGACGGTACTAATATTGTTGACCTACAAGTAGGGCTATTCAGGAATGAGTCTGGTGCCAACATCAATCATGGTGTCACCGTTGCTGGCTCCACTCTCCGCTACGCCAGTGCTGGTGGCAGCGTCCAAGGACCGGTCCCAACTGGCAATTGGACTTGCATAGGCTTCGCTGCTGGTACCGGAGCCGACAATCTGAAAACGTCGCTATTCGTGAAGACCCAGTAACCAAGGAGGCTACAATGGCTAAGCAGAACCCTGCCTATCGCGGCATCTACGCTCGTGACGCTACCAAGAAGCCGAACGGGACTACCATCAAGCAGCGTCCTGACTACCGCGGCATCTACACGTATGTCGCCTCGAAGAAGCCTGATGGCAACCCGGCAACTGCGCCGGTTGCTCCGTAAGGCCCTACGAGTAGGGAGACAAAAATGGAAGAGCAAAAGCCTGGCCCGCTGGATGGCGTTCCCGGTGGCCTTACAGATAGGAAGGGTAAGTACCCTCTCTATGATCGACGTGAGGCTCAGGGTTACGACGTAGAGGCTCTGGAAAACGACGCACCTGCGTCCATCATCGCTGGACCGCCACTAGGCGATCCAGCGCCTACTACTGGTGTGGAGAAGTTCAGCACCCACGCACAGATCGATCAGTACGCTGAAGAACACCACATCCAACTTCCAGAGGTGTGGGACACTCTCATCCTCGCCAAGAAGAAGGAGTATTTAAGTAATGCCCCTCGACCATAGAGACAAGGTAATACGTCTCTGGACACTGCGGCAGACTTGGCCTCGCAGCATGTCCAGAGACGACAGGCAGAAGCCTACTTGGCAAGACTTGGATACGCACTCGCCATTTCCGAAAAACCTCAAATTCGGAAGGCCACGAACGATCGACAGAACGGGCATCACCTGAAATGCGTTGTGGTATCCTCCTGCTCATCTTAAGTGGCTGTGCAGGGGGACTACCACCGGCAGACATAACGGCTGCCTACCATGTTACGCTTTGCCTAAACAACTGTCCAACCTTTCTTGAAGTCTACAAGAACGGAACTAGGGTAGGATCAAGACCGCTGGTTACTGAAGGACTGAGGGACGCACAAGATCACACGGAAGCACTTATATCTTCCAGACCAAAGCCGAGGCCAAAATGAAGTATGATCGACGACCCTATCAGTATTACCCTACTAATAGGGATGGCAATCCAATTGCCCTTCCTAGCTGGTCGTGGCAGGAACTTATTGCTTTGTGCTCAGTGAGTGTCTCTATAGATATAGCTACAGTCTACGGTATCGTGAAGCTGACACAGTGGATCATCTAAATGGCGGTGAAGCTTAAGTTACCACCCGGTTTCTTCGGTAATGGCACTCCCTATCAGGGCAGTGGCCGTTGGATCGACGGCGACCTTATGCGTTGGGCTGGCATTTCTCTAGTGCCGATCAATGGGTGGCAGCCGCATAACGCTGATCTGGCCTTACCCACTGATGAGGCGGTGCGCTCTGGTACTCTCGTAACGAACGAGGGAGCCGGAGCAAATCTGTTTCTCGGCACCAATAATAAAATCCATATGGTGTCACCCACGAACGTTATAACCAATGTCACTCCTGCTGGCTTTACTCCACAGCCTAAAGATGCTGCTGCTTCTCGTGGTTATGGCTTGTATCAGTACTCCTATGGACAGTACGGCACTCCCCGTATTCTAGCCGCAGCAGCCTCTCCGTTGGTACCCATAGTCTTCTCGTGGGGCTTTTCTGAGTGGGGTTTCTGGCCGGTCGCCGTCGCCCGACAAGTAGGGGGACTACACGTATTCATTAAGAAAGACACAGATGTTGACTTCAAATCTATTCCGAACTCTCCGCTAGGGGCGCATGACGTTCTTGTGACTGACGAACGGTTTCTTATGACGTTCGGGAATAACCTAGATTACAGACTAGTCGAGTGGTCTGATCG
>Ga0164241_10006204_pt1 | contig 10959 bp, 10 predicted proteins | sample OricomyardsoilBY_FD_108780 | JGI IMG/M metagenome (GOLD analysis project Ga0164241, IMG submission 108780) | Backyard soil microbial communities from Emeryville, California, USA - Original compost - Back yard soil (BY) | ecosystem: Environmental > Terrestrial > Soil > Unclassified | place: USA... | reverse complement strand
TTTGATCCTGCGAAAGGCCCGATTGTAGCGATTGAGTTTACAAGCCAGGGTACAGATAAGTGGGGAGTAATTACAGAAAGAAGTGCGAAGGACAGAACGCCGATTGCTATCGTTATGGATGGTGTCGTTTACTCTGCTCCTATTGCAGAAGGTAAACTCGGAAGCAACTCCCAGATTACCGGCAACTTTACTGTAGAAGAAGCACAGGATTTAGCCAGCCTTTTAAAATCAGGTAAACTATCTGCCCCTGCTAAAATTGTGCAGGAGCAACAGGTAGGCCCTACCCTTGGCGCTGAAGCAATCAAAGGTGGTATCATGGCTTTCAGTATATCCTTTATCGTGATCTTCCTTTTAATGCTTGTATATTATAACACAAGCGGATGGATTGCCAATATCGCTTTAATCCTTAACCTGCTCTTTACTATCGGTGTACTGACAGCATTAGGCGCTACATTAACAGCTCCGGGTATTGCTGGTTTAGTATTGACGATCGGTATGGCAGTAGATACCAACGTAATTATTTATGAACGTATCAAAGAAGAACTGGATAAAGGCAAAGGGTATATTCCTGCTATCAACGAAGGGTATAAACGTTCATTGCCGCCGGTTCTGGATGCACACGTAACTACATTATTGACGGCTATTATTCTTTTCTACTTTGGATTAGGCCCGGTAAAAGGTTTTGCTACAACACAGATTCTTGGTATCATCTTATCATTGTTCTGCGGTATCCTTGTAAGCCGTTGGGTGAGTGATATTTTCACAAATAAGAAAAGGCATATGGAATACTTTACAGGTATTTCACGCCGCATCTTTAAACATGCCAAGTATAAATTTATTGAATACCGTAAGGTTGCTTATATCATTTCTATCGTAGTATTATTAGGTGGTATCGCTGCTTTCTTCAATGGTTTTGATGAAGGTGTTGAATTTAAAGGAGGACGTAGCTATACAGTCGCCTTTAATACACCTGCAAAAGTAGAAGCGATCAGGGATGAACTGAAAGTAGTATTTGATAATGAAAGCCCTGTAATTAAAACAGTGGGCAATGCTTCAACTTTAGATATTACCACTGCTTACCTCATTGATTCTACAGGACAAAATGTAGATGATGTAATAGAGCAAAAACTTTTAGGCGGACTTAAGAATCATGATGTAAAAGGTATTGTAGGTTTTAAAAAAGTATTACCTACCATTTCTGATGACCTGAAGATGGGCGCTGTAAAAGCCACCATTTTTGCGTTAATCGTTATCTTCCTGTACATCTTTATCCGCTTCCGTGACTGGAGATATTCTTTGGGTACTATTATCGCATTGATGCACGACGTATTAGTCGCATTAATCGTATTCTCATTCCTGAAAAATGTAGTGCCATTCCCACTTGAAATTGACCAGCATTTTATTGCTGCGATATTGACGGTGATTGGTTTCTCGATGAACGATACTGTAATTGTATTTGACCGTATACGTGAGGATAGAAAATTATATCCGACAGCTCCATTGGGAGAAACAATCAACCGGGCGATAAATGAAACATTGAGCCGTACTATTATGACCTCATTGACAGTATTCCTTACTATCCTTATCCTCTTCCTGGTAGGAGGCGAAGTAACAAAAGGATTTGCGTTTGCAATGCTTATTGGTGTTATAACAGGTACGTATTCTTCTATATTCGTTGCAGCACCAATACTTGTAGACCTTACACGTAAGAAAGAAGTAAGTGTTAAAAGCGAACCGAAAGAAGCTCCGGTTACAAAATCATAAATAATCTTTTTCAATAGCATAAAGGCTGCCTCTAAGGCAGCCTTTTTTATTTCCCAATTGTTATCATTTATAAAAAGAGATTATTGATTTAAGAACTGAAACTATAAATGTTTGAAGTCATCATCCAGCAACAAATATCCTGTAGCAACGTGTCATAAACTTAATAAGATAAAGCGCTTAGTTTTTACTATATTTAAAGCAATCGTATGCACTACTCTACTGAAAATATAATTCTTATCGGATCGATTTTGTTGCTGGCGAGTATTATGGCCAGCAAAACTTCTTTTAAGCTCGGTATCCCCGTTCTTATTTTGTTTTTAGGCATTGGTATGCTGGCAGGTTCCGAAGGAATTGGAGGTATTTATTTCGATAATCCGCGGCCGGCACAATTGCTGGGGATTGTTGCACTCAACCTTATTTTGTTTTCCGGCGGTATGGATACGCGATGGGAATCGGTAAAGCCGATAGTAAAACATGGCATTTCGCTTTCTACCATAGGTGTTTTAATTACAGCAGTTTCGGTAGGTGTGTTTGTACATTTAACAACAAGCTTTTCCTTACTGGAAGGATTGCTGATGGGATCAATTGTATCATCGACTGATGCTGCTGCAGTGTTTTCTATTTTACGCACAAAAAATATCGGGCTGAAAGGAAGATTACGCCCGCTGCTAGAATTGGAAAGCGGAAGCAATGACCCGATGGCTTATTTATTAACCATCAGTATTACATCCTTAATCATTAAGGGAGATACGACAATTGCATCGCTGATATTTGAATTTTTTAAAGAAATGATCATTGGCGGCGTATTGGGATTGGTATTGGGAAGATTAATGTCGTATGTGCTAAATAAAGCTTCACTGGAAACGGAAGGGCTTTATCCCGTATTAGTAATGGCCATGATCTTTTTTACTTTTTCTATTACAAGTGTGTTGGAAGGAAATGGTTTTTTGGCTGTGTATTTATCAGCACTTGTATTGGGTAACACAAACTTCATTCATAAAAAAAGTATTATCCGTTTTTATGATGGGCAGGCATGGATCATGCAGATTATAATGTTCCTCACACTTGGGCTGTTAGTTTTTCCATCACGTATCCCTCCTATTGCAGGGCCGGGTATTTTAATTGCGTTGTTCCTGATATTTATTGCAAGGCCTTTAGGAGTATTCATCAGTTTATCTTTTTTTAAGATGAACCTGCGCGAAAAGTTGTTCATCTCATGGGTAGGTTTGCGCGGTGCTGTGCCGATCATTTTCGCAACCTATCCCTTAATTGCAGGTGTAAGCAAAGCAGATACTATTTTCCATTTAGTGTTTTTCATTTCTGCATCATCTGTATTGCTACAAGGCTATACATTACCACTGGTAGCCAAATGGCTGAAAGTAATTGTGCCACAGAAAATAAAAAAGACTACTCCACTTGAAATGGAATTGTATGATACAGTGCGTTCAGAGTTTAATGAAATTATTTTACCTGCAGCAAGCCCTGCCATTCATAAAGCTATCGTAAAACTAAAGCTGCCAAAATCTGCATTAATTGTATTGGTAAAAAGAGAAGAAAAATATATACAGCCAACGGGTTCTACCATCCTGGAAGAAGGCGATAAACTATTAGTATTAGCCGACAATAAAGATGCGTTGAATGAAGTATACCACCTGCTTGGTGTATAATTATTAAACGGCAAAAGAAGTACCGCAACCACAAGTGCTGCTGGCATTGGGATTTTTAAAAGTAAAACCGCGGTTATTCAATCCATCCTGCCAATCGACCTGCATACCGTAAAGGTATATTTCATGCGATTTATTCATCACACAGGAAATGCCTTCAATCTCAAAATTCGCATCGCCATCCTGTGCATGATCGAAGCCCAGCACATAGGTCATACCGGAACAGCCACCGCCTTTTACGCCTACACGTAAAACCTGCGTTGTATCAAATCCTTCTTCATTCATCAGCTTTTTCAATTGCCTGATGGCGCCTTCTGATAATGTAACCGGTGTGGTTGTCTGTATTTCCATAATGCAAAAATAAAAATCTTATCTGATAAATTGGACCAGAACCTCAGCCTCTTCCTGTTAAAAACAATATCAGGGTTTAATAGTTCAAAAAATGATCTAAAACTTTGTTTACAAAGCTGATAGCTTCTTATTATTTTTGTTTCAAATACAAAAACCTACAGCATGGATCAAAACATGATCACATTATTGATAGCAGTCGTTGCCTTGTTAATTTCTTTCTATTGTTTTTATACGGTGATGACATTGCGTAAAAAACAGCCTGCTGCCCCGGAAGCAGATGGTTTTACTGCCCGCCCTTTGCAGTTACAGGCTTATGAAAGACTGGTCATGCTGGCAGAAAGAATTTCCATCCCAAGTATTATTGGCCGTGCTAACCAGCAACAGGGGTTAAGCGCCCGGCAGATGCAGATCCTGCTGATTGAAAGCATCAAACAGGAATTTGAGTACAATGCGACGCAGCAGATATATGTAAGCCCCGCTGCATGGGGAGCTGTAAAAAATCTCAAAGACCAGAACCAGCTTATCATTAACCAGATAGGTTCGGCTATGCCACCTGAAGCATCGGGCACTGACCTTAACCGCACACTACTGGAATATACAATGACACAATCCAAAGGAACATTACACGAAGTAGTATTGGAAGCCTTAAACTACGAAGCAAAAAAGATAATGAAGTAACTATTAGCTTACATCCATTTTGCCAGATAGCCTTTAAAATCCTGGCGTAATACATTGAAGTTTTTTTCAAAACTCTGGTAACGCTCTTCCAGGTTTTCATATTCGCCAACCAATAATTCATTGATATGGCCGGCATGTAATTGTACATCTTTTGCTACATCACCTGCGTACTGGTTGATAGAATGAGTAAGCTCATCTATTGTTTCTAATTGTACGATAAATTGATTTTCATAATGCTCAATACCCTGCCTGGCTTCAAATGAAGAATTCTTTGTTGCTACTTCCGTCAGGCGGACGCGCATCACCCGGATTTCATCTTTATAAAAGCTAAGGCTTTTTAACCACACCTGGTGTGTATGCCCCAACTGGTTGATTCCTGTATAGCTCATGGTAATAATATTTCTATAAAAGTATCTGCGCATTGTTGATTAGAGGATGACAGGCGTCAATATTGCTAATGATAGATTTCATAGTGCTATGCCTCATTGCATTTCTATTTGTGGAAATAGTGTAACGAAATGAGGACATTAAAACCTCCCCACGCTTTAAAATCTGCTGGCGCAGCTTTTGCCATAGTTATAAAAACAATCAATATGAAAGCAGTTGGAATTGTACTTATTATCGTCGGCATTGCAATGCTTATCTTCCGTGGCTTTAGCGTACAAACAGAAAAAGAAGTAGTAGATCTTGGCCCACTGGAAGTAAATAAGAAAGAAAACAAATGGTTTACCTGGCCAGTTTATACCGGTGCTATTGCGATAGTAGCGGGAATCATTGTAGTAGCCTCTGCCAGGAAAAGAGCGTAAAAGCAATTACTTTTTTTGCTCTTTTGCCCATGCGTCTTTCAGCGTTACGGTTCTGTTGAAAACAATACCGCTGGTACTGCTGTCTTTGTCCAGCACAAAATATCCTTTGCGGAGAAACTGGTAACGCTCATCAAATTTTGCCTGCATTAATGCGGGCTCTGCAAATGCGCCTTTAATTATTTTAAGAGAATCAGGATTAATATAATCTTTAAAATCCCCTTCTTCATCAGAAGGGTTTTCTACTTTAAAGAGACGATCATACTCACGTACCTCTACTGCAATCGCATGTTTCACACTTACCCAATGCAGTGTACCTTTCACTTTAATAGCAGAGCCTTCTGCCCCACTTTTACTTTCAGGAATATAAGAGCAGCGTACTTCCGTTACATTACCGCTGTCATCTTTAATCACTTCATCACACTGAATGATGTATGCACTTTTTAAACGCACCATTTGCCCCGGTGCCAAACGGAAATATTTTTTGGGCGGGTTCTCCATGAAATCTTCTTTCTCAATATATATTTCAGCTGAGAAAGGAATTTCACGAGTACCGCCATTCGGATCTTCGGGATTATTTTCACTTTGCACCAGTTCTTCATCTCCATTATAATTCGTGATCACCACTTTCAATGGATCGAATACCACCATACGGCGCAATGCAATTTTATTGAGATGCTCACGCAAACAAAATTCAAGTAATCCCACATCAACAAGATTATCTCTTTTTGCTACACCGATACGTTCACAAAAATCACGGATGCTTTCCGGTGTGTACCCACGGCGGCGCAGCCCGCTGATCGTTGGCATGCGCGGATCATCCCAACCCGTTACATGTTTTTCCGTAACCAGTTGTAATAATTTTCGTTTACTCGTAACAGTATAGTTGATATTACGGCGTGCAAATTCATATTGATGAGAAGGATATATTTCTAATTTCTCAATCAGCCAATCATACAGTTCGCGATGAGGTACAAACTCAAGCGTACAGATAGAATGTGTTACCTGCTCAATGGAATCGCTCTGTCCATGTGCCATATCATACATCGGGTAGATGCACCATTTATCTCCGGTTTGGTGATGATGTGCATGTTTGATACGGTATAAGATAGGGTCACGCATCAACATATTGGTATGCGCCATATCAATCTTTGCGCGGAGTGTGCGGCTTCCATCCGGAAATTCACCGGCTTTCATGCGCTCAAACAATGAGAGGTTTTCCTCAATACTACGGTTACGGTAAGGACTATCTTTTCCCGGCTCAGTAGGTGTGCCTTTCATCGCTGCCATTTCATCGGATGCGAGGTCGTCTACATACGCCAGGCCTTTCTGAATCAACGTGACTGCATAAGTATATAGCTGGTCAAAATAATCGCTCGCATAATGTTCATTCTTCCATTCAAATCCTAACCAGCTGATATCCTGCTTAATGCTTTCAACATATTCTACATCTTCCGTTTCAGGATTGGTATCATCGAAACGAAGATTGGTATAACCCTGGTATTTTTTAGTAAGCCCGAAGTTCAGGCAGATACTGCTCGCATGGCCGATATGCAAATAACCATTCGGCTCCGGAGGGAAACGTGTAACAATGCTCTTGTACTTTCCGTTCTTCAGATCCTCTTCAATAATTTCTTCTATAAAATTGAGTGACCGTTCTTCTTTATTAATTTCTTCTGACATAAGGACTTGTCCACCCCGCGCTTACCTGCGGGGGAGGTTTACAAAGATAAGATTTATCGCTAAAGCAAAAAGACGGCCGAAGCCGCCTTTCTGATTATTTAAAACCTGATTATATTCTCAGGCCCAACGTCAAAGGTTAAACCCAAAACTAAAAACCAATTATTCTCCCGCTTCTTTCTTCGCGTCTGCTTTCATTTTTTCGTTGGCAGTAATTACGAACTCAACCCTTCTGTTTAATGCCCTGTTGGCGGCGCTTGTATTTTCTACTACAGGTTCAGTTTCTCCATACCATTTTGTAATTAAGCGGGATGAAGCTACTCCTTCGTTACGCAATGCAGCGCTTACTGCTTCGGCTCTTTGTTTTGATAATTGCATATTGTATGAATCTGTACCTACATCATCCGTATGCCCCTCTATCAGGATATTTGTTTCAGGGTATTCGGCAAAAATATCCTGCATTTTTGCAATAGCTCTTTGTGAGTTAGCAGAGATATTGTATTTATTTGTTTCAAAATAAACACCCATTTTACTTCCGTCAGGATTGTTTTCATCAAAGGTTACACGGATACCTTCACCAATACGTTCCACTTTAGCGCCAGGAATTTCGTCTTTGATTTTTTCTGCCTGCTTATCCATCTTATTACCAATAATACCTCCGGCTACGCCACCTACCACTGCACCAAGGATAGCACCTACAGCGGTATTTTTTCCATTACCAACATTATTACCAATGACACCGCCGATGACTGCACCGCTTGTCGCGCCGATCGCTACACCTTTGTCCCTGTTACTTGTTTTCTTTAATGTTTTACAACTGCTCGCTAATAATAAAAAAGCGGTTACGCCCATTATTATTTTTCCTGCATTCCTTTTCATAAACTGTCTTTTTAGTTCTTAGTAAAATTGTACGTGATTGTTAGTGGTTTGTTTTCAAATTGTACAGTAGATTGTAACTGCATACTTGTTTTATCAAGGTGAACAATAGCGAGGCGGAAGCCGTTGCCATCATCCATGGGTTTCAGTTTTGTATCCAGCCTTTTAAATTGTAAATATTGTTGTCCAGCATCTTCATAAATAGACCAGCGGATATCTCTTGTAATAGTACCGCACTCTTTTGCATCTGACGGTACATAATAAGAACCGAGGCTATTGCGGGAATTAAATTCCCAATCGCTGCCGAGGAAACAACTATAATCTGCTTCTTCAAAGAGGCGGATTTTCACCTTACCCATTACCCCCTGCGTAGTAGCAGTTTGTAGCTTCCATTTACCATTTAATGTCTGCTTATAAGTGCGCGCTTGTTTAGACACGCTGCATGCTGTAATGATGCAGGCAATAAGGCCTGCCAGTATAATTATTCTCTTCATACATATGGATTTTCAATAATAATGCCAAGCGCGCAAAGATAGAGTTTTACGTATATGATAATTTGTGTAGCAGGGCTTCCACACTATTCTACAATTTCTATATAATTTTCTGCTTTAATGATGCTTTCAAGAAGTGTGTTTTTTAAATTAATTTTCCGTTTTGTATCTTAAAAAATAAAATTCCTTGCATAAATGAAAAGATTACTTTTTTGCATATCATTTATTGGTTGTATCAGCATATTAACAGGCTGTTTTATTAAAAAAAATCCGCCAGAAAAAATATGGTTTTATGTAGATGGCAGTAATCTTTCCAGAGAATATGATGACATTACGCCTGCTAGTTTTCTTAACCTTCAGCCAGATGGGACTTATACGAGTTATTTTACCCATTTTGATTATGGCAAATGGACTATTAAAAACAATCATGTAACACTGATAAGTAATACAACGATTAATATAACCTACAACCTGAAATATCCCTCAACAAACGAAATGCAATTACAAACACCTGATCAAAGTGTTTTAAATTTTGAAGGAAGGCCTTCTTCGTCTTCTGAAGAAACAAATCCGTTTTCATTAAAAAATAATCATTGGCGCATTCCTGCAAAAGAAAAAGAAAATGAAAAGCAGATACGGGAAAGATTATACAATCATTTTTTATTTCAGGAACAATATTTCCGTTGGGCTTTGGAAAAGAAAATCAATTCAATCGATGTACGAAGCACCCCTTCTCTGATTAAAATGTATGGAAATGGATTTCAATTGAAACCGGTTGATGACCTGCCTGTTGCATGGAAACAATTATTTTTTGACGAAGAAGATTGTAAAACTGCAACAGCTATTGTAAAAAATATTTTTGACCACTCAGATATTATATGGCCGCAGACAGATAATAAGTTTAAAATGTTTGCTTCCGCCTTTCAGCAATTACAAAAATTGGTAAGGGAAGAATGATAAATGAAGCGCTATCCAATTTAGCTGTTGTTAAAAATCATAAAAGTTACCATTATTAATTTTTATTTTACCGGCATGATCACCTACAATCCCAAAAACTGGCTCACGTTCATTTTTCGCCTGCACAAATCTGATACAGTACGGCAATTATTTCCTATGATTATCCTCATGGCATTTTACGCCTGGGGCGTTGCTTATCTTGAGCTGGAATACTGGGACCTCTCTAAAAACAATTATGTAAAAAATCTTTCGCTGCTGCATAACCTGCTGGGCTTTGTATTATCCATGTTACTTGTCTTCCGTACTAATACTGCATATGACCGCTGGTGGGAAGGAAGAAAATTATGGGGCGCACTGGTGAATAACAGCCGTAGCCTCGCTATTAAAATAAAAGCATTTCTACCGGAAGATAAACATGTCCATTCTTTCTTTGCTAAATCCATTTCGCTTTATGCTTCCATGTTATCCAAACATTTACAATCCGAAAAAACGCGCCTCTCGCTTGATGAAAAAGAGCATCCGGAATTAGACTCAATCGATCATAACCGGCATATCCCCAACCAGGTAACCACAATTATTGTAAAGCATATCACTAAACTATATACCGATAAAAAAATTACAGGCGATCAACTGATTATATTAAATACAGAAATGCAAACGCTCACCGATGTATGTGGCGCCTGCGAACGGATTAAGAATACACCTATCCCCTATTCGTATAGCACCTTTTTAAAGAAATTTATTTTCTTTTATATCATGACTTTACCTTTTGGGTTTGTTTTTTCATTAGGCTATTACGTGATACCCGTCGTTGCTTTTATTTTTTATGTATTAACCAGCCTTGAGCTGATTGCCGAAGAAATAGAAGATCCCTTCGGAAAAGATTCCAATGATTTACCTATTGATAAAATAGCAGAGAAGATAAAAGGGAATGTGGAGGAAATACTGTTAATGTGAGAATGTGAAAGTGTGGAATGAGCAATTACACGAATTAAGGCGAATTACACAAATTACAGTACTATACTATAAGATATCCGTTATCTAGTATCCAGTATCAAATATCCCGCATCATCTTCATCCCTCTATCAAATCACCATATTCAAAATCAACACCCCAACCAATCCCAATACAGAAATGATTGTTTCCATCATCGACCAGGAAAGGATAGTTTGTTTTAATGTAAGATTGAAGAATTCTTTAAACATCCAGAAACCTGTATCATTTACGTGAGAGAAAAATAAACTACCAGCCCCTACAGAGAGTACCATTAACTCAGGCGATACACCATGTCCCAGTAACGGCGACACCACACCTGCTGCTGTAATACCTGCTACAGTTGCCGAGCCTAATGTAACGCGCAATAATGCTGCTGCCAGCCAGCCAAATACCAACGGTGGCATATTTACTTTCTGGCTCAGGCTCGTAATGTATTCACCTGTACCGCTATCGATCAATACTTGTTTAAATACACCGCCCGCTGCAATAATGATTATGATAATCGCAATACCGGAGATCGAATCGTTCAGCCATTTCATTACTTCCGTCATCGTCTTGCCTACACGTATACCAAAATAATAAATGGCGATCAAGACAGAAATTAATAATGCAACCGTTGCGTCACCTAGCAATACGAATACTGATTTTATAGCCGAATCTTCTTTCAGGATGGACTCTACTACTACCCGTAACGTTATC
>Ga0164241_10006203_pt1 | contig 10960 bp, 7 predicted proteins | sample OricomyardsoilBY_FD_108780 | JGI IMG/M metagenome (GOLD analysis project Ga0164241, IMG submission 108780) | Backyard soil microbial communities from Emeryville, California, USA - Original compost - Back yard soil (BY) | ecosystem: Environmental > Terrestrial > Soil > Unclassified | place: USA... | reverse complement strand
TATGTTATGGCCTACATTGTCCAACTTTAAAAAGACACTTACCCGAATAATGCGATCATGAAAAGTGTTTAACTTCTCGAGTTTCCGGTTGACATACTCGATTAATCTTGAATCTGCGTCAAAGCGGACGGTTTGAATGTTTACGTTCATAGTCATCACATTTAAAAAGGTAAAAACAATATATAAAGAACTAAGAAGCCTGAATTGCTTTTTTATCATAGCTTTTCAGTCTGTAGTCAAGTTACTGCATTGTACCAATTTCAGCAAGAGATTAGACTATTTTTTTTGAAGTATTAACGGGATATTTAGGCTTTGGGATGGGCCTTTTTATACACATCCTTTAACTTCTCGATTGTATTATGTGTATACACTTGTGTGGCTGCAAGGCTGCTATGGCCCAACAGCTCTTTTACCGCATTCAGGTCGGCACCATTATTCATAAGGTGAGTGGCAAAAGAATGCCGCAGTACGTGAGGGCTTTTCTTATCTAAAGAGCTTGCTTCGCCAAGATATTGGTTCACAAGAAGCCAGGCATATTTCGGATAAAGCCTTTTCCCTTTTTCTGTTATCAATAAAACTTCCTGATCTGCTTCCGCAATTTCCAATTTCAGTTTGCGGTATTCATTTATCATTGCCACTATTTCTTTATTCACCGGTAGTAAGCGTTCCTTATTCCCTTTTCCCAAAACTTTTATTTGCGACAAGCCGGAATCTATATGTTTTTCCTTTAAGTTAATTAGTTCGCTCAGCCGCATACCTGTTGCATAAAATAAAGAAATAAGCATTTTCGCATTTACGCTTTTCCAATCTTCTGTATTGGTATTTAAAACCTCAAGAAGTTTTTGCGTATCCTTTTCTTTTATAAAAACAGGAAGGCGTTTTTCTACTTTCGGCGCAATTACATTCGCCATCGGTGTTACATTAATCGCTCCCCTCTTTAAATGATATTTAAAAAAGGAACGAAGACTGGATATTTTACGGTTGATAGAACGGGATGTAATTTTTTGTTCTTTTAGACTTGCTAACCAGGTGCGGATATAGCTTAGTGAAATAGATTTTATATCTGTATCACCGTAAGTAGTTTGCAAAAAATCGAAGAAAGAGTTGATATCCGTTTCGTAGGCAAGTAAGGTGTGGGAAGAATAGCGTTTCTCAAATTTTATATAATCGAGAAAGGGCTGGATATATGAATGATATTGCTGAGTTTCTCCCATAAAAATAGCTGCAAAGCCAAAACTCTGCAGCTACTAAATTATTGTAAATTATAAAGCTTACCCTTCTATTTTGCCGCTGGCAATTTTCTGGCGATAAACAGCTTTTAATACTTGACCTCTGCGACGAACAGATGGTTTAGTAAAGCTTTGACGTTCACGCAATTGCAAAAGAGCTTTCGATTTTTCGAATTTCTTTTTGTATTTCTTCAACGCCTTGTCTATGTTTTCGCAGTCTTTAGAATCGATAATCAACATAATACTTATATACCTCCTCTGGTATTTTTTGAGGCTGCAAAGATAATACGGCTTAATTAAATTTCAAAAAAAGAGAAATCATGTATTTTGCCGCATGTTTACAGGTATTGTTGAAACGGTTGGCACCGTTAAAGAAATCATCCAAAAAGGATCAAATCTCAGTTTTTGGATCGAATCCCTCCTTTCTACAGAATTTAAAATTGACCAGAGTATTTGTCATGACGGGGTATGCCTTACCATTGAAGAAATACAAGGCTCCACTCACCGGGTAACAGCCATCCTCGAAACTTTACAAAAAACCAATCTGGAAACCTGGAAACCCGGAACAAATGTAAATATTGAAAGAAGCCTTACTTTAAGCCAGCGTATTGATGGCCACATTGTACAAGGCCATGTAGATACAACAGCACAATGCATCAATAAAATAGAGAAAAATGGAAGTTGGGAATTCACCTTTCAATTTCCGGCTTCATTTGCTGAACTAATTATAGAAAAGGGTTCTATCTGTGTAAATGGTATCAGCCTTACCGCTTTTAATGCAGGCAAAAATGATTTTTCTGTAGCTATTATTCCTTACACACTTGAGCATACCAACATCAGGTTTGTTGAAAAAGGGAGTATTGTGAATATTGAGTTTGATATACTCGGAAAATATCTTTTACGTAGAAATACGCTGGGATAATTACACAAAAAATCTGTTACAACTACTCATAACAATTTGCAGGATTGTTATCATCTTTACTATAGATACCAATATCCAGTAAGAAAGCCAATATCTATGAACCCAACAGCACAAAAGCTGTATTACCCGTCATTAGATGGATTGAGAGGAATAGCCATACTCTTGGTTATTGGCTGCCATAATTATAACTTTTTACCTTTATTTAATTTCGGATGGATTGGTGTTGATCTGTTTTTTGTTCTCTCAGGATTTTTGATTACTGATATTTTACTTCGAACAAGAAATGATAAAGGTTTTATTCAAAACTTTTATTTGCGGCGCGCATTACGGATATTCCCTCTTTTTTATTTATCCATACTACTCTATTTCCTTTTAGCCCCTCTTGTTGCACAGTTTCATGCACAATTTGAATATTACTCAGAGCATAAAGAAATGGTATGGCTTCACTTACTTAACTGGCTATACATTTTTCATGAAAGGCCAGATCATACTTTATTATTTAACCATAACTGGTCTTTGTCGCTGGAAGAACAGTTTTATCTGGTATGGCCCTTTTTAATTTTATTGTTACGTAATACAAAGCATCTCACTATTGCTATCGTTTCTTTATTATGCTTAAGTATTTTATCACGCTTTATCTCCTGGTCATTACTAGGTAACGGTGACCAGAATTTTCTTTTTCAGTATATGACAAGGCTCGATGGCTTATGCATTGGCAGTTTGATAGCCCTCTGGAAATATATTGATGCCTCCACTGTAAGAAAAAAGGCTTTTCGTTTACTGATAAGTATTGCTTCCATACATGTTATAGCATGGATTATTATAAAACAAGGCGGCTTGCATATTCCACACTTTTATATACTAGGGTACACTTCAATAGCAGCCATTTTTGGATACATTGTTTGGTATGCGATTGAAAGTAAAAATAAAATCCTGGCTTCTTTCCTCACAAGTTCTATTCTTAGAAAAACAGGACAGGTTTCCTATGGATTATATATGTTCCATTGGCCTGTTTTGATAATGTGCCAAACCTTCATGGCGAAGACTCTTTCAAATCACGGAATATCTAATTATGCTTCAAATTGGATTATTGCTACCACTGCATTTGCCAGCGCAATGCTATTGAGCATTGCCAGCTATTTTCTTTTTGAGAAAAAAATACTTTCATTAAAAGATGTAATTACTGCTTCAGGATTTTTCCCGCAATTACGCCATAGAATATTTGTTTTTATCAGAAGCGTAGTTACTGTCAAATAATATTGCACATTTTGAGGTTATCTTTGTTAAGATGACACTGCTTCTTTCTTCAGAAAATACAGACCGACGTTTCTTTTATAAGAAACATAGCTATTTAATTCTTTTTATATGTTGGGCATCTGTACAAACGATTCTACTTTTTCAATACGGTATTTTCACAGACCTTGAAGCAAAAAAATACATTACTGAAGCTTATCATTTAATTGATACCGGAACGGTAAGCTCATCCAATTTCTGGCTGTACTCGGCGCAAATATTTATTATAGCAGCTGCGATTAAACTTAAAACAGGATTTGTTTCTGTATACATTGTACAACTTCTTTTTAATGCTGCGAGCACATTTGTGTTTTACAATTATCTCAGAAGAGTAACCTCAGCAAAAACCGGGCTGATTGTAACGCTGTTATTGATTTTCAATTTTCCTTTTCAAACGTTTAATTCTTTTCTTCAAACAGAATCATTATTTTTTAGCCTCAGCATTCTTTTTAGCTGCTTTTTATTAAACATTCAGAGACTTAGTACACAAAAGCTCTTGCAAGTATTGTTATTTCTTTTTCTTCTTTGCTTTACACGGCCTACTGGTTGCCTATTTATTCCAGGTACATTTCTTTATATTTTCTTTCATTTTTTTAAAAGAATTTCGACCATACACAAGTTAATAATTACAGGAGCAGGTACGATTTTATTTTTTTGGATTGCTAATGCGGCTATGGGTAGTGGCGGAGAATTAGATTTTATGCTTCCTTTTCGTGATGAAAGAATAATCTGTGGAGTACCTACTCTTTCCCAGTTTATTGAAATTAAAACCGCTTCAAACCCAAATTCTCTCTATGGCCTGTTTTATTATATCGTAAATAATTTTGAACAATTTATACGGCTAACTTTTATACGCTCCAAAGCTTTTTGGGGGCTTACCAGAAATTATTTTAGTTCTGGACATAATACTTTTCTTATGACTTATTTTTATCCACTATATATACTTTCATTAATTGCTGTGTTCAGATATTTTAAAAGAGAGAAAACTTCGTTTCTTTATTGCATTAGCATCATTGGTATCACTTGGTTAACTGTTATATTAACTTGCGACGATTGGCATAACCGTTTTTTTCTTTCAATAACTCCCTATATTTATATTTTAACAGCTTTCGCTATTCACAATTTATTTTATAAAAAAAGCGGTAATGTCGCAGATAAAGCAAATATTAGCAACTGAAATACTAACCTACGAATTTAAGCAGCAAGCTTCAGAGGCTTTTAGCAATCACAATCCAATAAGACATATTGTAATTGATAATTTCCTTCAGCCAGAAATTGCAGAAAAGATATTTCAAAATTTTCCGGGTATTGATAATATGAATACTCATTACAAAGGAATCAATGAAAAAAAAGCAGAACATTCCGACTTTTCTCATCTTCACCCTTATTTTGAAACGGTTAGAAACACACTGGCATCGAATGATTTTACCGAATGGCTTACATCAATTACAAACATTCCATCCCTGGAGTCTGTACCAGACAGATTAGGATATGGCCTGCACCAGGGTGCGAACAATAGCTTTCTTGATGTACATGTTGATTACAATATTCACCCCATTAAAAAATTATATAGAAAACTTAACCTGATACTTTTTTTTAACTCTGAATGGAAAGATTCATGGGGCGGACATTTAGAGTTATGGGACAAAGACGTAAAAAATTGTATTCAAAAAATATCTCCTGTTTTGAACCGTTGTGTGATTTTTGAATGCTCATCTGTATCCTATCATGGTTATAAAAAAATTACTGTGCCGGAAGGAATAACCCGTAAATCTTACTATCAATACTTTTTTACGCCAATTCCTCTAAATACAAATTATCACGATACAATATTTAAACCTGTTCCTGAAACTGGTATCACAAAAAAAACACTTACCCTATCTAAAGACATGATTAAGAATGTTGCAAAAAAGGTTTTCTATACTATAGGATTAAAAAAGTTTCTTAAATAATCCTTTAGTTTTTGTATAACACCATCATTGATTTCAGGAGCCGATACCTTTTCCTTTTAAAGCAGCAGAGACTGCTTTATCCATCAATCTTTCTGCATATGGGCGGGTGATTTCATTAAGCGATTCTATTTTCTTCTGTATCTCGTTTTTATCATTCTTGTTCATTACATCTCTTACTGCGGCTACTGCAGTATTTGTATCAACTATTTCCTGCGCATTAAGAATATCGCTATTCTTTGCTAAAAAATTTTCTGTTGCTGCAATTATCTGATCTGCTTCTGTACGCGCTTCTACAAGAGACCTCGTTATTATATCTTCCTTTGCATGCATAATTGAATCCTGAAGCATTTTTTCAACTTCACTATCTGTTAAGCCATACTGTGGTTTAACTTCTATACTTTGCTCTATACCACTTCTTAATTCTTTTGCTTTTACTACCAATATTCCATCGGCATTAATCAAAAAAGTTATTTCCACTTTCGGTAATCCTGCGGGCATGCCCGGTATGCCTACCAGATTAAATTCAGCTAACTTCCGGTTATCATTTACCAAATCCCTTTCTCCCTGAAAAACAGAAATACGCATTCCACTTTGTCCATCTTTATGAGTAGTATATTGCCTGCCTGCTTTTGATGGAATTTTTGAATTACGGGGAATTAATACATCCATCAAGCCGCCCATTGTTTCTATACCTAATGAAAGTGGTGTAATATCCAGTAACAATAAATCTTTGTTATTGCCGGAAAGAATATCCGCCTGAATAGCCGCACCCAAAGCGACCACTTCATCTGGATTTAAAGAGTCATTTACGTTTTTACCAAAAAACTCACTTACTGATTTTTTTACAAACGGTACACGCGTCGATCCTCCAACCATTATTACTTCGTCGAGTTCCTTTATGGAAATACCTGCATCAGTAACTGCATTCTTACAGCATTGCAATGTTTTATCAACAAAAGGTTTTATGATAGTTTCAAACTTCTCTTTTGTAATTTCTATGTTTACCTCCCCAACTATATCATTAAAAGTTGTGTTAGTAGATAAAGCTATCTTAGCCTGTTCTGCTTTCAGGCGCAGCTCCTGGATTAAACTTTTATTCTTCTCTAACGCGGCCACATTGATGTTTGCTTTTTCTATCCAGTAATTCACAATAGCGCTATCGAAATCATCCCCGCCTAAATATGTATCTCCGTTTGTTGACAAGACTTCAAAAACTCCACCTGTAATACGTAGTATGGATATATCAAAAGTTCCGCCACCGAGATCATACACTGCAATTGTTTTTGATTCATCTTTATTAATGCCAATACCATAAGCAAGGCTTGCGGCTGTGGGTTCATTTACTATTCGCAGTACATCAAGGCCGGCTAATTTACCAGCGTCGCGTGTTGCCTGCCGTTGCGCATCATTAAAATACGCAGGTACAGTAATGACAGCTTTATTTACAGGCGTTTTAAGAATATGCTCTGCTCTTTGTTTTAGTTCTATTAAAATTTTTGATGATAATTCTACAGGAGAATAAAATTTATCACCAACCTGGATTTTCACAAGGCTTTCCGTATTATCATCCAAAACTTTATAGGTAAAAAAAGAAGCCTGGTTTTTGATATCATTATAGGACTTCCCCATCAACCTTTTTACCGAAAAGATTGTATTCGAAGGATCTGAAATTAAATAATCACGGGCTTTATCGCCGACAGTGATATCTGCCGCATTGCCAAAATGCACAATAGATGGAACCAGTGCATTCCCATCATGTTCTTTCAGAACGGTTGGGCTTTTACTTTCAGGATGTATAATAGCAATAAGGCTATTAGTAGTACCAAGGTCTATGCCTACAATTGCTTCTTCCTTCTGCAAACTTCCTGTTGCTATATTAATTCCGATTTTAGCCATTCATTCTATTTTAGCCTGCAAATTTATGAAATAAAAAAAGGCCGCCCATTTTGGCGGCCTTACAACTATAAAAAACTTATTATCTCATCAGGTACATTTTACCATACCCGTTGTTAAAGAATTTGTCTGTATTATCGTCTTTTGCTTTATACTTATCTAATGACTTACCATTTAAATTGGTTATTACTCTGTACAAGTATATTCCATTGGCCAGTTTATCACCATACTGGTCTGTACCATCCCATTTGAACTCTGTAATGTTGCGGCCAATACGTAATGGCCCAAGTTCTTCTTTTTTAATCTCACGGACAATCTTACCTGTAATTGTCAAAATCTGAATGCGGATATTTTGTGGTACTTCACTTCCTGTCAATGTAAAGACGAATGCCGTAGACGTAGTAAATGGATTCGGGTAGTTGAGCATATTAGAGATCATCGGCTTGTTAATAACCTGAAATGCCACTCTATAAGCTGCTTTGCCTGCTGCATTATCACTTCTGTCTTTAGCTGATATAATTAGTTCGTAATTGCCATCCTGATAAAAATAAGGCTTGTAATTTACTGTCGCAGTATTATCGGTAGATGGAGCCTGCCCAACAGGTATAAACTGTAATGTATCGCTATTATTAGCAAAGTAGGCCCTATGCAATGAATTGTCAGGGAACCTTACGCTGATAGAAGTAAGTGAAGTATCGTTTAATATCATCCACTTGGTTTCGTCTTTCAACTTAATTATGATACCTGGCTTCGATGAAACTATATCATTGTTAAGAATATGTATTCCATCAAAAGTAACATCTAATAAAGGACTTAAGCTATCAGGTTTTACATAAAGAGGTTTGAATGCATAGTTATTAAACAAATGATGCTCTGGCTGGTCATTGTCAGGATTAAAGTTTACAAAGACCATATTGTTTCCTGATAAACCTCTTGTATCTACCGGCATATTAAACTTAATTGTATCCCCAACCAGTAAAGGTTTTTGTTTGGAATAGAAGGATTTTTCAACATTGTTCCTATCGGTAACTGAAAATTTGATTTTTATACTATCAAAATTAACCTCACCAATGTTTTTAAATGCAACTCCAAAGTTGTATGGTTCACCCGCTTCCACTGTATCTTTTACTGACATATACAAGTTAGATGCCATTGCTCCTTCTGGAACCGGATCATAAGTAAGCATCCAGTATTTTAACTGGTAAGGAGTAAAATAGCTTGAATCAACAACGTTAAGACCCAATCGCAAATAAGGATAATCAGTTGCGCTTATTGATGAAATATCGTAATCCTGAGAAGTAAAATCAAGGTTATTTTTAAGTTTTACTTCCTGACCAACGTTATCAATACCGTAAACGCTCAGGCCTACCATATCTTTAAATGTTGGGTCGATGGTCTTACCTCGCCAATGAAGTTCTTTCCAGGCTTTTGCAGGCCCAAAAACCGGTGACTTAATTTCTCCTTCAGGATGGGGCGCATTGAAGGCGTAAGACAAAGTCATTGCATCATATACTCCTTCGCTAAAGTTGAATTTAGCAGGAAAGCCCGGGTTATTTTTTTTGTAGATAAATGCAAATGCACGTGGCCTGTTAAATGAATCAATTGAAGTAAAACCCTGCGAGTAAAGCTTGTCATAAATAGTATTGCCCGTGCCAAAAGAGCTCGCATCATTTTTCCAATCCTGTGCGTAAGTATTTGATGCAGGATCTGTTCCTGATATATTTCTTACTACTACAAAATATCCGTCAGGAATTAAATCAAGAAACTCAACAATCTTTTTCCTCTTATTGATATCAAGAATATTAAACTGAAAATTATATTGCCGGTCGGAAGCACACACAGCATCACTTCCATATTGGCTGGCACCGGGAACAGCATTAAACCAGGGCTGTAATGTAACCGGATCGATTACATTAAATACTAAACCAGAAACACCGCAGACACTTGCTAACGAGACCTTATCATCAATAGAAACAGAGAAACCTGCTGCTTGTGAAAATGATGTTGGGAACACACCTGATTTTACAAAAAATCCATGCAGGGTACTATCAAACGCTAATGTTCTCTTTGTAGAATCCAGTATTAAATCGCGATACGAGCTTTTGAAATGCTGATATAAATGAGATTGGGCAAACCCATCTGCCCCATTTCCTATAAATTCAAAAGAAGATTCGTTCCATTTTGTGGCACCTGTAGGTGAAGAAGGAGCTACTCTCCAATAATACACTGTACTATCTTTAAATGTTAGCGCTGAATTAAATTCTAAAATACCACCTGTTGAAGTAATACTCTTTGACTCTTTTAAAGGTGAGTTAAAGAGGCTTGTCGTATCCATCTCAAACAAATATCCCCGCTGAACAGCAAATGCATTAGCTGTAGAAGCGACTAGTTTAATTCCCTGCTTATTTACAATCGAAAAATCGTAAGGGTATACAGGCCGCACTTCATCTTCAAAAATATATACATCTTTAGAAATTGAATTATTAGATTCATATTCTTCAGCAATCTTATTATCAGGGTCAATAGTAATTATAATCTTATTCAAGCCCACATCCCTTATACCAATAGGAAGGGTAAAAGAAATAGTATCGGTGTTCTTGAGGGGTTTTATTGTATCTCTTATTATTGTAAAAGATAAGTCAGGAAAAACCCTTTTCATTTCTATAACTACGCTATCGTTAGTTGCCCTTCCGATATTTTTAAGTGTGGCTGTTACATTAAAATTATTATCAGCTACTGAAATAAAACCCGGAGAGACTTTTACCATTGGATCTTCAATAGCATAATCTGGCTTAGCTGAATTGTATAAACGTATAGCAGGGTCTCCATGTAATGTAAATTCTTCACACTGAAAACGTGCATAAAAATCATTTTCAGATGTAATTGCAAAAACCCTTTGAATCGCAATATCCATTAGCTCTCCTAATGTGGCTCCATAAGCGAAAGTAGATAAAGCCTGATAAAAATTTGTATTGTAGATATCAAGATAATGGACAATGCCCAAGTGAGTGCTCGCCAGAAAAGCAATGGATCCGCGCTGTTTAGCAAGAATAGACCTCTCTGAAATTGTTTCTTTTACGGACAAGCGTGCACCATTAAATGTAAAAAAATCACCTGCATTACATCCCATTACCACAAACACAGGATACTTTCCTGCATTCTGATAATTCTGAGGATCATCAAGGTTAAACTCAAGAGTAGTAGAAGAGGAATGGCCAAAATAGGTGAGCATGCCGAGTCCATTATTCATTTTAGCCTCTAAGTCTACACTCTTTAATGTTTCAACAGACTGAGAAGTTGCCTTTGAAAATGTTGAAACTTTGGCTCCATACAAGGTATCTTCTATTATTTTTTTATGCCCATTTAAAGAGGTGAGCAATATATCGGTCGTTATATCGTCACTTGCTCCTGTAACATGTACTACATCTTTTCTCCAGCCCATATCATTTATATAGGGAGACTTTGTAGCAGACATTTGCTCATACTCTTTTACTTTTTCCAGGTAATCTGAAATTTCATTTTTATAAACTACTGACAAACGTCCAATCGGTGTTAAGGGCAATGAACTGCTTCCTACCGCAGTTAATAACTTATCAGATGCAGGAAAACCAAAAGAAGGAACTAATGCCAATTTATTTAAATAATCCATGTTTGTCGGGTCCGAAGAATTT
>Ga0164241_10006201_pt1 | contig 10963 bp, 5 predicted proteins | sample OricomyardsoilBY_FD_108780 | JGI IMG/M metagenome (GOLD analysis project Ga0164241, IMG submission 108780) | Backyard soil microbial communities from Emeryville, California, USA - Original compost - Back yard soil (BY) | ecosystem: Environmental > Terrestrial > Soil > Unclassified | place: USA... | reverse complement strand
CGCAGATTATATAATTGGCCGCGTCGGGCCGGAATACCCCGGATTAAACAAATGAATACCGGATAAGCCTTATCATATTAGTAAACAAGCAAACTATCCGGATTTTTATGCGTCATCAAAAAATATTAGTAAGTCAGAAAACGCGTGTTGAAATAAAACAAAACGGTATTAAAAAAATATTGAAAAAAGAATTGATTTGATTACAGCAGTTGCTTTAGGCTTATTTTTCGTGTACCCTTTATCAGCATGAATATAGGGGGATAGAATCTTATCTAACTTTTGCAGGGCTCTCACTAATTGAGTTTCAACGGTGCGCGGAGATATGCCTAAAATTTCCGCTACCTCTTTATATTTTAATTCTTCTTCTTTTATTAGCGTGAAAACCATTTTGCATTGTTGAGGCAGAGTATCTATGGCCTGGTTCATTTTAAATATCAATTCCCGCCTTTCTAATTCTTTTTCGGGATCATGGGCATTTAAAAGTTGATGAATTCCTGTTTCTTCAAGATAAACAACCCGGTAATTTGAAAATTGTTTTATATAATTTAAAGATTGATTTTTTACCGAGATAAAAAGGTAAGTTTCGATATTTTGGATATGATGTAACTCTTTTCGTTTTATCCATACTTTTAAAAAAACATTAGAAACTACTTCTTCCGCTGCCTCTTTGTCTTTGATATAATGGATGCAAAAGTTGAGCAGACTTTCATAAAATATGTTAAAGAGCTCCCCGAAAGACTTGTGATCATCTCTCTGGCAAATGTTCTCTAAAAGCTGGGGTACCTGTGTTTTGGATTCTTTCAATTTTATCAATTTAATATAGATAAGGTATAAACCTGTACAATAATATGACAGTTTTTTTGCAAAAAAGGCTGCACGGCTTTTAAGGCAAAATCATTTTGTTTAGCATACGATTGAAAAGCTTATGGAATCAATTTTAACGAGCCTTCAAAAAATAAGTGCACGCCATTTTTTTTAATTGCGTTCATCGCGAATTGTAAAATTTATTTTCTTTAGAAGTTCATCTATTTCACTATCCTGGAGCTTCTTTCCTTTTTGAGTTCCGTTAATGAGTTGTTGAATGTCATCTTCCAGCGTATGATTGACCATATCCGGATATGGCGCCCCAGCACCCAGTCTCTCGGGCCATAACTTTGCCTCATCTACTTTTCGGGTTGCGAGCTTGTACTTGTGATTCTTTAGATATTGCAGTGCAAGATTCAATTTCGTTTGTACATAATAGTTATGCGCGGCCTGTGCGCCTTCGTAGGGAAGAATATTGATATGATCGAATATTTTTTCAGCTCCTTCATAATTTTTATTTAGAAGCAGGCACCGGGCATACAGCAATCCTGCCATATAATTTCCATTATCTTTTTTGTAATAAGGTTCAACCACCTGCAATGCGGATTCGTATTGATGTTGTGATAACATAAATTCAGTAAGATATTTTCCATATCTCCAATCGTCCTTATCAATACGTTTGGCTGTTAATAAATCCATCCGGATGTTATTGGTATCGGGTGGGGTCCTCAGTCTCGCACGTAACACATAAAACGGAGCAAAATCTTCCGGCGCTTTTCCATCTTCCATTAATTGCAATGCTTTGGCGTTATGCTCATGAAAAGCCTCAATGAGTGCGAGGTAATATCTGCTTTTCCAGTTGGGCGATTGCTTAATAGCCCATTGCATTACGGGAACGGTTGCTGTGCGAAAAGGAAAAACCAGGTATGCATTGCCGTTATTAGCTGCAGCTAAATATTTATCAGCATCAGTATCATTGCGGTGAAGCCATGCGAGCCAATACAATATCTCGTTATCTTTTTGCGGGCAGGCTTCCAGCACGGCTTTGCTTTCTTCATTAAGATCAAGGCCGGAATACCAAATGGCTAAATCCAGATAGGTCTGTTGAGGCAATTCATCACGAATAAGAAAAGTGAATTTTTGTTTGTTTACTGTATTTTTATTTTCCCAATACTCTTCAAACCGGATAAGGTGATTCATCGGATCTAAATCCAGGATTCTTGTTTTTATTTCTTCCTGATCATTTTTATTTCCCATTAACCGGGCGCAAACATATTGCAATTGCAATGCGGATATATTCTCAGAATTATTCACTAAACTTTTATCTGCATATTCAAAAGATAGCTGGTAATTTTTTTGTCTCAATTTTAGTTTACTCAGCTCGGTGTAAGCTGCAGAGCGATATTGGGGCGTAATAGCAGCTACCTCGAAACCATCTTCAGCATCATAAATTTTATTAAGCTTTAAAGAAGCTAACCCGTAATAATAATTGGCTGCAGGATCATAAGTGTTTACACTCAAAGCCGTACGCGCATAATAATATGCTGAATCATAATTCATTTTCCGGTATTGCAAAAAAGACATTTCATTCAACGCCGGAATGAATGCCGGTTCCTTCGTCAATGATGTACGAATATTATTTTCTGCAAGTGTGTAATGTCTTGTGTCGGATTCATATTTTCCTTTAAGATAAAATCCATACGCTGTATTCCAATCGAAATTCTTGTATGGTTCCAATGGTCTGTCTAATATTTTTGCAGCACTATCATTCAATTCTACTACACTTTCTGCAAGTGTAATTTTTGCAATGACTTCGCCATTATTTAGAGAAATAGGTTGCTGAAAAGATTGCAGCGGTTTTAAGCTCATCGGCATGTTTAAAATAAGTTTTTCATCATTGTCCCAAACTTTCAGCGTGTCGTTAATATAGCTAACCGGGGAAATATAAATTACTTTTTTTCTATCAATCGTTTTGATATTTATAACACCATTAAGATCGGCTTTGGCTACGCCATCTGTATTTTGAAAGGGATACCAATACTCGCTCCAGGTATCGGTGTTGTACGGAGCAAAATCAAATTGCTTAAATGGTGTGAACACACTTTCGGGAGCATTTTGATTATAAAGCCTCCCACTTTGTATTTCGGTATATTGCCCGCTATGATCAGTTAGTAATTTTTCCCAGATCATCCCTTGTCGTGACAAACCCCATATCCATATTTTCTTTCCAATCTTTGCCTGTCGTTCCGCATAATGTATCATTCCAAAATTTTCTTTTTGCCACAGCACGCCAAAGTATTTACTATAAGCGCCGGTAACATGATATGACTTGTAACTTCCAAAATCGTTTTGATCATAAATGGAAATGTTTTTATGATTCTCGGGGTTTATCGGAAAATCATAGAGTTTGCCATCATGAAAAATATAATGATTGCCTGGAAAAATATATTCAAGACTGTCAGAAACTTTTTGCCCCAGGTTCATCCAACTATAATATGGCTGAGCCAGCGATGTGCCATTGTGCCAAAAAAAGCGAGTGATGAAATAAGCTTTTTCTTTTGGAAGATTGATTTCCATATTCCATCGTGTCTGCGTAAGCAGGTCGAGCAGGCTGACAATGCAACTCACACTTCCGTCTGCATTTTTACGGGTGAGATAATTAACCGGAGTAGCCACGCCAGGAGTATGCCCAATGATGCCAAAGTTGGCTTCCAGTCCACCACTTGTCCACGGGCCACGCATAGCAATATCCCTGAACTTGACCGCATCATTGTCATAAATAAAAGGTTTATTATTTTTTTTATCAATCGCTGTCCAGATTTTACCACCCACCTGTGGGAGGATAAGTAACTTGATGAAATCATTTTCGAGTTCCACTACTTTCCATTCTTTCTGAACCGCTTTGTCCGTGAATCCGTCGTATCTGAAATAGGGGTAAAAGGTAGAAGTGGGATCAGGCGCTGGATTCGGATTGGAGAAAGGGTAGGTAGTAAACGTTTTATTATATTCACGAAACGCAGCATCGGATTGAGCGAAGCTGTGAAAATAAAAGCTAATCAAGAGCATTAAAAAAAGTGAGCGCATGGTTTAGTAATTTTTTATTTAGAAAATATTTTTTGTTAAGTGCAGTGCATTTTCTATACCTGCATTTATTATCGCATCCGTGGTTTCGTAAAACGGGTGCGTAAATATTATACAGTAAATCAACAATCATCAATGATTCCTGTTTTGTGTCAGGCGTCACTTCTTAACTAAGGATTAATATCTTGGCTTCACACCTTTGCTTTTCCAATAATCAATGATTGGTTTAAATGGTCCGTATTTATGCTGTGTGACCGAAAAAGAATCAGCAAAAGGCGCCCTGTCATAGTCAATTGGTTTTTCAGAGATATTTGGATATTGAAATTCTTTTACCATTGGTCGATTATGAATATCATCATCGTTGACAAAGGCAGCAAGGTCCAGGGCTTCATCCGGTTTAAGAAAAGGTTTAAGATGAGTGGCCTTATCCTGAGGCATATTGGCTACAAGCCATTGCGCCATTTTGATAATACGGTGCATACTAGATCCCGGCTGATAAGATTTTAAACCCCACAATGGCGGATAGATATAAGCAGAACTATCGTACGCAAGGATACCTTCGCCATTAGATCCATGGCACCTTGTACAATGCATGGCATATAATTGTTCACCTCTTGTTGGTGAGGCAGCAGTGTCCGGAAAATCAATTTCTAAATTTTTTAATCCTGGTGTGTTCCTGGTGAATCGTGAGGAATCGTTGATCCATTTTAGATAAGAAATAAAAGCAATCATTTCCTTACTGTCGAGAGGCAAAGGTTTGATACCCAAATGTGGGTGCATAATACAGTTGTTAATTCTTTCGGCAAGGGATAACACTTTACCTTCCCTGGCGCGATATTCCGGGTAGTTTTGAAAAGAAGATACAAGATTAAAAGAATAAGGTTTTAAGCCAGCCTCCTGGTGACAATTGTTGCAACTCATTTTATTGCCCGTATATTTTCCATTGATGCCATTGGGGCCGATATAGTACGCCGTGCGTATCATTAATTCGCGGCCATAGCGCACTGCCTCACCGAATTTTGAATCTGGTATTTTTGAAGAATCCGGAGTTATGAGGCTGTCAGTTGTTGCAACCCCTGCTTCGCTTATTACAGCATTATTAGAATTATTGTTGCACGAAATAAATTGAATACATGCGAATATTATTAAATAAAAAAAAATGAGTATCGTAATTCTTTTCATTGGTCTTTTAATTTCTTGAATGTTTAGTCCTACGGGTTTAGCAACGAATAGAAAGCTGCTTTATTTGTTGGTTCACTATTCTTTTCTATTCCTTATTTATTAGTCCTTTAAATTTTATTCTGGTGTTCATTTTTGTGAACTATTTATCCGAAAGTTTTCCTTAAACTTATAAGGTTTCACTCTGGTCCAAAGCCGTGCTGCGTACTTCGCTGCTACTTGCTTCTTAATTCTTTCTACCGGTTCTTCATCATTCTTTCTTAAACCAATTATCCCAAAGATTGGCGGGAATATATTCTGCCCGGTAAGGAACAAAATAATTATTTAATTCCCATAATATTTTTCCCTGTTCATCTGTAACCATCACCGTACCCGTTTTGGAGCTGGCCTGTAAAAGATTCTCATTGGGCAACACATAAGCGCTACCCATCCGTGATGTATATTTTGAACGTGGCAATATAGCATGGATTTTTGTCGTGGCTATCCAGTTCACCGTATCGAGAGAAAAAGAAATACCTCCTGATCTTTTCTTCCAAAGTGAATTATCAAAAACCATCAGATCGCCATAAGGATTGATATGCGCCGAATGTTGAAATGAAAAATAATTAGTTGTGTCCATTTTGAAGTTCCCGTTTTTACCGAGTTTCCACATTATGTTTCCTGTAGTTGCATTGATTTTCCATATCTGGTCTTCAATGGCTACAGACACTATATAATTTCCATCTTTATCAAAACTCAGTGAATTAAAGTGAAACCGGTCGTACGCAAATTCCTTGATCGACGGATCTTTTTTTATATCCCAATGATCCCATACATTCCATACTTTAATTTCTTTGCCGGTGGTATCCATTATCAAAATGCCATCTCCTATTAGCGTATCTATTCCATTGCCACCGATCTCTGCCATGTCAATGATTTTCTTTGTACGCACTAATGTAATGATGTGGCCCTTTTTATCCATCCTGATATCATGATGAATAATGGGATACTTTCCACCTGCTGCTGTATCCATATTCAATCGCCACATTAATTTTCCGTTGAGGCCTATCTCAGCAATACCGGTACCGCCTGCAAAACCCATGGCACCTCTTCTGATGCCTCTTTCCATTTGTAGCAGGCTATCGGCTTCTTCTTTTGGAGTGTCGTCTATTACATCCTTCATAGGAGGCCGTAGCATAGCAAGCAACGTTCCGCGGGGCGTGACAGTAGCGGCCCTTACTCCAATATCATCAGTTTGCCAATACCATCTAATGGCTCCTTTACCATCCACCATTGCTATATAGCCAGGAAGCCTTGCATTGCAAAGCATTACCATTCCTCCTGCAAGTGTCCTTGCATCGTGTGGATTTTCTTCCTTTACCCAATTGTGAACCAGCCAGGGTGACTGTTCTCTTGTATGAAAAGTAAATACTTCTGACGGAATATCTATCCACTTATCAACGATTACCCGGTAATGGTAGGTTGTATTAGGCGTTAGCAATAATAAAATGATAGCGTGATTTAATCCTTCTTCACTGAGGACTGTTCTGTATTTGTCCTGAGAACTATCTCTCCAATATTCAACATATATGGAGGCTTCTTTGTCTAGTGCTACATTCACTTCTTCTTCCATCGCATAATTATTAGGTGAAGAAAGTTGAATGCTTTTGATCGAGATGGAATTATATATGTACCATGTAAATCCGGAACCAATTAAAATTAATATAATAGCGATTACCACTATTTTTTTAACGACGCCATTTTGTTTCATTCCTATGTTTTTATAAACCGAAATAAACTAAACTTAATACAAAATAATTTGTTAAGTCTGGTTTATACTTTTTGCCTTGTGCTTTCCGCTAATGCCTTTATGGAAGCCGCTTCAAATTCTCGGCGGCCATATTAGCGTTTAATTGTGCATCCAGCAATGGGTACGGGAAATATTCCATATTTGGTTTTACCACAGGGTTGAGTCCCCGTGAAATAAGGTAATCATTGCAGGTAGATTCATATTTACCAAAGCGTATTAAATCAGGCCGGCGTTTGTATTCAAATACCAGTTCAAAGCCGCGTTCGTCTAATATCTTTTGAGCCATATCTTCCTTGCTGGTTGGAACCGGAAAATCTGGTCCGGAGCCATACACCGGCGCACCGGCGCGTGCTCTGATCATATTTACAAACGGTAGAGCTGCTGCTGGTCCGCTCAATTCATTTTCGATTTCAGCCTTATTAAGAATAACGTCCTCAATTCTAAAAACGGAAATGGTACGTCCGTCATAATAGGAATTGGAAACCATCTCATAAGAATATTTTTTTGTAGCTACGTTCTTAAGAAATTTAACGGTATCGCTTGGCGGCGTGGTTTGCCCCGGTGCGGGAATCATATAGTAAAAACCGTGTGAAGTACTTCCATCTCGGGCTGCGGCCCCTTCATAATTGTAGTAAAAAAATTGCTTGCGGGGATCCTGATCGCTGTATTTTCTCCAAAACTCAAGTGATACTCCATAATATTGCCATCTATCGGGAACTTCCTTGTTGTCTTGTGGGCCAAAGTGGTTCGTGATTTCGCCACCGTTTAATGCAGGCTCATGGAGAATGCAAAAAATAAATCCTTTATCAAATTTATTACTCTCCGACCATACATTTTTAAAATCAGGATTCATGTGATAAATGCCCTGGTCCATTAAATCCAACACCATATCTGCATAAGTTTTTGCATTGGCATAGTCATGTGCTCTCAGATAAACTTTTTCGAGCAAAGTGGCCGCAGCACCTTTGGTGGCACGGGATAACCCTTCATTGGCATTCCACGTCTCGGGAAGATTATCAATTCCATATTTACAGTCCTCAATAATTACTTTATCAACATCGGCTACTGGAGAAAGCGGCATATCTATTGTTTGTGCCGGCGGAATTACCTCCGTAATTAAAGGCACCGGCCCCCATCCGTCAGTAAGATCTCTGTAAGCAAGCGCCCTGCAAAAACGTGCCTGCGCTATGATTTGTTTTTTCTTCGTTTCATCCATGCTGATTGCATCAATTTTAGAGAGCATTACGTTTGCATTGCTAATTACTTCATACATATACTGCCAGTTGTTTTTTATGTAAATGTTATTCGCATCATAAGTAAAATTGCTCATTTTAGTAGGGTCACCTGCCGCAGTAGAGAAGCCCATATCCGTGGTATAATCGGTAGTCATTACGAGATATCCATTATAATACATCCAGCCATCGCCGGGAAAAGGAGCCAAATCGGCGTAAATGCCGGTGAGTGCCGCATTAATATCACTTTCAGTAGAATAAGCATTAGCGGTAGTGAGGTCACTGTACATTTTCGGACTAAGCTTCGTGCAACTGAATGTCATTACCATTGCTGAGATGACTATTAAGTATTTCATAAAATTATTCTTTATCATTTTTCAAAATGTTTCTTTGTTAGAAATTAAGATTTAATCCAAAAGTATAGGCGCGCATTCCGGGATATGAATTAAAATCCATACCGGCTCCTGCATTAGCCGTTTGTCCCCCGGATGCATTGGATTCATATCCTTTAGTGTCCACTTCAGGATCCCATCCGGAATAACCGGTAATCGTGAACAGGTTTTCAACTGAGCCATATAACCGTATTGATTGAAATATATTTGACCGTGATTTAATTGTGTATCCCAGCGTTATCGTTTTCATTCTTACATAGGAAGCATCTTCGATAAAATGAGAATTAATATATCCGCCGTATTTGTTATAGTAAAAGCCATTTCTTGGTATATCGGTCTTGGTATTTGATGTTGTCCATCTGTTAAGGGATTCTTCGGTACGGTTCCACTCCAGGTTCATCCTGCTCATATTTAAAAGTTGGTTGCCTACTGAACCATAAAAGAATACATCCAGATCAAAGTTTTTGTAATAGAAAGTATTCGTCAAACCAAACGTGAAATCAGGATTGGCTGAACCAATGATCGTACGGTCGTAAGAATCTATTTTACCATCCGGAACCCCCTCGGGACCGTTGATATCTTCAAATTTAGGATCCCCGGGTTTTGAGTCAGGTTGCGGATTGTACTTTTCGCCATCCTGCAGTACTCCGGAATAAACATAACCAAATAATGACCCTAATGGCTCTCCTTCTCTTATTATCGCAAACTGTTCTTCTGAAACATTCCCTATCGGTTTAGACGAAGTAAGGTATATATCATCACCGCCAACATTGAGCACTTTGTTCGCATTGGTAGCGAAGTTGAACCTGGTGTCCCACTTCAGGTTATCTACAAGGTTGTGTGAAGTGACTTCTACCTCAAATCCCTTATTTTCTACAGATCCTACATTGCTGAGTCCTGAACTGAAACCGGAATAAAGCGGAAGTGATTTCCTGATTAAGAGATCAGAAGTTTTCTTATAATAAGCATTAAGGCTTACGAGTAAACGCGAACTGAAAAATCCCATGTCAAGGCCAATATTGTATTGATCGGTCGTTTCCCATCTTAACGCGCTGTTTTCAGGAGTGCTTTGGTTTAAGTGTGTTCCGGCAGTGTTGGTAGCTCCATCAAAAGTAAGGCGTGTATTACTCATCAACGCGTAGGATGCATAATTACCTATCTGATCATTACCGGTTTTCCCATATCCCAGCCGCAATTTTAAAGTGGAAAATAAATCTAAATTCCTAATAAAATCTTCCTTGTCCATACGCCAGGCAAATGCGCCCGATGGGAATAAGCCCCACCTGTAGTCGGCACCAAATCGCGAGGAACCGTCGTCCCTGACTGTAAACGTGAACAAATATTTATCAAGGTAAGAATAGTTGAGTCGTCCAAAAAAGGATATCAGGATATTTTCAGCTTTGCTGGATGAAACGCCTGTGATAGTGGATGCGGCGCCGAGGTTATTAAAAGAAAACAGGTCTGTTGAAAATCCTTTCACTGCAATATTTCTGGTGCCGCTGATCGTTTTTTCATAGGCATACCCTCCCAAAAGGCTTACACTATGATCTTTATGAAAGGTTTTCGCATAAGTAACTGTTGCGTCAAATAATTGGTGAGTTGAATTATAATCTTGCGTACTTGCAACGCCATTGTCAATACCTCCCTGGTAGGTTGATTTCGGAAGATAACTTCCCTTGAAATAATGGGCCATTTCAACTCCTGCGTTTATTCTGCCGGTTAATTCAGGAATAGGTTTAATTTCAATGTATCCGGTACCGTTCGCCCGGTCTTGCGTAAGTTCATTCTGCCTTCCCAACAAGTTAGCTAAGGGATTGTCTCCCTTGCCTCCGGGAGGGCGTCCAAACGTACCGTCAGCATTGTACACAGGTACAGAAGGGTCGTAAGTTAATATTCCTAACAATACGTTTGATTGCAAAATATTTCCATCATAATCCTGCACATTAGAATTGTCCCGCTGGCCATAAACAGAGGCGCCGGCTTTAATAAAATTGTTAATCTTTTGATCGACATTCACACGTCCTGAAATTCGTGAAAACTCGGTGTTTTCCAAAACACCTTTTTGCTTGAAATAACCAACGCTGGTCAGCACCTTCGTGTTTTCGTTTCCTCCCTGGTATTGCAGGTTATAATTTTGAAGAACACCGGGCCGCGTCGTTTCTGCTATCCAGTCTGTGTTTACAGTGGAGGCCAGCTGAGATTGCGTATATGCACCATACTCCTGTCCCTGCTGTCCGTCAATTTCCTGGTAAAGTTCATTCGCCAACAACATATATTGTTTCGCATCCAGCATGTTGAAAGGATTGATAACATTTTGCACACCCGCATAAGCATTAAACGAAATCTGGTTTTTCCCGTCCTGACCGCGTTTTGTTGTGATCAAAATTACTCCGTTTGCCGCCCGGGCGCCATATATTGCTGTTGCCGAAGCATCTTTTAAGATTTCCATTGAAGCGATATCGTTCGGATTAATGTCAGCTCCGTTT
>Ga0164241_10006200_pt1 | contig 10964 bp, 6 predicted proteins | sample OricomyardsoilBY_FD_108780 | JGI IMG/M metagenome (GOLD analysis project Ga0164241, IMG submission 108780) | Backyard soil microbial communities from Emeryville, California, USA - Original compost - Back yard soil (BY) | ecosystem: Environmental > Terrestrial > Soil > Unclassified | place: USA... | reverse complement strand
GATGCCAGGCTGGTTTGTTATAGTTGGGGTAATTGTGGCCACCAGTGCTGCCATTATTGCCAGCCAGGCCATGATAGCCGGTTCTTTTACGCTTATCGGCGAAGCATTGCGGTTGAACTTATGGCCAAAAATGAAGGTAAATTACCCTTCTGAAGCAAAAGGGCAGTTGTTTATACCGAGTATGAATATTTTAATGTTCCTGGGTTGTGCCGGCGTTATCTTTTATTTTAAAGAGTCTTCGAAGATGGAAGCCGCATACGGCCTTGCCATAATCATTACCATGATTGCTACCACCATTCTTTTTGCAAACTTTATGGTGCTTCACCGGGTAAAATCATTATGGATATATATATTCCTGGTATTCTATTTAATTGTTGAAATTACTTTCCTGGCAGCGCTTTCTCATAAATTCCTTGAAGGCGGTTATATAACCATGCTGATAGCTATAGTAAACTTTGGGATAATGTATATATGGTTCAGGAGCCGTAAAATTAAGAACAGGTATGTTGAATTTGTGCGGCTTGAACATTATATACCGATGTTGCAGGAATTGAGCAGCGATAGGTCTGTACCGAAGCATGCCACACACCTCGTTTATCTTACCAGCGCCTATAATCCAAAAGAAATTGAACATAAGATCATTTATTCCATCTTAAATAAAAAACCCAAGCGGGCTGATATTTATTGGTTTGTACATGTAGATACCGTAGACAATCCCTATACCTGCGAGTACAGTGTTGATCATATAATTCCAAATGATATTATCCGTGTTGAATTCAGGCTTGGTTTCAGGGTGCAGCAAAAAATAAGCCTCATGTTCCGTAAAGTAGTGGAAGACCTTGTACAGAATAATGAAGTGAATATTACAAGCCGCTATGAAAGCCTGGAGCGTAATAATGTAGTGGGCGATTTTCAGTTTGTGGTAATGGAAAAATATTTATCACAGGATAATGAACTGCCTTTCTTTGAAAAAATAATAATGAAGCTGCATTTCTGGCTTAAAGAAGCAAGCCTGAGCGAAGAGAGGGGCTTTGGCCTTGACCCAAGTTTGGTAACCATTGAAAAATTTCCTTTGATGGTTTCACAAGTTCCCCAGATATCTTTGCGCCGGGTTTTTGATGATATGTCCGATGAAAAAGTTTCATAACGTTTGCCTGCCCGATAAGAATTAATATAAAAACGTGAGCAAAAACATTAACCGGGTTTCAGCAGCCGGAATATTAATAGCACTTGGGATTATTTATGGCGATATAGGTACTTCCCCGTTATATGTGCTTAACGCCATTGTAAATGGCAAGGTTATAACTGAAAGCCTGGTACTTGGTGCGCTTTCCTGCATTATATGGACACTTACCCTGCAAACCACCGTAAAGTATGTAATACTTACTTTAAAAGCCGATAACAGGGGTGAGGGAGGTATTTTTAGTTTGTATGCCCTGGTAAGGCGGCAAAAAAAATGGCTCGTTTTGCCCGCCATGATCGGTGGCGCCGCATTGCTTGCAGATGGAATTATAACCCCGCCAATATCCATTGCCTCCGCAGTGGAAGGGTTAAAGCAAATACCCTTGTTTGCAAACATCACCACAAAAGCCATTGTTATAATTGTGCTGGTAATATTGTGTGTATTGTTTTTTTTGCAGCAATTCGGCACCGCTTCAATAGGAAAGTTATTCGGCCCTATTATGATGCTTTGGTTTTTGATGCTGGGTGTTTTAGGGGTAACGCACCTGGCAGACGATATCTTTATATTTAAAGCCCTGAGCCCGCATTACGCCATTGAATTACTTGCACTTTATCCGGGCGGGTTCTGGCTATTGGGCTCCGTATTTCTTTGTACTACAGGTGCGGAGGCATTGTATAGCGATCTTGGGCATTGCGGCCGTGGAAATATCCGTGTCTCATGGATATTCGTAAAGTCCTGCCTTATTTTAAATTACCTGGGGCAGGGTGCTTATTTGCTTGCCAATTATAAAGGCGTGGAAATAAGCGGCCACACCGCAGAAACTTTTAATGCTTTTTTTGGAATAATGCCGCAATGGTTTAAGCTGCCCGGTATTATTATAGCAACCATAGCAGCCGTTATTGCCAGCCAGGCATTGATATCAGGTTCTTTTACACTTATTTCTGAAGCCCTGCGTTTAAACCTGTGGCCTAAAATGAGAATAGTATACCCCACCATGGAAAAAGGGCAGTTATTTATTCCGGGTGTAAATACCATGTTGTTTATAGGTTGCAGTGCTATTGTGCTGTACTTTCAGAAGTCGAGCAATATGGAAGCGGCGTATGGTTTGGCCATTACCATGTGCATGATCAGTACTTCAATTTTATTTGCCAATTATATGATAGGCAGGCGGGTATTATCCATTTGGATCTATGTATACCTTGCTGTTTATTTTACCATAGAAATTTCTTTCCTGGTGGCCAATCTTATAAAATTCCCGCATGGCGGTTATGTTACATTAATGGCGGGTGGCGCCTTGTTTTGTGTGATGTATGTATGGTACAGGAGCCGCAGGATAAAGAACCGGTATGTGGAATTTGTAAAGCTGGAGCATTATATTCCCATGATTCAGGAATTAAGCAGGGACCGCTCTGTGCCCAAATATTCAACGCATCTTGTTTATTTAACCAGCGCAGATAATCCCAAAGAAATTGAACATAAGATCATCTATTCTATCCTGAATAAAAAACCAAAGCGTGCCGATATTTACTGGTTTGTGCATATAGATACGCTGGACGACCCTTATACCTGCGAGTATTATGTGGAGCATATTATCCCCAACGATATAATCCGGGTGGAATTCAGGCTTGGTTTCAGGGTACAGCAACGGGTAAACCTAATGTTCAGGAAAGTGGTGGAAGAACTGGTAATGAATAATGAAGTAAATATTACCAGCCGCTATGAAAGCCTTGAGCGCAACAATGTTACCGGCGATTTCCAGTTTATTGTAATGGAAAAATTCCTCAGCAACGATAATGAATTGCCATTCTTTGAAAAGGTGGTTATGAAAATTCATTTATGGCTAAAAGATGTAAGCCTGAGCGAAGAACGCGGCTTTGGGCTCGATCCCAGTTTTGTGACAATAGAAAAATTCCCGCTCATTGTTTCCTCCACGCCATCAGTAAACCTTGTAAGAACTTTTTCTGAAGATGAGCTCTAAATTTTAACCGGGCCTTCTATTATCAAATTAATACATTTGCAGCCTTTATTATCAGCAAGATTGTTGCTGGTTAAATTTATAAAAAACAAATCATGAAAGAACAAGCCAAATCAGGCGATAAGGTACAGGTGCACTATCATGGCCGCCTTGTTGACGGTACAACATTCGATAGCAGTGCAGGCCGCCAGCCACTTGAATTTGAAGTAGGCAGCGGAATGGTGATCAGGGGTTTTGATGAAGGTGTGGCCGGCATGTCGGTTGGAGATAAAAAAACCATTTCAATCCCACCGGAAGAAGCTTACGGGCCAAGGCAGGAAGAAATGGTGATAGAATTCCCGGTTATTAATTTTCCTCCGGATATTAAGCCTGAAGTAGGAATGACTTTAAATATGCACAATGAAAGCGGGCATGAAATACCCGTTGTAATTACCGGGATAACAGAAGAAGCGGTTACACTGGATGCGAATCATCCTTTAGCTGGCCAAACATTAGTATTTGATCTTGAACTGGTAGATATAAAAGGCAAAAGCCCTTTAATTATAATGCCATAATTGAATAAAAAAGTTCACGGGTAATAACCAATATAGCCCGTGAACTTTTTAAACTTGTAAACCCGTAAACTTTTAAACTTACTTCTTGTTCAGCCACCAGCCCAGCCATATCCCCGCAAATGTCCAGCTTACAAGATAATCGGTTAAATAGCTGCTAATATCGAAGGTCTCGTACCAGATATGTACAATATAATTTGAATTCAGGAATACGATCAGACTTGTAAATAAGGCGGCCAGGAATGTTTTCCCAAAACTATTCGCCGTAAAGCCCGAAACCACCCAGCAGAAAAGTAATACCGTGATAATATCGGTGACCAATGCTTTTAAAATATTGACCATCATATTGGCATCATAACTTTTATGATACGCGATCTGTGCCCATGGTTTATTCATTGAGGTCTCTTCAAGTTTTTTCATATCATCCGAAGAAGCACCCTCAGGCACAGTTGGCAAAAAATAAGCGGCGCTTGAATCAAATTGTGTATCCAGGTAAGCAAGAATACTGTCTTGTTTCGGCGTGTATTGTTGCGCCGGCCGGTGCAGGTCGAGCAACGTCCATGAAAGAAATTGCCATATAAAGATTATTAAACCTCCAACTAAAGAAGCAACAGGTATTTTCATATAACTATCGTTTTTGGTTAATGAAAATTAAGTATTAATTGATTTGTTGTGAAATAATTTATATAAGCCGTTTATTTGTTGCATAATTAAATACTATGATAGAGGGTTATAAACACACCGTTGCAGAAAGATTTATGCACTATGTAACTATAGATACCCAAAGCGATCCTGAAAGCGATAAGCATCCAACTACAGAAAAGCAAAGAGATTTAAGCAGCCTGCTTGCCGATGAATTAAAGAAGATGGGATTGAAGGAGGTACAGGCAGATAAATTCGGATATGTGTATGCAACCATCCCTTCAACCACCAATAAAAAGGTCCCGGTTATTTGTTTTTGCAGCCATGTAGATACGGCACCCGATTGCAGCGGTACGAATGTAAAACCCATACTGCATAAATTTTATGATGGAAAAGATATTGTATTACCTGATGATACCACGCAGGTAATATCAAAAAAAGAGTATCCGTATTTAAAAGAACATAAAGGGTACGATATAATTACAGCCAGCGGCCTTACCCTGCTTGGTGCTGATGATAAAAGTGGTGTTGCCATTATTATGGATATGGCCAATTACCTGGGCACACACACCGAAATAAAACACGGTGAAATAAAAATATTATTTACGCCCGATGAAGAAGTGGGCAAAGGCACTTCCATGCTCGACCTTAAAAAAGTAAATGCGGATTATGCCTACACCCTGGATGGGGGCGAAGCCGGTACACTGGAAGATGAAACTTTTAGTGCGGATGCGGTACGCATTACTATTCATGGAATAATTGCGCACCCGGGTTATGCAAAAAATAAACTGGTGAATGCTATAAAAATAGCCGGTGAAATAATTGATGCCTTGCCAAAAGAGGAATGGAGCCCCGAAACAACTTCAAAACGAAAGGGTTTTGTGCATCCTGTGGCTATAAACGGCATTGCTGAAAAAGCAACCATTGATTTTATTATACGTGATTTTGATACAGTTGAACTGTCAAAGTATGAAGATCATTTACGGTCCATTGCAGAAAAGGTTATGAAGAAACACTCCAAAAAAGCAAAGATGGAGTTTACAATAACCGAACAATACCGCAATATGAAAGAGGTGCTGGATAACCATCCTAAGGTAGTGGCATTTGCTAAACAGGCATATAAACGTGCTGGTTTAAAAACGGTGAATGAACCCATTCGTGGTGGTACTGATGGCAGCCGGCTGAGCTTTATGGGATTACCCTGCCCCAATCTTTTTACAGGCATGCAGGCCATACACAGCAAGCATGAATGGATTGGCGTAAAAGATATGGAGAAGTCTGTGGAAATGCTTGTAAACCTTGTACAGGTTTGGGAGGAAAATGCGTAACCGCTGAAAATAAGCCGGCTGGGAACAGTTGAGCTGGTTAACCGGTTGTTCGCTCACAATATACTACTGTCCGCTATCGAACAGTTATTTAGGCAATAGCTATCTTAAGTGGCTGATTAGTAACTTATTTTTGCTTGGCATACCTATTGAAAACTTAAAAAGGCTGAAGCAAAGAAAAGAAGCGGTCAAAGAAGGATATTTAAAACCGGCAATCAGCAAAATCCCAACATATGCTTAGAAATTATTTCAAAACAGCCTGGCGTAATCTCAGGAGAAATAAAGTTTATTCAACCATCAATATTGCAGGTATTGCTATTGGCCTTGCGGCATTCTGGTTGATTGCTTTATATGTTGGTGATGAATTAAGCTACGACCGGTTATTTACCAATGCTGACAGAATTTACCGCATTACACAACATGCAACGTGGGAAGGTGGCAGTATTGATTTCCCCTTAAACCCGCCCTTGCTTGGGCCTTCTTTAGCAGGAAAATTTCCTGAAGTTGAACAAGCAGTGCGCATAGATCCAGAAGGTGGTGGCGTGATAAAATACAGTGATAAAATAATTAATCAGGGTGATATCTTTTTTGCAGACAATAATTTCTTTAAAGTATTTGATCATACATTTTTATACGGTGATACGGCGTCTGCATTAGCCCGGCCAAATGCAATGGTTATAACAGAGAGTTTTGCCAAAAAGATTTTTGGTGATGCCGCTGTTGCTTTAAATAAAACTATAAATACCGGCGATAATACACCTATCAGGATTAGTGGCGTTATAAAAGATGTACCGCAAAATTCACATTTACAATTCAGCGGTATTCTTTCTATGCATGAAATTGCCGCCGACCAAAATACATGGCAAAACCTTTATCTCTATAATTATATTCTTTTAAAGAAAGGGACTGATGTAAAGGCATTCGAAAAAAAGCTGAATGCATTTGGCATGCAAACTATAGCCAAAGAAATGGGCGTAAAAGATTACCACATGGAATTGCAGCCTGTTACCTCTATTCATTTACATTCAAATATGCAATATGAATTAAGCACGAACAGCAGTATCAGCCGTGTATATATTTTTATTGCTATCGGGATATTGATTTTGCTGATAGCGTTCATAAATTATATGAACTTATCTACAGCACGTTCATCCATCCGGGTAAAAGAAATTGGCATAAGAAAAGTGATCGGTTCATCAAAAAATAATTTGGCAGGCCTGTTTATTTCGGAAGCGGTGGTTGTAACTTCTATTGCAGCTTTAATTGCTGTTATTATAGTTCGGGTTACCATGCCTTTGTTCAATGAAATGTCAGGAAAACATTTAGATATCTGGCGGTTCGGAACATTTTATACGGGTTCATTTATTGTATTGTTTGCATTATTCTCAGGATTTATCAGCGGTAGTTACCCTGCATTATTTCTTTCGCGCTTTAAAATGATACCATCATTAAAAGGCCAGTTAGGCAATATGCAAACAAGTGCGATGCTGCGTAAATCGCTTGTAGTGTTCCAGTTCGTGATTGCCGTATTTCTTATAAGCGGTTCATTTATTGTTTACAAACAAATGCAGTATGTAAACAACAAGGACCTTGGTTTTAATAAAGCGCAGGTACTTACATTTCATATAGATAATATGAAAGTGCGTGGTGAAATACCTGCACTTAAAAATGCATTATTACAAAGCCCGTTGATTGAAAGTGTTGGCGTTGCAGGCAATGCCATCGGCGATAATTATTTGGGCGGCCATGATTTTGCTTTTGAAAAGAATGGGGTTATGCAGGAGTCATCAACCATGGCAAAGCAATTGTTTGTTGACGAAGATTTTTTTAAAACGATGAACATTCAATTATTGCAGGGAAGAAATTTTTCAAACAACATGCAGGCCGATCAATATGGCGCCATGATCATTAATGAAACATTAATGAAAGAACTTGAGTATAAAAGCGGTGTTGGGAAGAAATCAGAATACCGCATAAACCAGTCTATGGATAAAAGCCATCGTACCATTATCGGAGTTGTAAAAGATTTTCATTTTTCATCATTGCAACATAAAATAGAACCAATGGTGCTGATAATGCCACCCGCAGTGAATGAGCAGGATAATTTGTATGTAAGAATTACAAAAGGTAAAATAGCTGCAGGGCTGGATTATCTTAAAAAAACATACGCAAAATTTGACAGCCAAAACACCGCCAACTTTACTTTTTTGGACGAAACTTTTGCAAAACAATATGCTGCAGAACAACGGCAGGAACAATTATCATTCTTGTTTACCGTGCTTGCTTTTGTAATAGCATGCCTGGGTTTAACCGGCCTGGTAATGTTTACGGTAGCGCAACGTGTAAAAGAAATTGGTATAAGGAAAGTGTTAGGCGCTTCTGTTGGTTCGGTTACGGTAATGCTTGGAAAGAACTTTATGCAGCTGGTGTTAATAGCAACGATCATTGCTATACCCATTGCATGGTTTGCCATGAGCCAATGGCTGCAGGATTTTGCGTACAGGATAGATATTCAATGGTGGATGTTTTTAATTCCCGGGATGATCGCCATTTTTATTGCATTGATTACTGTTTGTACGCAGGCCGCAAAGGCTGCATTGGCAAACCCGGTTAAAGCATTACGAAGTGAATAATTAAGTAATAAGAAGATCGGGATTGAGTTACTACGGTCGGAATAGTGAAAGCTCATAGCTTAACATCAGAAACTACAAAATCATACATCAGAGATCTCCATAATGATTAAAAATTATTTCAAGATCATACGGCGGAATATGGGCCGTAATAAGATTACTGCAGTTATCAATATTGCAGGGCTTGCATTAGGGATGGCCGTTGCCATTATTATAAGTTTATGGATATGGCGCGAATTATCATTCGATAAAAACTTTCCTGCTTATAAAAGCATTTCACAGGTTATGCTTACCGGTACATTCAGCGGTGAAGTAGGCACTGATAAAGGATGCCCTATTCCTTTGGCGGCTGAATTAAAAAATAAATTTGGTTCAGATTTTAAACAGGTGGCAATTACATCAAAGATTGAAAACCATATACTCGTTAACGGCGACGCAAAGCTTAGTGCTAACGGCGCTTTTGCCCAACAATCCTTTATTGATATGTTGGCTGTTACAGCCACAAAAGGTTCTTTAAAAACTTTGGATGATCCTTCTTCCGTTATAATAAGCGTTTCGTTGGCCAAGTCTTTATTTGGTGATAAAGATGCTGTTGGCAAAATGGTTAAAATAGATAATAAAGATAACCTGGAAGTAACCGGTGTGTATAACGATCTTCCAGTCAATTCTTCTTTTACAGATTTAAAATACATAGCCTCCTGGAACTATTATGTGCCCAAAAGTGATATTAAAAACGAGTCGTGGAATTATTGCTGGTATAATGTATATGTGCAATTACAGAAAGGTATTAAGAATGATGATGTATCACATAAAATAGCTGGGTTAATGAGTGAGCATCTTACCGATATAAAGCCTGTTCTTTTACTTCATCCAATGGAAAAGTGGCACCTGTATTCAACATTTACAAATGGTGTAAATACAGGCGGCCAAATTCAATATGTATGGATGTTTGGGCTGATAGGTTTTTTTGTATTGATGCTGGCTTGTATCAATTTTATGAACCTGTCAACAGCAAGAAGCGGCAAGCGTGCAAAAGAAGTAGGTATCTTAAAAACAATTGGTTCAGAAAGATGGCAACTTGTATTTCGTTTTTTAGGCGAGTCTGCAATTACTACCATACTTGCTTTTGCTATAAGTATTATAATTGTTCAATTAAGTTTACCATGGTTCAACACACTTATCGCAGGCTATATATACATACCTTTTGCTAATATTTATTGCATCATTACATGCATTGCTTTTGTATTGCTTACCAGTATTGTAGCAGGGTTTTACCCGGCATTTTATCTTTCTTCCTTTAAGCCGGTTAAAGTATTAAAAGGTGGTTTTAAAGCAGGCGCTGCCGCCACTGTTTCACGCAAGGCGTTAGTGGCAGTGCAATTCTTAACTTCAATATTTCTAGTAACATCAACGCTTATTGTTTTACAGCAATTGAATTATGCAAAGCACAGACCTTTGGGATATTCAACTGATGGGTTAATAAATATTGCAGTTAAAACACCTGAACTGCAACAGCATTACAATGCTTTTAGAAATGACTTGTTGCAATCCGGAGCAGTAACAAATGTTGCAGCATCTTCAGCGCCGGTTAACCAGTTAATGCTTTCTGCCGGTGATTATTCATGGCAGGGAAAAGATCCCAATGTGGAACCTGTTTTTGGAATAGTATCCATTACAGAAGATTTTGCCGGTACTGTTAAATGGAATTTTATAAAAGGCAGAAATTTTTCACGCAGTTTTACTACTGATTCTTCCGGTGTGATACTTAACAAAAAGGCACTGGATTATATGGGAATGAAAGATGCTGTTGGAAAACAACTTGATTATCGCGGAGGCGCTTATACAATACTCGGCGTAATTGATGATGCTATAATGGGTTCGCCATTTACTTCTGTTATACCAACCACGTTCTTTCTTGCGCAACAGCCAATGAATAATATAACAGTCAAGCTTTCACCTTCAAACAGCAAGCAGGATGCGCTGCATAAAATAGAAACCATATTCAAACAATACAGCCCGGATGTGCCTTTCAATTATAGTTTTGTTGATGATGAATATGCTAAGCAATTCCGCGCAGTGGAAACAACCGGAACGCTTGCAGGCGTTTTTGCGGTGCTTGCAATAATTATCTCAAGCCTTGGTTTGTATGCATTGGCTTCATTCATGGCAGAACAGCGCATAAAAGAAATAGGCATTCGTAAAGTATTGGGCGCTTCTGTTACAGGCTTATGGAAATTACTTACCACAGAATTTGTTGTGCTGAATATTATTGCTTTTTTATTGGCGGTTCCACTGGTATGGTGGAGCATGAATGAATGGCTGAATGGTTATATGTACAGAACAACTGTATCATGGCAGGTATTTGCTTTTGCAGCGATGATAACAGTTGTTATTACTTTAATTACGGTAAGCTGCCAGGCAATAAAAGCTGCATTGGTAAACCCGGTAAAGAGTTTAAGAACGGAATAGAATGGTGAGTGGTCAATAGTGAATGGTGATAAATCAGGCATCAATAAGTCAGACATCAGAAATCAAGCTTCATGTTTAGAAACTATTTCAAAACTGCCTTCAGGAATTTAAAACAGAACAAGGCATTTACTGCTATCAATATGGCCGGGCTTATTGCCGGGCTTGCTGTTTTTACGCTGATCATGTTAT
>Ga0164241_10006199_pt1 | contig 10965 bp, 8 predicted proteins | sample OricomyardsoilBY_FD_108780 | JGI IMG/M metagenome (GOLD analysis project Ga0164241, IMG submission 108780) | Backyard soil microbial communities from Emeryville, California, USA - Original compost - Back yard soil (BY) | ecosystem: Environmental > Terrestrial > Soil > Unclassified | place: USA... | reverse complement strand
TGTAATTGCGGCTTCCATCGTAGCAGAGGCGAATGCGCTGATCCGCCTGTGGACGACAACACCTGGGATCACGAGTCGCAGGACATCGCGCCAAAGCAGACCCTGGCGTCGCGCGGCTATCCCCCGAGCGTCCGGGAAAAGCAGGGCACGCATGTGCTCGAAAAAAGCCAGCTTCCACTATAGTGGAGGGATGTCCACTATAGTGGAAAGGCACTTTTCGGGAGGTGTGACTACGGCCGGTCTGTCCTTGCTGGCCCAGGCCACCTGGATGAGGCGCGCGGTTCCAGCTGGTGGGAACTGCGTGACAGGGCAGGCTTGACGACCTCGGAAGCGGCTGGCCATACTCGGCAATCATGAAAACGATCTTCACCGCAAAGCGCTGGTGGTGGCCCCTCTCCTGACGGAGCGGGGTACTGGTCGTCGTCGGCGCAAGCGCCAGACAAGCTAAAGCAAGAAGAACACCAGAACCCATCTCCGGCACCACCGGTGATGGGTTTTTTGTGTCTGCACGTAATGGAACCGAAGGAACAGATTGAAACCGCCATTTGACATCGCAGGGGATCTGGACACGCCAGTGTCCGCCTTTGCCAAGCTGGCCTCGTTCCGGCCGCGCTTCCTGCTCGAGAGCGTCGAAGGCGGCGAGCGCCTGGCGCGCTACTCCTTCATCGGCTTCGGCGAAGGGCTGGAGGTGCGGCTGGATTCACGGGCGCTGACCATCGGCGCCAACACCTTTGCGGTGCCTGCATCGAAGGACGAGCTGCTGCAGCGTCTGCGCCAGGCGCTGGCGCTGGCGCCGCGACCGCTGCCCGAGCTGCCGGGCATGCCGCTGGCCGGCGGGCTGGTGGGCTTCACCGCCTATGACGTGGTGCGTTTCTTCGAGCGGCTGCCGCTGCGTCATCCACGGCGGCCCGAGGCGCCCATCCTGCACTACGTGGCGCCGCAGTCGCTGCTGGTGTTCGATCATCTGACGCGCGGCATCGCACTGTTGCATGCCGGCAGCGAAGCCGAGCGCCAGGCGCTGCGTCGTGAAGTGATCGCCGCGCTGCGTGGCGGCATCGCGCTGCCGCGCCAGAACGGCAGCTTCGGCGATGCCGACGTCTCTTTCAGCCGCGAGGAATTCATGTCCGGCGTGCGTCGCACGCAGGAATACATCGCCGCGGGTGACGTGTACCAGATGGTGCTGTCCTGTCGCTTCGCCGGCCGCCATTCGCTCGATCCCTTCCAGGTGTATCGCGCGCTGCGCCTGATCAATCCTTCGCCCTACATGTATTACTGCAAGCTGGGCGGCGTATCGGTGGTGGGTTCATCGCCCGAAGCGCTGGTGAAGCTCAACCACGGCCTGGCGGAACTGCGTCCCATCGCCGGCACCTTGCCGCGCATGGCCGAACCCGAAGCCGATCTGGCCAACGAGCAGCGACTGCTCGCCGATCCGAAAGAGAATGCCGAGCATGTGATGCTGGTGGACCTGGCGCGCAATGACCTGGGCCGCGTGGCACAGGCCGGCTCGGTGCACGTGAATCCCTATCGCGCCATCGAGCGCTACAGTCATGTGATGCACATCGTCAGCGGCGTGCGTGGCCGGCTCGCCGAGGGTCGCGATGCCTTCGACCTGTTCGCCGCCACCTTTCCCGCCGGCACGCTGGTGGGCGCGCCGAAGGTGCGCGCCATGCAGATCATCGAGGAGCTGGAGCCGGTGGAGCGCGGCCTGTATGGCGGCACCATCGGTTATTTCGGTGCCCAGGGCGACATGGATCAGGCCATCACCATCCGCACGCTGGTGTTCGAGGGTGATCAGTACAGCTACCAGGCCGGTGCCGGCATCGTCGCGGACAGTCGTCCCGATGCCGAGCACGATGAAGTATTTGCCAAGAGCGCCGCGCTGCGCAGCGCGCTCGCCATGGCGCGGGAGGGACTGTGAACAAGGCTGCGCAGCCGCGTCTGCTGCTCATCGACAACTACGATTCCTTCACCTACAACCTGGTGCAGGCCTTCCTGGTGCTGGGCGCGCAGGTGCAGGTGGCGCGCAATGATGAAATCACCGTCGACAAGGCGCGGCAGCTCGACCTTACCCATCTGTGCATTTCGCCGGGCCCGGGAACACCGCGCGACGCGGGCGTATCCATGGACATGATCCGCGCCTTTGCAGGCAAGCTGCCCGTCTTCGGCGTGTGCCTGGGGCATCAGTCCATCGTCGAGGTGTTCGGCGGCGATGTGGTGCGCGCGCCGCGGCTGATGCACGGCAAGACTTCCCTCATCAAGCACGATGGACGCACATTGTTCGCAGGCCTGCCGCAGCCCTGCGAAGTGGGTCGCTACCATTCGCTGATCGCGCAGCCTTCGACCATGCCCGAAGAGCTGGAAGTCAGCGCCGCCACGGCCGAGGGCGAAATCATGGGCGTGCGGCATCGCCGCTACACCATCGAGGGGGTGCAATTCCATCCCGAGAGCGTGCTCACACCGCAGGGTCCGGAGCTGATGGGCAACTTCCTCAAGCTGACTTCGCCGCTGCGCGAAGACGCGGGCTGAGACAATGGGCGCGGACCTGCAACAGATGCGTGGATGGCTGGATGCACTGCTCGACCGGCAGTCACTGTCCACGCCCGATGCGCGCGATCTGCTGGTGGGGCTTACCGATGCGGATCTGTCGCCGGCGATGACCGGCGCGCTGCTTGCGGCCATTCGCGCCAAGGGCGTGACACCCGAGGAACTGCGCGGCTTCGCGCTGGGCATGCGTGCCCTGGCGCGACGCCCGGGAATAGAGGCCGGCGCGGATGCCGTGGACATCGTCGGCACCGGTGGCGATAAATCCGGCAGCTACAACATTTCCACCGGCGCCTCGCTGCTGGCCGCCGCCGCGGGACTGCCGGTGATCAAGCATGGCAATCGTTCGGTATCCAGCCGCGCCGGCAGTGCCGATGTGCTCGAGGCGCTGGGCCTGAAACTGCCGCTGGATGAATCGCAGGCCACGGCCTGCTTCGATGCCACGCGCTTCACCTTCCTGTTCGCGCCGCACTACCACCCGGCCACCAAGGCCATCGCGCCGGTGCGCGCCGCGCTGGGCATCCGCACGGTATTCAACATTCTCGGCCCGCTGTCGAACCCGGCAGAGCCGCTGTTTCATGTCATCGGCGCGTACAACGAACCCACGGCGCGGCTGATGGCGCAGGCGCTGGCCGGCCTGCCGATACGGCGCGCCTTTGTCGTGCATGGCGCGGGTGGCTGGGATGAGCCCACGCCCATCGGATCCTTCCTGCTGCTGGATGTGACCCCGGGGCAGGTGCATGAGTCGCGCCGTTCGCCGGCGGATTACGGCATGCAGGTCTGCAAGGAAGAGGCGCTGCGCGGCGGCGACGCCGCCTACAACGCCGCGGCGTTGATCCGCGTGCTGCGCGGTGAGGATCATGGCGCGCACCGCGACGCGCTGGTGCTCAGTGCCGCGCTGGCGCTGGAAGTCGCCGGCCGTGCCGCGACGCCGCGCGCCGCGGCGCAGCTCGCGTCGGCGGCAATCGACGATGGTCGCGCCAGCGCGCTGCTGGCCAGCCTGGCCGCGTTCTCGCGCGCGCTGGCGGCGCAGCTCGCGCAGGCGGTTGAGCAATGAGCGGCGATTTTCTCGCCGGCATGTACGCCAGCAGCCGCGAGCGTGTGAGTGTCGCGCGCCAGCTGCATGGGGATTCCGAGCTGTGGCGCTGGGCCGAGGCCTCGCCGCCGCCGCCGCCACTGTGGCTGTCGCCGCAGGGTTTCGACGTCATCGCCGAAATGAAGCTGCGTTCGCCTGCGGTGGGCCGGTTGCGCGAAGCGGACGAAGAAGATGTCGCCGCGCGTGTCACCAGCTACGCCGCCGCGGGCGCGGCGGCGGTTTCCGTGCTGACCGAGCCGGAGCGTTTCGAGGGCTCGCTCGATCACCTGGAACAGGCGGCGCGGGCATTGGGCGAAACGGGCCGCGTGCCGGCCATGCGCAAGGATTTTCTGGTGGATCCCTACCAGGTGGCCGAGGCGCGGCTGGCGGGCGCGGGCGGCATTCTCGTCATCGTGCGCATGCTGCAGCGGCCCGAGCTCGACGCCCTGCTCAAGGCCGCGCAGCACTTCAGCCTGTTCGTGCTGATCGAAGCCTTCGACGAGGCGGATATCCGCGTGGCGCAGGAGTTGCTCGCCACGCAGGCGGGCCATGGTTCGCAGCTGCTGCTCGGCGTCAACAGCCGCGATCTGGTGACATTGAAAGTCGTGCCGGGGCGGCTGGAAGAATTATTCAGCCTGCTCCCCGCGGGCGTGCCGCGCGTGGCGGAAAGCGGCGTGGGCAGCGCCGATGATGCGGCGCGACTGGCGCGCGTCGGCTACGAGGTGGCTTTGATCGGCAGCGCGCTGATGACCGCCGCGCAGCCGGCCACATTGCTCACCGACATGATCGCCGCCGGACGTGGAGCGCGATGACACATGGCCTTCATCAAGGTATGTGGATTGACGGATACGAACGCCGTGGAAGCCGCGCTCCGCGCCGGCGTGGATGCCATCGGCTTCGTATTCGCGCCATCGGTGCGACGCGTGGAGCCGGCGCGGGCGGCGGCACTGGCGCTGCCCGCGCGCGGGCGGGTGAAGTGCGTGGCGGTGACGCTGCATCCCGATGCGGCATTGCTGGCGCGCATCTTCGCGGAATTCCAGCCGGATGTGCTGCAGACCGACGTGACGGATCTGGCGGACATCACGCTGCCGGCCGGCGTGACCGCATGGCCGGTGCTGCATGGCGCGCCCGCGTCGCAACCGGTCCTGCAGGGCGAGCAGCCGCTGCTGTTCGAAGGTCCGCGCAGCGGCACCGGCCAACTGGCCGACTGGAGCATTGCGCGCGCGCTGGCGGTCCGCCACAAGCTGATTCTCGCCGGCGGCCTGTCGCCGAAGAATGTTGCCGAGGGCATTGCGCAAGTGCGGCCTTTCGGCGTGGATGTTTCCAGCGGAGTGGAAGAAATGCCCGGGCGCAAGTCGCCGGCGTTGATCGAATCATTCGTAAAGACGGCGCGGGCGGCCTTCGCTGCACCGTCGTCTTGAGGACACTGACGTGAAATCTGCGATGGACAAGGCCACGGCCGACAAGCTGCTGGCGCAATTGCTCGCCGGGAAGATGCCCGATGCGCACGGCCGCTTCGGGCCCTATGGCGGCAGTTACATCCCCGAAACCCTGGTGCCGGCGTTCCAGCGCCTGACCGAGGCGGTGTACGGAATTCTTCCCACAGTGGAATTCCAGCACGAATTGACCGCCGAACTGCGCGACTGGGTGGGTCGCCCGACCGCGCTTTCCCCCATGCGCAACCTCTCGAAGCGCTGGGGCGCCGAAGTGTGGTTCAAACGTGAGGATCTGGCGCACACCGGCGCGCACAAGATCAACAACGCACTGGGTCAGGCATTGCTGGCGCGGCGCATGGGCGCCAAGCGCATCGTCGCAGAGACGGGCGCTGGTCAGCATGGCGTGGCCACCGCCGCGGCCTGCGCGCGGCTCGGATTGCCCTGCACGGTATACATGGGCGAAGTCGACATGGAGCGGCAGGCGCCGAATGTGGGCCGCATGCGTTTGATGGGCGCGACGGTGGTGCCTGTGACCACCGGCGATCGCACGCTGCGCGCCGCCATCGACGAGGCGTTTCGCGACTGGGTGGCAGACCCGACGAATACCTTCTATATCCTGGGTTCGGCAGTCGGGCCGCATCCCTATCCCTACCTGGTGCGCGAACTGCAGGCCATCATCGGCCGCGAAGCGCGCGCGCAGATGCTGGAACGCATCGGTCATCTGCCGGACTGCGTCATCGCCTGCGTGGGCGGCGGCTCCAATGCCATCGGCACCTTTCACGCCTTCCTCGGTGACGAGAACGTGGAGATCATCGGTGTGGAAGCCGGTGGTCGCGGCGCGGGCCTCGGCGACAATGCCGCCACACTGGCCACCGGCAAGCCCGGCGTGCTGCACGGCACCTACACCATGCTGCTCCAGGATGCCGACGGCCAGATCCAGGAAACGCATTCGGTTTCCGCAGGCCTCGACTATCCGGGCGTGGGACCGGAACATGCGTTGCTGCGTGAAATCGGCCGCGTGAGCTACATCATGGCGCTGGACGATGAGGCACTGGCCTGCGTGGAAGAGTGCAGCACCTACGAAGGCCTGCTGCCCGCAATCGAATCGGCTCACGCGCTCGCGGGCGCGCGTGACTGGGCGCGCCGCAATCCCGGCAAGCGGATACTGGTCGGCCTTTCCGGTCGCGGCGACAAGGACATGCCAACCCTGCAGAAAACGCTGCTGGCCAGGCCCGCGGGAGCCGCGCGATGAGCACTCCTTCGCAGCGACTGAGCGACGCCATCCGTGCCGTGCGCCGCGAGCGCGTGGCACTCGCGCCCTTCATCACCGCGGGCTTTCCCTCGAAAGAGCGGTTCAGCGCGGACCTCGCGGCGATCGCCGCGGAAGCCGACGTGATCGAAATCGGTATTCCGTTCACCGACCCCATGGCCGATGGCGTGACCATCCAGCGCTCGAGCCTGGCGGCGCTGGCGCAGGGCGTGAGCCTGAAATGGATTCTCGACACGCTCAAGGGCATGCCGAAACTGAAAACCCCGCTGATCTTCATGGGGTATCTGAATCCCATGCTGGCCTACGGGCTCGACCGGCTCGCCGCCGATGCCGCGGCGTCCGGTGTTTGCGGGTTCATCGTGCCGGATCTTCCCCTGGAGGAGAGCGCCGATTTCGAAAAGGCCATAGCCCCGCATGGACTGGCGCTGATCCGCATGGTCACGCCGGTTACCCCGCAGGCGCGGCTGGAACAGCTGTGCCGCAATGCACAGGGCTTCATCTATGCGGTGTCGATGACGGGCACAACCGGCCGCTCCATGGGCAGCGCCGGCGTGCCGCCTGACACGCTCGCCTATTTCGATCGCGTGAGAAAGCTCGCACCCGTGCCTGTGGTTGCCGGTTTCGGCATCCGTGAGCATGCACAGGTCGCCGCGCTGGCGCCGCACGTGGACGGCGTTGCCATTGGCTCGGCGGTGGTCGAGGCGATGGAAAAGGGCGCATCGGTGGTCGCCTTGCTGCGCCAGCTGCGCGGCTGATGCAAAAGCCCGCTGCAGGCAGCGGGAGGCGCATGAGGCTGAAAATCGCCAATGCGCGCGGCGCACCGACCATCGGCATCACATTGCTGCTGGCCAGCCTGTCGATGATCAGCCCGCTGTCCATCGACACCTTCCTGCCTTCGCTGCCGACGATTGCCGAACATTTCAGCCTCACGCGCTTCGAGGTGCAGCAGATCATCACCGCCTATCTGCTGCCGTTTGCCTGCTTCTCGCTGGTGCATGGCCCATTGTCGGATGCCCTGGGCCGCCGCCGCGTGGTGCTGGGCGGGCTGGTGCTGTACACGCTGGGATCCATCGGCTGCTTTCTGGCACCCACCTTCGGCACGCTGCTGCTGTGTCGTGTGTTGCAGGGCACGGCCGCCGGCATCGGGCCCACCGTGTCGCGCGCCGTGGTGCGCGACATGTTCGAAGGCCCCGGCGCGCAGAGGCTGATGAGCAGCATCATGCTGGTGTTCTCGCTGGCCCCGGCCGTGGCGCCCGTGATCGGCGGTTGGGTGCACGTCACGCTGGGATGGCGCTGGGTGTTCGGCATGCTGGTGGTGCTGGGCGCGGCGCTGCTGGCCACCTGCGCACTGCTGCTGCCAGAGACGCATCCGCGGGCGAAGCGCACGCAGTTCCATCCTGTCAGCCTGGTGAGAAGCTGCTGGCGCGTCGCGTCGCAGCCCGCGTTCCTGCTGCTGGCCGTTTCCGCGGCGCTGGCCATGTCCTCGCTGTTCGTCTACATCGGTTCGGCGCCAGTCATCATCCTGGAGCGCTGGCATCTGAAAGAAACCCAGTTCCACTACCTGTTCATTCCGGTGGTCAGCGGCTTCATGATCGCGTCCCTGGTCGGAGGACGCATTGCCGGCCGCGTCAGCCGCGTGGCGCAGATTCGCGCGGGCTTCGTGTTGCTGTGCCTGGCCGGCGTGGCGGGCACCGCGGCCTATCTGTTCCGCCCTGCATTGCCCATCCTGTTCACTCAGTCGCTGCTGTTCCTGATGGCAAGCGGCGCGCAGCTCACCTACCCGGTGCTGACACTGGAAATGATCGACATGCATCCGCAGGCCCGTGGCGCCGCCGCCTCGGTGCAGACCTTCATCGCGCTGGGTGTAGGCGGCATGGCCATGGGCGTGCTGGCGCCGACCTTGCACGGCGATTTGCGCCTGCTGGGCTGGCTCTCGCTGGCGACCGGAATGGCCTCCTGGCTGGGCTGGCGGGCCGGAAGCCGGCAAAAGGGGCTGAAAAACGCTCCGTAGAAGTAGGCGGACTCCTACAAGCGCCATGGCGAAAGTCTGACCGGTCATTTTACTGCCGACGGCTACGCTGCGGTGGCCGCAGGACTTTTTTCGCGGTGCGAGAGGAAGTGACCCAGACCGATCAAGAGCGGGATCTCCACCGCTGGCGCCATACCCGGTCACGGATTTTCGCGTAAGTCTTCACGGGAGTTGCTCGATGGAATCACCGCAGCGGATGAGCCGGCGCTTGTCCCGTACCGTGTCGCAGTCCCGCGCGGAAAGCGATGAACTGGACGTGCGCCGACTGCTGCGGGTGCTGCAGGCCATTCGCGATGGCGATTTTTCCGTGCGCCTGCCGGGCGACCGGGCCGGTCTGTCCGGCAAGGTGGCGGATCTGGTCAATGACATCGCCGCCACCAATCAGCGCGTGGCGCGCGAAATCGAACGTGCCGGGCAGCTGGTGGGCAAGGAAGGCCGGACGCGGCATCGCATCACCGCCGAACGGCGTTCCGGTGCCTGGGGCGAGATGGAAAGCTCGCTCAATACACTCATCGACGACCTGGTGTGGCCCACGGCCGAGGCCACGCGCACCATCTCCGCGGTAGCCAAGGGCGATCTGTCGCAGGTCATGCGCCTGGAGATGGAGGGTCGTCCCATCAAGGGCGAGTTCCTGCGCTCGGCCACCATCGTGAACACGATGATCGAGCAGATGCGCGGCTTCACCTCGGAAGTGACGCGCGTGGCGCGCGAGGTGGGCACCGAAGGCAAGCTGGGCGGCCAGGCCGTGGTGCCGGGCGCGGCCGGCACCTGGAAAGATCTCACCGACAACGTGAACTCCATGGCCGGCAACCTCACCGGCCAGGTGCGCAACATCGCCGACGTGGCCACCGCCATCGCCAGCGGCGACCTGTCGCGCAAGATCACGGTGAACGTGCGCGGCGAGATCCAGCAGCTCAAGGAAGCCATCAACACCATGGTGGATCAGCTGCGTTCGTTCGCCTCGGAAGTCACGCGCGTGGCGCGCGAGGTGGGCACCGAAGGCAAGCTCGGCGGCCAGGCACTGGTGCCCGGCGTGGCCGGCACGTGGAAGGATCTCACCGACTCGGTCAACGCCATGGCCACCAATCTCACCGGCCAGGTGCGCAACATCGCCGAGGTGACCACCGCCGTGGCGCGCGGCGACCTGTCGCGCAAGATCACCGTGGACGTGAAGGGCGAAATCCTCGAGCTGAAGAACACCATCAACACCATGGTGGACCAGCTCAACGGCTTCTCCTCCGAAGTGACGCGCGTGGCGCGCGAGGTCGGCTCCGAAGGCAAGCTCGGCGGCCAGGCCGTGGTGAAAGACGTCAGCGGTGTGTGGAAGGATCTCACCGACAATGTGAACTCCATGGCCGGCAACCTCACCGGCCAGGTGCGCAACATCTCCGAAGTGACCATCGCCGTGGCCAACGGCGACCTGTCGCGCAAGATCACGGTGGACGTGCGCGGCGAGATCCAGCAGCTCAAGGAAGCCATCAACACCATGGTGGATCAGCTGCGTTCGTTCGCCTCGGAAGTGACGCGCGTGGCGCGCGAGGTGGGCACCGAAGGCAAGCTCGGCGGTCAGGCGCTGGTGCCTGGCGTGGCCGGCACGTGGAAGGATCTCACCGACTCGGTGAACGCCATGGCCACCAACCTCACTGGCCAGGTACGCAACATTGCCGAGGTGACCACCGCCGTGGCGCGCGGCGACCTGTCGCGCAAGATCACGGTGGACGTGAAGGGAGAAATCCTCGAGCTGAAGAACACCATCAACACCATGGTGGATCAGCTCAATGGCTTCGCGGCCGAAGTGACGCGCGTGGCGCGCGAGGTGGGCACCGAGGGCAAGCTCGGCGGTCAGGCCACCGTGCCCGGCGTGGCCGGCACCTGGAAGGATCTCACCGACAATGTGAACTCCATGGCCGGCAACCTCACCGCGCAGGTGCGCAACATCGCCGAGGTGGCCACGGCCATCGCCAGCGGCGACCTCTCGCGCAAGATCACGGTGGACGTGCGCGGCGAAATCCTGCAGCTGAAAGAAACCATGAACACCATGGTGGAGCAGCTGCGTTCCTTCGCCTCCGAAGTGACGCGTGTGGCGCGCGAGGTGGGCACCGAAGGCAAGCTCGGCGGCCAGGCCAATGTGGGCGGTGTGGCCGGCACCTGGAAGGATCTCACCGACAACGTGAACTCCATGGCCTCGAACCTCACCGGCCAGGTGCGCAACATCGCCGAGGTGGCCACGGCCATCGCGCGCGGCGATTTGTCGCGCAAGATCACGGTGGACGTGGCCGGCGAAATCCTGCAGCTGAAAGAAACCATCAACACCATGGTGGACCAGCTCAACGGCTTCGCGGCCGAAGTCACGCGCGTGGCGCGCGAGGTGGGTACCGAAGGCAAGCTGGGTGGCCAGGCCACCGTGCCCGGCGTGGCCGGCACCTGGAAGGATCTCACCGACAACGTGAACTCCATGGCCTCGAACCTCACCGGCCAGGTGCGCAACATCGCCGAGGTGGCCACGGCCATCGCGCGCGGCGACCTGTCGCGCAAGATCACGGTGGACGTGGCCGGCGAGATCCTGCAGCTGAAAGAAACCATCAACACCATGGTGGACCAGCTCAACGGCTTC
>Ga0164241_10006198_pt1 | contig 10965 bp, 10 predicted proteins | sample OricomyardsoilBY_FD_108780 | JGI IMG/M metagenome (GOLD analysis project Ga0164241, IMG submission 108780) | Backyard soil microbial communities from Emeryville, California, USA - Original compost - Back yard soil (BY) | ecosystem: Environmental > Terrestrial > Soil > Unclassified | place: USA... | reverse complement strand
GGTGCCGGTCGAAAACTCGCTCTACGGGCGCATCACCGACATCTATCACCTGCTGCCGGAAAGCGGCCTGTTCATCACCGGCGAACATTTCCTGCGCATCGAAATGAACCTCCTCGGGCTGAAGGGGGCGACGCTCAAGGACATCCGGTCGGTGCAGTCGCTGAGCGTGGCGCTGGGCCAATGCCGCAAGTTCATCCGCAAGCACAAGCTCAAGACCATCAACGGCGTCGACACCGCGGGCAGCGCGCGGGAGGTCTCCGAACGCGGCGACAAATCCGTGGGCGCCATCGCCTCGCGCTTTGCCGCCGAGGTCTATGGCCTCGACGTGCTCGCGTCCAACATCGAGGACGCCGCGCACAACACCACGCGCTTTCTCGTCGTGTCGCGGACGCCCGAAACACCCAGGCGGACGAGCAAGACGGTCAAGACCACTTTCGTCTTCCGCGTGCGCAACGTCCCCGCTGCACTCTACAAGGCCATGGGCGGGTTCGCGACCAACGGCGTGAACATGACCAAGCTCGAGAGCTACATGATCGACGGCTCGTTCACTGCAACGCAGTTCTACGCCGATATCGAGGGTCACCCCGAAGACCGCTCGGTGCAGCTCGCCTTCGAAGAGCTGCAATTCTACACCGACCATTTCCACGTCCTGGGCGTCTATCCGGCGGGCAAGCCGTAGGCGGTCTCTACAGCTCCTTCTCCGCCAGCTCGCGGAATCCATCCGGCACCGAGCGCGTTCCCTCGAGCACCACGTTGGCGTAGCCGATGGCTTCCCAGCCGAAGCGCGTGCGGACTTTGTCCATGGCTTTGTCGGCCATCCAGCGGGACGCTCCGCGCTTGGTCCCCGGGCGGCGGGCTTCGCCGGCGAGGCCCATGCTGAGCTCAAGCTGCAGGACCGGCTGGTACTGAAGATGCGAGACCGAGATCGCGAGCAGCGAGATCGTCGCTTCGCGCGGGTGATCGCGGAGAATGCCGGCGACGAGATCCTGGGCGATCTCGGTGACGATGCCGGTTGCCGCGACGGGCGCATCGAGGGTCAGGGCGCGGGTGACGGCGCGCATATCGGAGAAGCGCACGCGTGCGGTGACAGTCTTGCCCGAAAGCGATTTGGCGCGGAGGCGCGAGCAGATGCGGTCGGCGAGGAGGCGCAGCGTCGGCTCGATCACTTTGGCCGTCGCGGGCTTCTTGCCGAGCGCCGACTGCGCGCCGGCCGAGCGGGCACGGCGGTCCATGTCGATCGAACGTGGGTCGCGGTTGAAGCTCAGCGCCTTGAGTTTCTCGCTCGCGGCCGGACCGAGCAGGCGCTCAAGCGACTGGCCCGGCGTTGCCGAAAGCTGGCCGATGGTGGTGACGCCGATGCCGGCAAGACGCGCCTTGGTTGCCGGGCCGACGCCCCACATCAGCTCGACCGGCAGATCGTGGAGGAATTCGAGCTCGATCCTCGGATCGATGAAGCAGAGCCCGTCGGGCTTGGCGACCTGCGAGCCGATCTTGGCGAGATGCTTGGTGCGCGCGACGCCGATCGAGATGGGCAGCCCGATCTCGTCGCGCACGCGCTTGCGGACGATCTGCGCGACGGCCAGCGGCGGGCCGAACAGATGAGCCGTGCCGGCGACGTCGGCGAACGCTTCGTCGATCGAGATACGCTCGACCAGCGGCGTGTAGTCGTCGAGGATCGCGATGGCTGCATCGCCGAGACGCTGATACTCCTTGAAGTGGCCGGGCACGAAGATGAGCTCGGGGCAGAGTTTCTTCGCCTCGCGGCCCGACATGGCGCCGCGCACGCCGAACTTCTTGGCCTCGTAGGAACAGGCGAGCACCACTCCGCCTCCCACCGCGATCGGCTTACCGAGCAGCGAGGGGTCGAGCAGTTGTTCGACCGACGCGTAGAAGGCGTCGAGGTCGGCATGAAGGATGGTCGCCTCCGCTTCCATCGCTCAGGTTCCGGTGGAACAAAAAGAGAACAGAAGCCATGGCCGGAGTCAAGCCGGGCCGGTCAGTGCTCCGTCCGGAAGGCGACGCCGAGTTCCTTGAGCGACCGCCAGGCGACCTGGCAGGGCTGGCGCGCGTGGCCTTCAAGGACGAGGTCGAAGGTGTCGGGAATACCCACCACCGAAACGACCTGCAGCTTCGCCCCGCGCGGGGAGAGATTGCGCACGATGCAATTGATCGTCGATCGGCCGGCGTTGAAGACGATGCGCCCGCCCTTGAGGGTCGAGCGGCGCTGCGACTGGCGGTTGTCTGTGTCTGGTGAGGTCAACATCGTAGTCCTCCGCATCTACAGAGGTAATGCGGAGGCGAAGGGTCAGTTCGGCCCGATGATGTGCCGTATTTGGCTCAAAGGCCTAGAAGGCGGTGAACTGCACGCCGATCGCATCGGGCTTGCGCCAGACCACCATCACCGAGCGGCTGGGATGGCCGTCGAGCTTGAGGTCGAACGATTCCGGAATGCCGAGCACCGACGTCACCTCGAGTCGCGCCCCGCCGTCCGAGTGATTGCGCATGGTGCAGGTAACGGTCGACATCGCCCGGTTGAAGACGATGCGCCCGCCTTTGAGCGTGCGCTGGCGCCTGAACAGACGCTTTTCCGTGAAACCGGCTTCGGTATCCATCACTGCCCTCCAACAACTAAATCAACACGCACTAGGTAGCGTTGGGCGCGCCCACTTGCCACGGCGTGATCGGGGTAGCGTGAATCCGCAAGGTTAACGCGGGTCGTGATGCAGCCAGAGGTAGATCTGCTTGCCGACGATCTGGACGTATTTGACGTCGTCGGGCGTTGCCTGCCAGTCGGCGTCCTTGATGGCCGCGACCAGCACCGGATTGTTGGCGATGGTGCGAACCAGTCCGCCCGCGTTGCCGGTGTCGTGGAACTGGTAGCCGCGGCAGAAGCTGTAGAGGTTGATGTCGTAGGTCTCGTCGACCGCGGCGATCGCGGATTTACGAACGATGGGCGGCAGCATCGCCGCAAAGCTCGAGCAGGTGGTGGCGTCGGCGAGCGCCGGTGCGGCGGCCGGAACGCTGGTCAGCAGTACGGCGGCGAGCAGCAGGAAGCGCATCGAGAATCTCCGTTTGGGCGAGCCTTGCATCGGCCCCAATCCTGTCCGATATAGGGCACCGAGAGGTTGGCGCGGACGTGTTCCTCGCCAACCGGGTCAGGTCCGGAAGGAAGCAGCCCCAACGAGACCTTCACGGGTCGATGCCAGCCTCTCACCTTTCCAACCCCATCACGACGTCATTCCCGCGAAGCCGGGAATCCAGCGTTATGACCCGATGGCGGTTTGGGCCCTGGATCCCCGCCTTCGGGGGGATGACGGGGTGGAGATATCGACTCCCGTGGATGAGAGACGCTTGTTTTTGCGGTTCATGGTTTGGACCGCTATATACTCTTTATGGCTGACGCATTGTTCCCTGAGAGCGAGATGACCCCGCCGCCCAAGGCCGCGGGATCGCCTTATCTCGTCCTCGCGCGGAAATACCGCCCGTCGAGCTTTGCGACGCTGATCGGCCAGGACGCGATGGTGCAGACGCTGCGCAACGCGTTCCGCACCGGCCGCATTCCGCATGCCTTCATGCTCACCGGCATCCGGGGCGTCGGCAAGACGACGACGGCGCGCATTCTGGCACGGGCGGTAAATTACGAGGATGCGAGCGGGCGGCGGCGCCCGAACCTCGATCTCGAGATCGAAGGCATCCACGACAAGGCGATCATCGAGGGACGGCATGTCGACGTCATCGAGATGGATGCGGCGTCCAACACCGGTATCAGCGACATCCGCGAGATTATCGATTCGGTGAAGTACGGCCCGGTCTCCGCGCCCTATAAGGTCTACATCATCGACGAAGTTCACATGCTCTCGACGGCGGCCTTCAACGGGCTGCTGAAGACGCTCGAAGAGCCGCCGCCTTATGTGAAGTTCATCTTCGCGACGACCGAGATCCGCAAGGTCCCGGTGACGATCCTTTCCCGCTGCATGCGCTTCGACCTGCGCCGCGTGCCGCCCGAGACGATGACGGCGCATCTGGTCGACCTGCTCGACAAGGAATCGATCGCTTACGAGCCCGAGGCGCTGGCAATGATCGTGCGGGCCGGCGAAGGCTCGGTGCGCGACAATCAATCGCTGCTCGACCAGGCGATCAGCCATGGCGACGGCAAGGTGACCGCCGCAACCGTCAAGGCAATGCTCGGGCTCGGCGACCGCGCCCGCTCGATCGATCTGTTCGAGGCGCTGATGCGCGGCGATATCGCCGCCGCACTGACGCTGCTGCGCGAGCTCTACGACGCGGGTGCCGACCCCGAGACGGTGATCGGCGATCTTGCCGACTTCACCAATCTCGTGACGCGGCTGAAGATCGTCCCGGCAGCGGCAGACGATGTCTCGCTCACGCCCGACGAACGCACGCGCGGCCCGGCGCTGGCGCAAAAGCTCGGCATGCGCGCGCTGAGCCGGGCCTGGCAGATTCTGTTCAAGGGCGGCGAAGAGGTGAAGACGGCCGGCAATGGATTGCAGGCCGCCGAGATGGTGCTGGTGCGTCTCGCCTATGCGAGCGAGCTGCCGAGCCCCGACGAAATCATCGGCAAGCTCCAGAATGGCGGCGGCGCCCCCGCTGGCGGTGGCAGTACGCCCTCGATCCCGCATCGCGGCATGGTCAACGCCGGCTCGCAGGCGCTGCGGCTGGAGACGGCGCCGCGCTACGAGGCAGCGCCTGTTGCACAACCGCAGACCGTCGTCGCGCCGCGCTCCTATCTCGAGCTGGTCGCGCTCGCCGGCGAGAAGCGCGACGTCGTGCTGAAGATCGCGCTCGAAACCAAGATGCGCCCGGTGTCCTTCCGCGAGAAGGCGATCGAGGTGGCGCTGGTCGAGGGCACCGACCCTTCGATTATCCAGACGCTCTCGGCGCGGCTGCGCGAATGGACGGGCCAGACCTGGGGCGTGTCGGTGTCGCGCGCGGCGGCAAGCGGCCCGACCATCCGCGATGTGAAGGCCCAGCACGAGGCGGCGGTCAAAGCCGAGGCGACCGAGGATCCGCTGGTCAAGGCGATCCTCGAATCGTTCCCCGGCGCGACGCTTTCGGTGCGGCAGATCGAGGAGCAGATCCCCGATACCGCCTACGAAGATGCATTCAACGACGAGCGTGAGGACGAGTGATGGTCGACTTTATGGGCATGATGAAGAAGGCCGAAGAGCTGCAGCGCAAGATGGCCGACATCCAGGCCGAAGCCGGCGCGGCAACCGTCGAAGGTAGGGCCGGCGGCGGGCTTGTCACAGTCACGCTGAGCGGCAAGGGCGAGATGAAGGGCCTCAGCATCGACCCGTCGCTGTTCAAGGAAGTCGATGTCGAAGTGCTCGAGGATCTGATCGTCACCGCCCACAATGAAGCCAAGGCCAAGGCCGAGGAAATGATGCAGAAGAAGATGTCCGAAATGACGGCCGGCCTGCCGCTGCCGCCGGGCATGAAACTGCCGTTCTAGAGAGAGGAGCGACTAGCGAATAGCGAATAGCGAATAGCAAAGGGGCAAAGCCCTATTCGCTATTGGCTACTCGCTATTCGCTCTCACCATGGCCGCCGGCCCCGAAATCGAACAGCTCATCCAGCTTCTTGCTCGTCTCCCCGGACTCGGTCCACGGTCGGCGCGTCGAGCTGTGCTGCATCTGATCAAGAAGAAGGACCAGTTGATGATCCCGCTCGCGGCCGCGCTCGATCGGGCCGTTGATACGGTCAAGGTCTGCGAGGTCTGCGGCAATGTCGATACGCGTTCGCCGTGCGGTATCTGTACCGATCCGCGGCGTGCCAATGACATCCTCATCGTGGTCGAGGACGTGGCTGACCTGTGGGCGCTTGAACGCGCTGGTGTGGGCGCGGTGAAATATCACGTCCTGGGCGGCGTGCTGTCGCCGCTCGACGGGGTCGGGCCCGACGACCTCAGCATCGATGCGTTATTGATGCGCGCGCCCGAGTTCAGCGAAATCGTGCTGGCCGTCAACGCGACGGTCGAGGGGCAGACGACGGCGCACTACATCACCGATCGGCTGCAGGTGAGCGGCGTCAAGATCACGCGACTCGCGCATGGCGTACCGGTGGGCGGCGAGCTCGACTATCTCGACGAAGGCACGCTCAGCCAGGCCCTCAAGGCGCGCACCGATATGTGATCACCTGACGCCGCGCGTGACGTCGGAATTGTCTTCGCTCCATTCCTCGGGATCGAGCACGTCGTCCCCGAGCGGCTCGGTCCCCTCCGACAGCGAGGCCTCGTCCTTGGCTTCGATCTCCTCCAGCTCATCGGAATCGGGCGAGAGCGTTTCGCGATGGCTCAGCGGATCCTCGTCCATCGTGGGCTCGTCGTCGGTGATCATCTCGGGATCGCGTTCGGTACCGGACCGGAGGCGCGCGATCGCGCTGTCGATCTCGCCGAGCAGCACGCCCGGGTCGTTGTCGCCGAAATCGCCGGGCTCCTGTTGGCGCAGCATGTCCGCGATCTCCGCCAGGCGGGCGATGCGTTCCTCGGCCGGCCGGTCTTCGCCGTACAACAAATCCTCGATCTCGGCCTGGCTCACCGGCGAAGCCGAGAGCATGTCGCCGCCGCCGTCGGGCAGGACGATGTCCTGAGGCAGCACGCGCCCGGGATGAAGATTGCTCATACTGACCTCCGCTGATCGGCTTTGCGCCGCTGTCAGACAACGCGGATGACGCGCGCTGGTTCAGTTAAGACCTCGTTTACCCTTGGGCCAAGGGTAAGGACTTCTGCGAAGGCTTGAGGGGCGTAAGGCAAGACTCTTTTCATGCCTGTGGCGCGTCATGCCATCGATATCATTGGGGTGTGCCGGTTGCAGACAGTCATCTCGACGCTTTTCGAGCATCACGACCTGAGGATCGTGGCTCTCGCCGCGCTCGTGTGCGGCCTGTCGGCCTTCGCCGGCATCACGCTGCTGCATCATGCCCGCCGCACGGACGGGGCAATGAAATTCGTGTGGGTCGGGATCGCCGCGATCTCGGTCGGCTCCGGCATCTGGGCGACGCACTTCATCGCGATGCTGTCCTTCTCGGCAGGCATGCCGACTGGCTACGACATACCGCTGACCCTGCTGTCCTTGATGATCGCCATCAGCATCGTAGGCGGCGGGCTGCTCTACGCCACCGTCGCGACGCGCCGTTCGGATGCGGTGCTGGCGGGTGCCATCGTCGGCATCGGCATTTCGACGATGCACTATGTGGGCATGACCGCACTGCTGCTCGGTGGCGAGATCAAATGGGATCCGCTGCTGGTGTCGAGCTCGCTGTTGCTGGGCATGGTGCTGGGCAGCGTTGCGCTGTTCGTGGGTACGACATCGCCGGTGCTGATCTGGCGCCTGCGGGGTGCCCTGCTGCTGACCGTTGCCATCTGCTCGATGCACTTCACGGCCATGGGGGCGGCCGGCCTCGAGAATTGCTATCCTATCGTCAGCGCCGAAGACGCAACGCCGGTCTGGCTGTCGCTGGTGCTCGGCGGCGGCTCGATCCTGATCCTGCTGTTCGCCTTGGGCGCAATTGCGCTCGACACCCGCGACCGGCGCCGCGACGAGACCGAGGTCGAACGCATGCGCGGCCTTGCCGACGCCGCGGTCGAGGGGCTGCTCGTCGCCAAGGACGGCAACATCGTTACGGCCAATGCGAGCTTCATGGACCTGGTCGGCATGGATCAGAAGATCATCGCGGGCCGCCACCTTGCCGACTTCTTTCCGCTTTCCGCCGTGACGTCGCTGAGCGAAACGCAGAACGAAACGCTCGAGACGGAACTGACGACGGCCAATGGCAGCAAACTGCCGGTTGAAGCCATTCTTCGCGAGGTGGATTTCGGCGGGACGCCGCACCAGGCGGTGGCCGTACGAGACCTTTCGACCCGCAAGCAGGACGAGCAGCACATCCGCTTCCTCGCCCACCACGATCCGCTGACGGGTCTCCCCAACCGCGCGAGCTTCACCCGGGCGCTCGACGACGAGATTGCCCATGCGCGCCGCACCGGCCAGACCTTCGCGGTCCTGGGACTCGATCTCGACCGCTTCAAGGAGGTCAACGATCTCTTCGGTCACCCCGCTGGCGATGCGCTGCTGCAGCGGGTGGCCAAATCGCTCGAGACGGCGATTGCCGGACGCGGCCGCGCCGCACGCATCGGCGGCGACGAGTTCGCGGTTCTTCTCAACGACATCCACTCGCCCGCGCGCGCCGGCTACGTCGCGGAGATGATCATGGACGCCTTCCGCCACGACAACGAGGCGAACGACAGCGGTGCACTGATTTCAGCCTCGGTCGGCATTGCGCTCTTTCCCAATGACGGGGACGACGCCGAAGCCCTGGTCAACCACGCCGACACCGCCCTCTATCGCGCCAAGCAGGACGGCCGCGGCGTCTACCGGTTCTACGAGAGTGCGATGGGCGTCGAAGTGCGCGACCGCCGCATGATCGAGCATGATCTGCGTCATGCGCTGGCTCGCAACCAGCTTCGCCTTGTCTACCAGCCGCAGGTCGACATCCAGAGCGGCGAGGTCACGGGCTTCGAGGCGCTGATCCGCTGGGAGCATCCGGAGCGTGGCAACGTGCCGCCGAGCGAGTTCGTGCCGATCGCTGAAGAGGGCGGCATGATCCTCCAGATCGGCGAGTGGGTGATGCGCACCGCCTGCGCCGAAGCCGCGCGCTGGGACGTGCCGCTGACGATCGCGGTGAACGTTTCTGCCGTGCAGATTCATTCGCCCAGCTTTGCCCACAGACTGCACGAGATCCTGATCCAGACCGGCCTCACGCCGTCGCGGCTCGAGGTCGAGATCACCGAGACCGCCCTGGTCAAGGACATGGACCGCGCAGTGACGACGTTGCGCCAGATCAAGGCGCTTGGCGTCGAGATCGCCATGGACGATTTCGGTACGGGCTATTCGTCGCTGGCGAACCTGCGCGCCTTCCCCTTCAGCAAGATCAAGGTGGACCGCAGCTTCATCCAGTCGGTCGACAACAACGATCAATCCGCGACGATCGTGCGCGCCGTGCTGGGCCTCGGCAATGGCCTCAACGTGCCGGTGGTGGCCGAGGGTGTCGAAACGCCCGAGGAGCTGCAGTTCCTCAAGGGCGAGGTGTGCCAGTCGGCGCAGGGCTATCTGCTCAGCAGGCCCAAGGACATCGAGAATTTCCGCGCGATCACCGAGGGCCGCACCAAGGTGCTGGCGGACTCGGTACCCGAGCTGCGGCTCGTCAGCTAAGCGCCCTAGAACAGGCCGCCCGACACTTTCCGTTCCGGAACCACCGCTTCGAGCGTGGGCGCCGGCTCGTCGAGCTCGAGCTCGTCGATGCGCCTGCCGCGGCGGTCGATCTTCGAGGTCGAGGTCAGGATGTCGCTGATGTCGCCGTTGGCCTGCGCAAAATGCTTCTGCAGCGCGATGACGCGATCCTTGAGCCGGCCGACATCGTCGAGGAGCTCACGCACTTCCTTCTGGATCTTGTGGGCTTCCTCGCGCATGCGCACGTCGCGCAGCAGGCTCTGCACCACCTGGATCGACAGCATCAGCATCAGCGGCGAAACGATCACCACGCGCTGCCGCATCGCCTTCTGCACGATGTCCTCGAAATGCTCGTGGATGTCGGCGAAGATCGATTCCGACGGCACGAACATGAACGCCGTGTCCTGCGTCTCTTCGGGGATGAGGTAGTTCTCCGAGATCGCCCGCACATGGTAGGCGACGTCGCTGCGGAACGACGCGCTGGCCTGCTTGAGCTCTGCCTCGCCCTGCGCCGCGCGCACCCGCTCCCAGCTCTCGAGCGGGAACTTGGCGTCGATAACGAGCTTAGGCCCGCCATTGGGCATCAGCACCACGCAGTCGGGCCGCTTGTTGTTGCTGAGCGTATGTTGGAAGGCGAAGGATCCCGCCGGCAGTTGATCGCTGATGATTGCTTCCATGCGGCCCTGGCCGAAGGCGCCGCGCGTCTGCTTGTTGGACAGGATCGACTGCAGCGTGACGACGTCACGGCTGAGCTCGGTGATGTTGACCTGCGCGCGGTCGATCACGGCAAGCCGTTCGTTGAGCGCACTGAGGCTCTCGCTGGTCTTGGTGTTGGTCTCGTTGAGCGCCTGGCCGACGCGCTGGCCCTGGGCGTCGATCCGCTCGTTGACCGAGCGCATGAGGTCGGACGTCCGATCACCGAAAATCTGCGCCATGGTCTGCATGCGCGAGTTCATCTCGTACTGGCTCTGCAGCATGCCGGCGAGCTTGCCCTCGAGATCGGCGCTCTTGGCACGGGCGGCTTCGAGCTCCGCCGCGCGCTGTTCCGCCTCGGCGGCGCGTTCCCGGCCGGCACGAATGCCCATGACGACGAGGATCACCAGCAGGCCCGTGACCAGCGTGGCGACGGCGTAAATCGCGGCCTCGAGCGTGACCGGCAATTCGCCGAGCGAAAAGAGAACTCTGTCCATGGGCGCGAGCCTAGCCGATTCGGCTTAACAAGTTCTCGTATTGTTCACGGGAGGTCAACAGCCGGTTGACCCATGGCCGCGACATACCATATTGAGCCCGAAAGCTCCCTCAAAGGCCCGATATTCCATGGCGAAACGCGAAATTCTTGTGCTGCCCGATATGCGGCTCCGCCAGGTGGCCGACCCGATCGAAAAGATCGACGCCTCCATCAAGGCGCTCGCCAAGGACATGCTCGACACCATGTACGACGCCCCCGGCATCGGTCTCGCCGCCCCCCAGATCGGCGAGATGAAGCGCATCGTGGTCATGGATCTCGCCAAGGAGGGCGAGAAACCAGAGCCGATCGTCATGATCAACCCGGAGATTCTGAAGTACTCCGAGGACACGGTGACGAGCGAGGAAGGCTGCCTCTCGATCCCCGAGATCTACTACGATGTCGAGCGCCCCGCCGATATCACTGTCAAATACACCGACCTCGACGGCAAGACGGTGGAGAAGGACGCGACCGACCGGCTGGCCATCTGCATCC
>Ga0164241_10006197_pt1 | contig 10967 bp, 13 predicted proteins | sample OricomyardsoilBY_FD_108780 | JGI IMG/M metagenome (GOLD analysis project Ga0164241, IMG submission 108780) | Backyard soil microbial communities from Emeryville, California, USA - Original compost - Back yard soil (BY) | ecosystem: Environmental > Terrestrial > Soil > Unclassified | place: USA... | reverse complement strand
TATTTGATTTTTATCTAACATCGCTTAATTTGCTAATGTTGCTGATTGTATAATTTGTCAGGGTGAGGAGTTCCCATTTTTTAATGATCACATCAGCCAACCGGCTAATTTCTTATCGTTCGCTGTTCAATTCTTTTTTCATAATTAGTGCCCTGGAAAATCCGATGGACATAAATCCCAGGTGTGTGAATTTCATTTGGGTTCAGGTCACCAGGTTCCACTAATTCTTCCACTTCAGCAATAGTAATTTTTCCGGCCATCGCCATTAGCGGATTAAAATTCCTGGCAGTTCCTTTATAAATTAAGTTGCCAAATCTATCGCCCTTCCAGGCTTTTACTAAGGCAAAATCTGAATCAAAAGCGTATTCCAACAAATATTCTTTGCCATTAAAAACACGCAATTCCTTTCCCTGAGCAACTTCTGTTCCCACGCCCGCGGGTGTAAAAATTGCAGGCATTCCATAACCCGAAGCCATACAACGTGTGGCAAGTGTTCCTTGCGGTAATAATTCCACTGCAAGTTCTCCGCTTAAAAGTTGTCTTTCAAATTCTGCATTTTCACCTACATAGGAAGCTATCATTTTTTTTATCTGCTTTTTTTTCAATAGCAGGCCGATGCCAAAATCATCTACTCCTGCATTGTTGGAAATGCAGGTAAGTTGGCTCACTCCTTTTTTTTCCAACGCATTGATGCAATTTTCCGGAATACCACATAGCCCAAAACCGCCAAGCATAATCACAGCTCCGTTAGAAATATCATGGATTGCTTCATCAGCATTAATATAAACTTTGTTCATTTAAATTTATAATTCAATCATGCTTGAGACCTTCCTTCCTAAATTCTATTCTATTTTGCCTTTGCTTTTGCGCGTCAAGGCTATCAAAGATAACTTTTAATTGCAAAGGATGCCGCACGTACCAGTTATAGCTTTTGTTGAACTGTGCTGAATCTGTTTTATGAATTTCAAAAGCTTTTTTAGTTAATTCTTTTGTTTGAACCGCAACCTTTATTGTAGAATCCTTAAAGAACATTTCATTTGCCAATGTTTGCGAGCGCATTACATCCCATAAAATATTTTTCATTTCTTCCGGTTTAATAATATCTGCAGGTATATCGTCTTTGGAATAACACGAAAACAACACCATAGAAACAATGCAATAAATTAACTTCTTTTTCATTTTAACTGCTCCTGGTATTTGTTAGCTGACGACACGTCAAGGCGTGTTAAATAATTCAAGGCTTTTGATTTCTCATCCTGACTAGCTTTAGAAAATATTGAAATTAATTCCTGTGATTTCGCCTGGAAAAAAAATTGCAGAATCATGGTATTTGGGTTTTCTGCATTGAATGTATTTAGCATGCTCAACACATTTAAAACCTGGCTTCGTGCTTTAAATTCCTGGTCGTATAGATTATCCAGTCCCTGGCGATAATAATCGTAAATAGCATCGTGAAAAATATTGTATTTGGTGTTTAGTAAGTTTTCAGCAAGCCAGTAGCGGCTTCGGGAGCCGTCAAAAATTTTCCAACCAGTGATCCCTCTATCTTCCGGAGCGTTGTTTACTATATTTTGGGCTTTCTGAAAATAATTATTTCCCCCTCTTTGAGAAAATGAATCAAAATCAAATCCAAGGATCATATCAATCCAATAAGCGAACACCGCTGTAATATTGGATACCAAAGCATCCGTGCCGGAAACTCTTGACTCATTAAAATCCAATTGCTGAAATTCTATATATTTAAAAGTAACATCATTATCCTGGTAATTAATCATCGGGGAAATGTAAGATGAGTTAAAAACCGGCCGGCCCGATTGAATCGTGAGCGAACCTTTGTACACATTGGCATCACCGCCAGGTTCAAGATTCAATAAAAAACTGCAATCAATTTTTTCATTTGTATTAAAATTCTCATCACTCCATTTCCTGTTGTTCACAAAATCATTGAGGGCAGTCTGCAATGTTTGAAATGTTGATTTATCTACCGTACTTCCTACCCGGTTGCTTAAAACGGTTACCCTGGCCCGTATTTGGGCCTCGCTGAAAAGAGCACAAAAACAACATAAAAAAAACAGCAAAAATTTATTCATTTCTGTATTGGATGATGGTGTTTACAATATCGGCTGCAACTTGCCTTTTTGTTTTAGCTGGAAATTGAAATTCGTTATTATTCTTATCAAAAATAGTGATTTTGTTCGTGTCATATCCAAAGCCGGCTCCTTCGTCGCTTAACGAATTCAAAACGATCATATCTGCATTCTTCGCTTTCAATTTCTTTATAGCATTTGCTTTTTCATTGTCAGTTTCCAGCGCAAACCCGACAAGAGTTTGGCTTTTAGATTTTAACTGACCCGATTTTAAAAGAATATCCTTTGTCTTCACGAGTTCAAGAGCAATTGGTCCGGTGGATTTTTTTATTTTCTGAATTGCTTTTTTCTTAGGAGTGAAATCGGCTACTGCCGCAGCCATAATAATGATATCATAAGAATTGAATTGTCTCATACACGCCTCAAACATGTCATCTGCTGAAGTCACTTTTGTTAACTCTATGCCGCCCGCTACTTCTACTGATGAGGGACCTATTACCAAATGAACATCTGCTCCTCTTTTAAAAAGTTCTTCAGCGATAGCAACGCCCATTTTACCGCTTGAATGATTACCTATGAACCGGACAGGGTCAATCGCTTCATAAGTAGGTCCTGCAGTTACCAATGCTTTGATTCCTTTCAGAAGCAAATTTTTTGAAAAAAAATCCTCCAGATAATCCATGATTTCTTCCGGCTCCGCCATCCTGCCTTCGCCCGTTAAGCCACTTGCCAGTTCTCCATTATTGACCGCCAGGAATTGATCACCCCGTTTCTTCAGAACTTCTATATTTTCAATAGTAGCCGGATGGCGCCACATGTCTTCGTCCATCGCAGGCGCTAAGGCCACCGGACACTTTGAAGATAAGTACACTGCCAGCAGCAAACTATCACAAATTCCGTTTGCCATCTTAGCAATGGTATTACAGGTAGCTGGTGCTACCAACATCACATCGGCCCAACGGCCAAGCATTACATGATTGGCCCATGTTTCCTCGTCAAATAAATTGGTAAGTACTTTATTTTTTGAGAGTGTGGAAAACGTAAGTGGCGCTACAAAATCTTTAGCGCTTTCCGTCATGATAATCTTCACTTCTGCACCGGCCTTTACCAGTAAACGAACTAATATCGCCGATTTATACGCAGCAATACTTCCGGTGACGCACAGCAAAATTTTTTTTCCTTTCAGCACGCTATTTAAATTTATTAACGCTAAGAAGTTTATAAAACAGGTGACAAATTTAGAGCAATTTTGTCACCCATCTTCATAAACTGCCCAATCGCCGACACATACAACAGGTAAACAATTAACGACAATTTCTATTTCATTCTTTCTATTTATTATTGTTCCAAAATTTTAAACAGAGAAGGATTTGATTACGGATCAATTCACTGCAAAATCACGTTACCGAAAATTAAAAAGACCCACAAATACGCAGGTCTTTTTAAAATAAAACAATATAAAACTTCTTGTTTTTTATTTGCACTATGTCTCAATCCGGGGCGCCTTATTTCTTTTTTGTTCCGATTGCAGGATCGGTACCAACATATAATCGTGGTAACGATACGTTCAGTTAATCATTCAATTCTTCAACCCTCTTATTATTTCAGCAAAATCGTTCGCCTTGAGTGATGCACCTCCTACAAGTCCACCGTCCACATCCGGTTTCCCAAAAATCTCTTTAGCATTGTCTGCTTTCACGCTTCCGCCATATAAAATCGAAATGGTTTCTGATATTTCCTTTCCATATTTCGATGCCAGAACGTTCCTGATATGCGCATGCATTTCCTGGGCCTGTTCGGCGCTGGCAGTTTTTCCTGTGCCGATTGCCCAAATTGGCTCGTAGGCAATGATAAAATTTTCGATAGCAGAAGATTCAAGGTGGAAGAGGCTTTCTTTTAATTGATTTTCCACAAATTCATTTTGTTTTCCACTTTCCCTTACTTCTAAAGATTCTCCGCAGCAAAAAATAGGTTTTAAATTATGCCTTAGACAAACATCCACTTTCTGTGCAAGGGTATTGTTGTCTTCATTAAAATATTCACGTCTTTCGCTATGGCCGATGATTACATATTCTATATTACATGACGAAAGCATTGGCGCGCTTACTTCGCCTGTAAATGCACCCGATTCTTTGGTATAGCAATTTTGCGCAGCGATGTGAAAACCTTTTTGTGTTTTTATAAAATCATTAGCCAAAAGCAGGTAAGGAAATGGAACTCCAAACACTACCTGTTGGTGCTCAGTCAATGAAATATCCTTTTGCTTAATCGCGCTTAATAATTCAATGGCTTGCTGTTGGGTTAAATTCATTTTCCAGTTAGCGGCGGCTATTTGTTTTCTCATTTTATATGTTTTATTGATAAATGTTTTTTAAAGATTGAATTTCATGCGAAGTTATCTCCCTATTTTTTAATTTCATCCAGTTGTTGATATCAGCAACGGCTTTTTCAAAGATATACTTGTCCGTTCCCCAGGTAAAGTTGTCAATAAATTTTCCGGGAGATTTGTCGCCAAATACACTGCAACATACGCCGACAACCGTTCCTGTATTGAAGGATGTATTAATGGCGCTCCGGCTGTAGTCGCCCATGATCAAGCCACATTTTTCCCCTGCAACGATAAATTGGTTGTCTTTGGGACTCCATATTTTTACTTTCGAGGCATTATTTTTTAGATTGGAATTACTGGTACCGGCGCCTAAGTTGCACCACTGGCCTACAACCGAATCGCCAAGATATCCATCATGGCCCTTGTTAGAATACCCCATCATTATGGAATTTTTTATCTCGCCACCTGCGAGACAAAAAGGACCAAAAGTAGTGGCTCCGTAAATTTTAGTTCCCATCTTTACGCGGCTTCCCTCTCCTATTGCTATCGGCCCACGAAGCAAACAACCTTCCTGTATTTCTGCATTTTTACCTATGTAAATCGGCCCTGAATCAGCGTTTAAAACAGAATAACTTACTGACGCTCCTTTTTCCAAAAAAATGTTTCCAGATGAAATTGCCTGATTTGAAGAATGTAATTTTTCAGAAATTCTGCCGTTAGTGATCATTTCAAAATCCTGGCGGATAGCCCAATCATTATATTCAAAAATTTGCCAGGAATGTTCCAGGATTTTGCAATCAGTGCTAAAGGGCATTTTTTGATTGTTAATAGAAATTTCTTTCAGGAAATTATTGGAAGGAAGAAAATTAGCCGGATACGTCGCACAATCCGCCTCGTTATAATCATGGATTAACTTTTCAGACGCAATAAATACTTTGTCCGGAAAATAAAACTGCCATTTTTCAAAAATCGTATGTATTCCTACCCGGATATGAGCGATTGAACGAACTTCCCCAAATGGATATAGCGATTTATTAAAAGGTATATCGTCGAGCAAAATGTCCATGAACTTATCGCTTGTTTTACGTAGTAAAAATAAAAAAAATCCTCCTGTTGAAGGAGGATAAAAAAAATCAAAACTAAAAAAATTATTATTGCTTTTTCGCGTAACGTTTCTTGAACTTATCAATACGTCCTGCCGTATCTACCAGCATATTCTTACCGGTATAAAACGGGTGCGATGTGTTCGAAATTTCAAGTTTGATAACAGGATATTCTTTGCCGTCTTCCCACTGAACCGTTTCTTTAGAAGAGGCAGTAGAGCGGCTCAAAAACATAGTGCCATTACTCATATCGCGAAAAACCACAAACCTGTAATTGGATGGATGAATGTCTTTTTTCATAATTGCTTGTTTTAAACATGGCTTCCCGGTTTCCGGTCTCCATGTATTTTTTGAGTTTGCGAAGGTAAGGGAATAAAATAAATTGACAAAACTAAAAAAGATTAATTTTTCATATTGACATATTGCAGCGCCAGGCCAAGGTTCCAGCCTTTAGAGGCTTGTATTACCGCCTGGAGGTCATCAATTTTCTTTCCCGAAATCCTTATGATGTCGTCCATTATAGATGCCTGCACTTTAAATTTCTCGTCCTTAATCAACTTTACGATCTTTTTTGCATCTTCCTGGCTGATACCATTTCTGACAGGAATTTCTTTTTTTACCACTTTTCCGCTTTGATAGGGCTCTTTTGAAAGATCATAAATTTCTGCTGCTAACGCCTGCTTCATACTTTTACTGATAAGCACATCAATGATTTGGGACAATTTCATGTCGCTATCGGCCTCAAGATTCAACTTCAGATCCTTTTTATTCAGGTCAATTACCACATGGTTCCCTTTAAAGTCAAATCGGTTTTTGATCTCTTTTTCAGTAGTGTTAATTGCATTATCAAGCGTTTGAAGGTCCACTTTGCTAACGATATCAAAAGATGGCATAATAAAAGATTTTAAATTAAGGAGACAAAGATAAAAAATGTGTAGTGATTGGCGGACTGATCTGTAATTAAAAGTAGTAATTGACGACTTTTGAGAATCGGGGATGGCAAGATTTTGCCACCAAATTTATGCCTCATCAGTCATCTAATAACTTAGCGAGGAAAAGCAAATCATTTTTTTTATACAAATTCTCGGGGGCAATAAAGCATTTGCTGAATTCTTCGAGAAGGTGCTGAATGATTCTTTTATCATTCATCTTCTTGTAATAAGAAGGCGTGGGAGGAACAGAAATCCTTTTAAAATAATTGTCAACGTCTTTTTGAGAATAGACCTGGCCATTAAGCGGGTCGATATAAAAATTGATTTTTTCCTTTTTTATATTGGCGCGATCCGGGAATTTGTAGTCTATGTCAAAATATCCAAGAATAAATTGCCTGGGAATATTAATCGCTTTCGTGGGTATATCAAGAAGCTCACAAAGAATCAGGTAGAGTATACCGTTAGTAATTGAATTCCCACGTTTAGATTCAATAACTTTTGTGATCAGGAAATCGTCCGCCAGATCGTAACTTACTTCGCTGCCTTTCAGTTTATAATAACTATATAAAATCCCTGAGATCACGTTTACCTGTTCCAAAGGAGTCAGATAGCTATTCAGTTCCAGCCAGATGTTTCTTCTTATTTTTTCAATTTCCTGCAATGTAGTTGTGGCAATCATTTCGGGGTAGCAATATTTTGAAACCAACAGCGCCCCGTGCAGTAATTCACATGTTCCGTTTTTCCATTCTACAAATTCATCTACCAGGTCCCGAAAATGTAATTTGTGAATGATCAACTCAATACGCTCCTGAACTTGTTCATCCGGGCTGTTTTCCCATAGGTTTTCAAGATTGGGAATAATCGCACGCCCGTGTGAAATAATTCGCTCGGTCACGGAGTTAAAAACTTCATCATCCGGATCGTCAATGAGGTGGAATAAAGCTGATATTTCTTTGTTTTCGAGCATGTAAAAAATTAGTTAAAAGAAAGTTCTATGTAAAGATAGAAAAGTTTATAAATTTTCTAAATTTTGCCGGGTTGTTTTTTACACAGGCTTGATTTGAAAATTGTTGATAACTTTTTTAAACCGGGTTTCCTTGCAGGCAAAAACCCGTTCTCGTTTAATGATGACCGTTATTATAAAAAATCTTTTTCCGTAATACAGTAAATAAACATTTAACCTAAATTCTTATCTGTATAATTCTATTATTTTAAATATTCATTTACCTTATGTTGAATTGATCTTTTTACTAATGACCATGTTTGTTCTTTAAGGCTAACCGGATCTTCACTTTCTTCCGCGTCTGCAAAATAAGTGAGCGCGTAAGGAATCGAAATCAATAATTCCTGGCTGGGATATTTTTGTGTATAAGCTGTTATACATTCGCTGACCGTAAAGTGTCTGAACAATTCATCCAAATCCCAAAAGTCTTTCTTTACACCGCGTTTTAAAATAGCTGCTATTTTCATTGCCATAATTTCTCTTTGGCTAAACATACGTACACCTTCGATCTCTAACGGCTTATCAATGAGCGGGTGATCATGATGTTTTATAAAATCAACCTTCAGATTTTCAATCGTACAAAAAAGGCCAATTGGATTAGAAGCATTGCGGTAGTGGAAATCTTTAAAATTTTCCCCGAGCGCGGGAATGATGTCCTCATTGGCAAAAGGACTGGTGGAAAAAAGATCAAGATCAACTGACAACCGATGCCCGTAGTACAATGAAAGTGCGCTCCCACCAACAAGGTAAAAATTTTTAAGTTCCGGTAATTGCATCAGCTTTTTCAGTACGAGAAATGATTCGGGCTTGATTGTGCGGTAATGTAACATCGGTAATCATTAGGTTCGTTTTCAAATAAAGCACATGCGAGGTAAATAGTATGAAGCGAGAGCCATTTCGCGTTCATAAGTGCTTTTTTTATTTTTTCATCTCCATAAAATCTTCTGCAGTTCCTGATATCTGCAACATCTCCACGCTCGAAAACCCTTTCAATAATGAAAGTTGCTTTGGCATGGTAATCTAATTTTTCAAAATCAACATCCCAAAATATCCGTTGGTCAAATTCCGGCTTGCCTTTTTTGATATCCATATTTATAAAGCTACAAAATCATTCACCATTTGTCCAATCCAGGCAATTTTTTTCCAAGAGAAGATAAGGCGGCTGTTGTATACTTCGTTTGTTCCCGGTTACGTAGGCCACCGGGGAAGCGTATCAATGGAAAATTCAAATTTATCCTGTCAATGGCGCATCAGATATCCGTTTAAGGACCTTTAAATAAAAAACTGTCGTATTTTTTTAATTATCCCAGGCAACCTTTTACCTTTAAAACGCATTTCTTATCCTATAACCCATTTCAGATCTTTTGATTTTTATGAATTTATCAGAACTCATCAAAGAAGTTAAAGAAGGCAGTACCGCGGCGCAGAAATGCCTGTTCGATGAGTTGTCCGGTAAGCTACTATTTATCTGTAGAAGATATGTAAAAAGCCCTGAAGACGCCGAAGAGATTATGCTGGATGGATTCTATAAGTTCTTTAAACAGATGGATTCGTTTGTCTACCAGGGAGACGCTGCATTATTTGGGTGGATAAAAAAGATAATGATTAATGAATGCCTGATGTTTTTGCGGAAGAAACAGACGTTCACGATAGTAACTGACGCTGAGGTTGAGAATATATCATTGGATGGAGACCTGTTGGATCGCCTGTCTGCAGCGGAAATTTTCAATCTTATTATCCAGCTTCCCGTAGGCTATCGCACTGTTTTTAATCTTTATGAGATTGAAGGAATGGCGCATAAAGAAATTGCCGCATTACTGGGCATTTCAGAAGGCACCTCTAAATCTCAACTAAGCAAGTCAAAAGTATTGTTGCAAAAAATGTTATTAAAAAAAGGAATCAATTATGTCGCTAGAAAATCACAATAATATTTCCCCGTGGAAATCAAAACTGGATTCTTTAGACAGTTTGCCTGAAAATAACCCATACGATAAAAATGAAGCATGGGACAAACTCTATTTTCGGCTTGGTGGCAAAAAGAGAAGAAAAAATAAAACATGGCTTTGGGCTGCCGCAGCGTGTATTTTCTTCACATTAATGATTCCATTATTTTATTCGAATCGCGCTAATCAAGAGACAAACAATTCCGCTTTCAAAAAAAATCAGGCATCCATAAAAACCCGTTCCACTATAATTGATAAAGACGAAACAGTTCCAATTACAAATGTAACAGTGATCAATAACGAAAGAAAAGCTCGTTCAACACGTTCTAAAACAGTGGCAGGAATGATTCATGAAAATAAAAAAGAAAAACTTCGGCTATCCTATACTGACAGTTCTAAAACCATGGCAACGGAAACTGAATCAAATTTCATGACACTAACTGATACGGTCTCTTCTTTAACGACGATTCAACCGGAAAAGAAAAAACTAAGGGTGGTTCATATAAATGAGTTGGGAGATCCGGCAGAAACATTACCCGAAGTGGTAAGAAATTCCGATAAACATACTTTTCAATTTAAAATTGCCAACCAGGAAATTTATATCAATCCGACTACCGCCTCTAATTCAAATGGCTTTACAATTCTCAAAATAAAATCTTCTCAAAACTAAAAACAACATGAAAAAAACATGGATGCTAATGATGCTTTTTACGAGCATCGCAGGAAGCCTTTGCGCTCAAACGAACAATAAAGAAGACAAGACTTTTGAAGTGCCGTCCGACATTGTAATGAACCGGCGTTTTTATATCAATCTTGATAAAGGCAATCGGCTCAAGATTGAATTAACTGATATTACAGATCTTCAAAAGTTAGATAATATTGATTCTTTGCTACAAATATTTATCAAAGATGCAACTCCTTTAAGAGATTCTTTTGCTAACCCGATTACAACAAAACGACTGGATTATGTCGTCGATACATTGGGAAGAAAAAAAATTCGCTTTCAGCAATTCGAACCCGGCGGCGCTTCTTTCCTTTTAGATAAAGGCGAGCTGGCTTCGCTCAAAACCGGACAGGATACGATAAGTATTATTGCAATGATTTCGGATCCTCCCAAACCCCAGGAAAAGATCAGTCGAACTCATGCGCGATATTACCATCTTACTTTCTATCTGAACAACATGAGTGAAATAACGGACTATCTGAATGGCGCTTTAGCCCAGAAAATTGCGACGATTGAAAATAATGTAAATACCAAATGGCCATTGATATTGGGCACCGGATCGCGCTATCTGCTAAAAGATAAATCCATTTCTGCAGACAAGGCAAGGGGCTTTACTTCTATTGGAACCGGAGACAGGATAGAAGGATACATTTCCGTAAACGTGCAGAATTACAAAAAATATTTTGTCCCTTCTTTCAGCATTGGTGCGAAATTGACTCTTTCCAACCGTGACAAAACGTACAAATGGGAGCCTGGATTATTTTGGGAACCTCACTTTCTATTTGCCACAGATGCCGAAGGCAAACTTCATACCTACAGGAACGATTTTCTTACCCTCACCTATGG
>Ga0164241_10006196_pt1 | contig 10968 bp, 10 predicted proteins | sample OricomyardsoilBY_FD_108780 | JGI IMG/M metagenome (GOLD analysis project Ga0164241, IMG submission 108780) | Backyard soil microbial communities from Emeryville, California, USA - Original compost - Back yard soil (BY) | ecosystem: Environmental > Terrestrial > Soil > Unclassified | place: USA... | reverse complement strand
CGCGAGCACGCTGGCGAGCAGGTGGCGCGGATCTCCGAAAAACGGCGAGCCATCGTGCTCGTGCATGGTGAGCTGAACCTGCGCGACGCCATCCTTGTCCCAAGGCACCGGAACCAGGGTGCCGGGAATCGGCATGCACGGACGATCGGCGTCGCCATCCGAGAATCCCAGGCCCGAGTCCTCGATGGTGCCGCCCTCGATATCGAGCGCGTACATCGAGCCCGGAAGAGGCATGCCGCGCTTGAACACGGAGGCAATGCCCGCGCGGTCGATGCGCTTGCCGCGCTCGATGGAATTGAGGTCGTTCACGAACGCGTCGAAGAAGCGGATTTCCGGACGTTCGGCCAGGAATCGCTCGAGGGTCAGGTCTGCGGCGCGAGTCATGTCACTCTCGGTGTCTATTATTTTCGACGCCGAGTGGCGCCCAGGCGCTGCAGCATATGCCGTCGCGGTGCGCGCGGGCAAACGCCTGAAACCGCCGAATTGACGCTTTCACAGGCTGCATGGGGGCGCGCATCGGCTCGCCCGGGACCCGGTGCACTGTGGTCTAATGACGTCCCTCGCCCTGGTCGCAGGTGCGGATCCGTAAAAGATAATAGACAGCTCCCGGACCTCGGTCCGCGTGAATGCGTATGGCTAGCTCGCACAGCAAAAGACCGGTCATCGGAATCCCCGCCGATCGACGCATGATTGGGCCACATCCATTCCATGCGGTCGGCGAGAAGTACATTGCGGCCGTCGTCCAGGCTGCGGACTGCCTGCCGCTGCTGATTCCGGTGCTGGAGTCTCCGCTCGATGTCACCGAGATCCTGTCCCGCGTCGACGGCATCTTCTTTCCCGGCAGCCCGTCGAATGTCGAACCGCAGCGGTATGCGGGGCCGGCCAGCATGCCCGGCACGCTGCACGATCCGCATCGCGACGCGACCACGCTGTCGCTGATCCCGCGCGCGGTCGCCGGCGGCGTCCCGGTGCTGGGGGTCTGCCGCGGCTTCCAGGAAATGAACGTGGCGCTCGGCGGCACGCTGCACCAGCAGGTGCACGAGGTGGAAGGTTTCGACGATCACCGCGAGGACAAGGAGGAGCCGCTGGAGGTGCAGTACGGCCCCGCGCACGACGTGACGCTGGAGCCGGGTGGCCTGCTGCTGAAGCTCGCCGGCCAGGACCGCATCACGGTGAACTCGCTGCACGGGCAGGGCGTCGACCGGCTGGGGCCGGATCTTGCCGTGGAGGCGCGCGCGCCCGACGGGCTGGTGGAGGCGTTCCGCGTGAAGTCGGCGCCGAGCTTCGCGATCGCCGTGCAGTGGCACCCGGAGTGGAAAGTGATGAGCAACCCGTTTTCGCAGGCGCTGTTCGCCGAGTTCGGCAGGGCAGCGCGCGACAGGACAAAAGTAGTTAGGTAATTCCCATGGCAAACGAGATCAGACAGTTTCTGCGCGACCACGGCATCTCCGAAGTGGAGGCCATCATCCCGGACATGGCGGGCATCGCGCGCGGCAAGATCATGCCCGCGGAGAAGTTCGCGGAAGACGAAGGCATGCGTCTCCCGGAGAGTATCTTCCTTCAGACTGTGACCGGCGATTACCCGCCCGACACCGACAAGGCAATGAGCCCGGCCGAGATCGACATCATCCTCAAGGCCGATGCGAAGACCGTGCGGCGCGTGCCGTGGGCGGCCGAACCCACCGCGCAGGTGATCCACGACTGCTACTACGCCGACGGCCGTCGCGTCGGCATGGCCCCGCGAGGGGTGCTGCGCCACATCCTCGAGATGTATGCGAATCGCGGCTGGGAGCCCGTCGTGGCGCCCGAGCTCGAGTTCTACCTCGTCGAGCCGAACATCGACGCCGACTATCCACTCAAGCCGCCCGTGGGACGATCGGGACGCGCCGAGCCGGGCCGGCAGAGCTACAGCATCGCGGCGGTCAACGAGTTCGACCCGCTGTTCGACGACATGTACCAGTTCTGCGAAGACCAGGACATCGAGATCGACACGCTGATCCACGAAGACGGCGCCGCGCAGATGGAAATCAACCTGCTGCACGGCAACGCACTCGATCTCGCGGACCAGGCGTTCCTCTTCAAGCGCACGGCGCGTGAAGCCGCGCTGCGCCACAAGATGTACGCCACGTTCATGGCCAAGCCGCACGCCAAGGAGCCCGGCAGCGCCATGCACATCCACCAGAGCGTCGTCGACACGAAGACGCGCAAGAACATCTTCTCCAACGCGGACGGCACGCCGACGCCGCTGTTCTTCTCGCACATGGCCGGCATGCAGAAATATCTGCCGGCCGCCATGGCGCTGCTGGCGCCGAACGTCAACTCGTACCGGCGCATTTCGCGTTTCCAGCTGGCGCCGATCAACGTGCAATGGGGCTACGACAACCGCACAGCGGGTCTGCGGGTGCCGGCGTCGGATCCGGAAGCACGGCGCGTGGAGAATCGACTCGCCGGCGCCGATGCGAACCCCTACATCGCCATCGCCACGTCGCTGGCCTGTGGCTATCTCGGGATGATCGAAGGGCTGCAGCCGTCGGAGCCTATCTCCGGCAGTGCGCACGAGCTGCCGTTCTCGCTGCCGCGGTCGCTGGACGATGCCATTCGCGAGCTGCGTGAGTGCGAACCACTCGTGCGCGTGCTCGGAGATCCGTTCATCGCCGCGTACACCATCGTCAAGGAAGCCGAATATGAAGTGTTCCTCCAGGTGATCAGCTCATGGGAACGGGAGCATCTCCTGTTGAACGTATGAGCCCGAGGGAGGAGACGAAAGACTGGCAGCGGCTGGATTCCCAGCACTACCTGCATCCCTTCACCGACCACAAGCAGCTGGCGGCGAAGGGGGCTCGCATCGTCACTCGCGCCGAGGGGGTGTACATCTACACGTCCGAGGGCGAGAAGATCCTCGACGGCATGTCCGGCCTGTGGTGCGTGGCGCTGGGGTATGGGCGCAAGGAGCTATCGGATGCGGCATACAAGCAGTTGCTCGAGCTGCCGTACTACAACAGCTTTTTCCAGAGCACCACGCCGCCCGCCATCGAGCTGGCGAAGATACTGAAGGAAGTGACGCCGCCGCAGTTCAACCACGTCTTCTATACGGGGTCGGGCAGCGAGGCGAATGACACGTTGATCCGTCTCGTTCGGCGCTACTGGCAGTTGCTGGATCAACCTGAGCGAAACGTGATCATTTCGCGCTGGAATGGATATCACGGCAGCACCGTGGCCGGTGCGTCGCTCGGGGGCATGAAGCCCATGCACGAGCAGTTGGGACCGAACGGCTCGGTGCCGGGCATCGTCCACATCAACCAGCCTTACTGGTTCGGCGAAGGCGGCGACCTCTCGCCCGAGGAATTCGGGCTGAAGTGCGCGCGCGAACTCGAGGCGAAGATCCAGGAAATCGGCGCGGACCGCATCGCCGCGTTCATCGGCGAGCCGGTGCAGGGAGCGGGCGGGTTGGTGATTCCCCCGGACACCTACTGGCCCGAAATCCAGCGGATCGTCGACAAGTACGGGATCCTGTTCGCCTCCGACGAGGTCATATGCGGCTTTGGTCGTACGGGCCAGTGGTTCGGCTGCGAGCATTATGGGACGCGTCCGGATTTCATGACGATGGCCAAGGCGCTGTCCTCGGGCTATCTACCGATCGGCGGCCTCATGGTGGGAGACCGGGTCGCCAACGTCCTGATTGAAAAGGGCGGTGAGTTTTTCCATGGTTTCACCTATTCCGGCCACCCCGTGGCCGCCGCGGTCGCCATCGCGAACCTCGAGATCTTCCGCCGGGAACGGATCGTGGAGAGGGTACGGGACGAAGCGGCGCCCTATCTAGCGCAGCGGTGGAAAGAACTGGTTGCGCATCCCCTGGTGGGAGAAGCACGCTCCGTAGGCCTGTTGGCCGCCATCGAACTGGTTCCTGACAAGCGCTCGCGGCGTTTCTTCGAGCCGCGCGGCGAGGTAGGCATGCGCATGCGGGATAACTGCACGCGCAACGGTCTCGTCATGCGCGCGACCCGTGACACGTTGTTCATCGCTCCGCCTTTGGTCATATCCCGGAGCGAAATTGACGAACTACTGGCCAAAGTGGTGCGCGCTCTCGATGAAACCGCTACTCAAGCGAGGGCCGAGGGCTGGCTATAGACGCGGTCGCTGTTATATAACGTGTCTAAAGACGCGCCGTGTGGGTCTCACGGTGCGACAACATCTAGGGGTCATACAAATGTCCACTCGCAGCCTGTCGGCTCTGGTTTCGGCTTCCTGTCTTTTCGTCCTGATCGCCTGCGGCAAGAAAGACGATGCACCGCCGACGGCGGACGCTTCCGCCCCGCCGGCGGCTGTCGTGGACACCGATGCCGAGAAAATAGTCAACGTCTACAACTGGTCGGATTACATCGAGCCCACGGTCCTCGATGACTTCACCAAGGAAACGGGCGTCACCGTCAACTACGAAGTGATGGATTCGAACGAACTGCTGGAGACGAAGCTCGTCGCGGGCCGCACCGGCTACGACGTCGTGGTTCCCTCCGCCTCGTTCCTCGCGCGCCAGATCAAGCTGGGCGTCTACCAGAAGCTCGACCGATCGAAGCTCCCCAACCTCAAGAACCTCGATCCGGACATCACCAAGCGCCTCGAAGTCTTCGACCCGGGCAACGAGCACGCGGTGAACTACATGTGGGGCACCTCGGGCGTGGCCTACAACGAAGAGGCCATCAAGGCCGCGATGCCGGATGCGCCGGTAGATAGCTTCGCGATGTTCTGGGATCCGAAGGTGGTCTCCAAGTTCGCCAAGTGCGGCGTGTCGGTGCTCGACGCGCCGTCGGAGGTCGTGGGCACGGTCATGATCTACCTCGGAAAGGACGCCAATTCCGAGAATCCGGAAGACCTGAAGGCTGCCGAGAAGGTGCTGATGTCGGTTCGTCCGTATATCCGCCTCATCAACTCGTCGAAGTACATCGAAGACCTGGCGAATGGCGAAATCTGCCTCGCGCTCGGCTGGTCGGGAGACACGCTGCAGGCCAAGAGCCGCGCCGAAGAAGCCCAGAAGCCGTTCACCATCAGTTACAACATTCCGAAGGAAGGCGCGGTCATGTTCTTCGACAACATGGCCATTCCCGCCGATGCCTCGCACGTGAAGAACGCGCACCTGTTCATCGACTACATGCTTCGCCCCGAAGTGGCCGCCAAGAACAGCAACTTCATCAGCTTCGCCAACAGCAACGCTGCTTCATGGCCGCTGGTGGATGCGGCGGTCAAGAACAACCCCGGCATTTTCCCGACCCCGGAGATGATGCCGAAGCTGGTGCCTGACCTGCCCGAAACGGCGGAGTTCACGCGCACATTGACGCGCACCTGGACGCGCTTCCGTACCGGCAAATGATCTGGGCGGCCGCCGCTTAGGGAGCGGCGGCCGTTCTCGAGTCCATTGCAACGGGGGTCTGCCATGCAAACGGCGGAACGACGCGCTGACAAGAACAAAACCAAGAGTGAGCCATGGCGTGACCCGCATGCCGAGGCTTACGTGCGCATCGAAAACATCACCAAGCGGTTTGGTGATTTCGTCGCGGTCAACAATGTTTCGCTGAAGATCTTCAAGGGCGAGATCTTCTGCCTGCTGGGGGGCTCGGGCTGCGGCAAGTCGACGCTGTTGCGCATGATGGCCGGCTTCGAGAATCCCAGTTCCGGCTCCATCTACCTCGACGGCCAGGACATGGCGGGGGTTCCGCCCTACGACCGCCCGGTCAACATGATGTTCCAGTCCTATGCGTTGTTTCCGCACATGACGGTGGAGAAGAACATCGCATTCGGGCTCGAACAGGAAAAAGGCCTCTCGCGCGCGGACATCGCCACGCGTGTCACCGACATCCTCGAAATCGTGAAGCTCGGTACGTTCGCGGCGCGTCGCCCCCACCAGCTTTCGGGCGGGCAGCGTCAGCGTGTCGCGCTCGCGCGCGCGCTGGTCAAGCGGCCCAAGTTGCTGCTGCTCGACGAGCCCCTGGGCGCTCTCGACAAGAAGCTGCGCGAAGCCACGCAGTTCGAGCTCATCAACATCCAGGAACAGCTCGGCGTCACTTTCATCGTCGTGACCCACGACCAGGAAGAGGCCATGACGCTGGCTTCGCGAATCGGCGTCATGAACCGCGGTGAGATCGTGCAGATAGGCACGCCCACCGAAATCTACGAATTCCCGCAGAACAAGTTCGTGGCCGACTTCATCGGCTCGGTGAACATGTTCGAGGGAACCATGATCGAGGACCTGCCGGACCGCGTCAGGATCAAGTCCGATGAACTGGGCGGCGTCATCTACGTCGACCACGGCATCAGTTCCGCGCCGGGCGCCGTCGTGTACGCCGCCATCCGGCCCGAGAAGATCAACATCCTGCGCACCGCCCCCGCCGAAACGCACGAGAACTGCGTCAAGGGCGTGGTCAAGGAAATCGCCTACATGGGCGACGTGTCCATCTACCTCGTGAAGATAGACAGCGGCAAGGTGGTGCGAGTGACGTTGCCGAACGTCGAGCGCCTTTCGGACGACGAACGCATCGGCTGGGACGAAACGGTTTGGCTCACGTGGCACGGATCCAGCCCGGTGGTGGTGACGCAATGACGCGTCCGGAGATCCAGGGCCGCCCATGAAGCCAGCCGCCCGCACACAGGGTTCGCGCGACTCCTACGGTCGCCTGAGCCCCTTGTGGACATTTCTCCTCAGATACGGGCCGCCGCGCTGGTCGGAATACGTCGTGAAGCACTGGACGGGACAACGGCTGGTGATCGCCGTTCCGTACCTGTGGCTGTTCATCTTCTTCCTGATCCCGTTCCTCATCGTCCTCAAGATATCGTTCGCGGAATTCTCGCCGCTGAGCCGGCCGCCCTATGAACCGGTATTCCGCTGGCTGGAGGACGGCGCGCTCCAGGTCAAACTTCTCGTCGGAAGCTACGTCTATCTTCTCAACGAGCCGCTGTACGTCAGCTCGTGGATCTATTCGATCAAGGTCGCGTTCTTTTCGACGCTCATGTGCCTGATGCTGGGTTATCCGATGGCCTACGCCATCTCGCGCGCCACGCCTACTTATCGAAATGTATTCCTGCTGCTCATCATCCTGCCTTTCTGGACCTCGTTCCTGCTGCGCGTGTACGCGTGGATAGGCCTGCTGAAGACGGATGGTGTCATCAACAACGTGCTCGAATTCCTCGGCATCATCAACGAACCGCTCGCCATGATGAACACCAGCTTCGCGGTGTACATCGGCATCGTCTATTCCTATCTGCCGTTCATGATCCTGCCGCTGTACTCGAACCTGGAGAAACACGACAACACGCTGCTCGAGGCCGCGCAGGACCTGGGGGCGGGGCCCATCAAGTCATTCATGCGTGTCACCCTGCCGCTGTCTTTCCCGGGCATCGTCGCGGGGTCGCTGCTGGTGTTCATCCCGGCGGTGGGTGAATACGTCATCCCCTCGCTGCTCGGCCGCACCGACCAGCTCATGGTGGCGAAACTCCTGTCCGACGAATTCTTCCTGAATCGCGACTGGCCGAGGGCGAGTGCCGTGGCGATCGCGATGCTGCTGCTGCTGGTCGTGCCCATCATGATCTTCCAGCGCTTCCAGAACAAAGAACTGCAGGCCGCGAAGAAATGAGAACCCAGGGCCTCTTCAGCAAGACGATGCTGGGCTTCGGCTTCTTCTTCCTGTACGTGCCGATCCTTTCGATGATCTTCTTTTCGTTCAACAACTCGCGCCTTGTCACGGTGTGGGATGCGGCGAACTCACCGACCCTGAAGTGGTACGCGAAGCTGTTCGACGACAACGCGATACTCTCGGCGGCCTGGCTCTCCATCAAGGTGGCGGCGATGTCCGCCACCGGTGCGGTGATCCTGGGCACGCTCGCGGGCCTGGTGCTGTCCCGCTTTGGCCCGTTCCGGGGCCGTGCGGTGCTGCAGGGTCTCACTACCGCGCCGCTGGTCATGCCCGAGGTCATCACCGGCCTGTCCATGCTGCTGCTGTTCGTGTCCCTCGAGCAGCTGTTCCAGCACCTGTTCGGCTGGCAGTTCGACCGTGGCGTCGCCACCATCACCATCGCGCACATCACCTTCACGATGGCCTACGTCACGGTGGTCGTGCAGTCGCGCCTGGCGGGCTTCGATGACTCGCTGGAGGAGGCGGCGCTCGACCTGGGCGCCCGGCCGGCCAAGGTGTTTTTCCGCATCACCGTGCCTCTCATTCTGCCCGCCATCCTGTCCGGCTGGCTCCTGGCTTTCACGCTTTCCTGGGACGACCTGGTCGTGACGCAATTCGTCTCCGGCCCCGGGTCCAATACGTTGCCCATGGTCATCTTTTCTCGTGTTCGACTAGGTGTAAGCCCGGTCGTGAACGCACTAGCAACCATAATGGTTCTGGTCGTGGCTCTCGGGGTCGTGCTGTCGGCATATTTCATGCGCCGGCAGGAACAACGCCGCAAACGCGAGGAACAGATGGCCGCCGCCGGCTAACTACTGCTAGACTTCCACCATCGACAATTTGACGAGGATCCTTTCAATGGCCAAATCAGCCCGTAAACACAATGCCCCCTGGACGCCCGCAGACCTCAAGAAGATGCGGCAACTTGCCAAGGACAAGCTCTCCGCCCGTCTTGCCGCGAAGGAACTGGGCCGCTCCACCGGCGCGGTCAAGTACAAGGCGATGGTGGAGGGCATCCGCTTCCGTTTCATCGATCAGCCCGCTGGCGTTCAGCTGAAGCTCGCCCGTAAGGCCAAACGCGCCAAGAAGAAGTAGGCGTCCGACGAAGACGCCGCGTACGGGGGTGCGCGGCGGCTTTGCTTGCAAGCCGATGAGTTTTCCGGAAGGGTTCCAGGGCAAACTGCCCGACGTCGGCACCACGATCTTCACCGTGATGTCACGCCGCGCCGCCGAGCGGGGCGCAGTCAACATCGGTCAGGGCTTCCCTGACTACTCCATCGATCCCGGGCTGGCAGCCTGCGTCACCGACGCCGTCGCCACCGGATTCAACCAGTACGCACCCATGGAAGGCAGCTTGGGCCTCCGTGCCGCCATTGCCGCGAACATTGCGTCCCGCGGCGGGCGCGCCGATCCCGAGACCGAGATCACGGTCACCTGCGGGGGCGCCGAATCTATCTACTCCGCCATCCAGGCCATGGTGGGACCCGGTGGCGAAGCCATCGTCTTCGACCCGGCCTACGACGCCTACGACCCGGCAATCCGGCTCGCGGGCGGGCGTTGCATCCACATCCCGCTCGAGGCGCCGCATTTCCGTTACGACTGGGACCGGGTCAAGGCCGCGCTCAACGAGCGGACACGGCTCATCCTGATCAACAATCCGCACAACCCGGCGTGCACCGTCGCGACGGCGGCGGACCTGGACCAGCTGGCGGAACTGACGCGCGACCGGCCGATCGCCGTGCTCGCCGACGAAGTCTACGAACACGTGCAGTTCGACGGCCGCGTCCACCAGTCCGTGATCAATCACGAAGAACTGCGATCGCGCAGCTTCGCGGTGTATTCGTTTGGAAAGACGCTGCACATCACCGGCTGGCGGGTGGGGTATTGCGTTGCACCGCCGCTGCTCACGCGCGAGCTCCGCAGGGTGCACCAGTTCAACGCCTTCAGCACGCCTGCGCCGCTGCAGCAGGCCATCACGCTCTATCTTCAGCGCCACCCGGACGCCTGGAGGGAACTCGCCCCTTTCTTTGGCGCCAAGCGCGAGCTCCTGCGCCAGCGGCTGGCCGGCAGCGGGCTCGAATTGCCGCCGGCCGAGGGGACGTATTTCCAGCTGGCTGATTATTCTTCGCTCGACGCGGGGATCGCCGGGCTGAACGACGTGGAGTTCAGCGAGAGGCTCATCAACGAAGCCGGCGTCGCCGTCATTCCCTTGTCACCGTTCTACCGAGAGCCGCCCGCCGGCATGCGCATCGTGCGGCTGTGCCTGGCCAAACGTGATGAGACGCTGGTCGAGGCTGCGTCACGAATCAGCGCGTACACTCGCGCCCAGAGGCAGAACCCATGAGTTTTCGAGTCAGCATCGCCCAGCAGCCGTTGGTCTGGCAGGACGCGGCCGCCAATCGCGCGCATTTCGCCAGTGTTCTCGCGCCACTGGCTGGCGCCACCGATCTCGTCGTGCTGCCCGAGATGTTCACGACCGGATTCACGATGAAGCCCCAGGACCAAGCGGAACCGGCGGATGGCCCGACCCGGGCCTGGCTTCAGGAGCAGGCCCTGGCGCTCGATGCCGCCGTCGGGGGCAGCGTGGCGGTGCAGGAAGACGGCCGGTTCTACAACCGGTTCATGATCGCAACGCCCGGCGGGCTTACGTACTGGTACGACAAGCGCCACCTGTTCCGCATGGCCGGTGAGCATCGCCACTACAGCGGCGGTGCGCATGCGCTCATCGTCGAATGGCGCGGCGCGCGGCTGTGTCCGCTGGTCTGCTACGACCTGCGATTCCCGGTCTGGAGCCGGCGCCGGCCCGAGCTCGAATACGACGTGGTCCTGTACGCGGCCAACTGGCCTGCCGCCCGCCGCTTCGCCTGGAGTACCCTGCTACGGGCACGCGCCATCGAGAACCAGGCGTATTGCGTCGGCGTGAATCGCGTCGGCGATGACGGCGCCGGGATCGCGCATTGCGGGGACAGCGTGGTGCTCGATTTCATGGGGCAGCCGCTGCTCGAGCTCAGCGACCATGCGCAGGTGATCACCGTGCCGCTCGACCTGGCGGGCCTGCGCGCCTGGCGCGACAAGTTTCCCGCGCAGCTCGATGCGGATGCCTTTACGCTGGAATCATGAAGAAGCCGACACTCGTCAATCATCCGCCCGACGTCTCGCCACCGCCCGGCAACCTGCCGGTCATCGCGCCTATCTACCAGAGCGTCAAGTTCGAGTTCGAGAGCATCGACGACACGCTGCGCATGTTGCGGGGCGACGCGCCGGGCTATTTCTACATGCGGGCCAGCAACCCCACCACGCGGCAGCT
>Ga0164241_10006195_pt1 | contig 10969 bp, 13 predicted proteins | sample OricomyardsoilBY_FD_108780 | JGI IMG/M metagenome (GOLD analysis project Ga0164241, IMG submission 108780) | Backyard soil microbial communities from Emeryville, California, USA - Original compost - Back yard soil (BY) | ecosystem: Environmental > Terrestrial > Soil > Unclassified | place: USA... | reverse complement strand
GATGTCGGCCCCGGCTTCCGCCTGCGACAGGGCCATTTCCGCCAGGATCGGCAGGGTCGCGTCATTAAGGATTTTTCCGCCCTTCACCAGGCCGTCATGCCCGTCGGTGGAATACGGATCCATGGCGACATCGGTGATCACCGTCAGGCCCGGAACGGCGCTCTTGAGGTCGCGTACCGTGCGCTGCAGCAGGCCGTCCTTGTTCGTCGATTCGCGGGCGCGCTTGTCCTTCAACTTCTCGGGCACGACGGGGAAGAGGGCCACCGCGGGAATGCCCAGCTGGTAGGCCCGCCTGGCCTCGGCGATCACCAGATCGCGAGTCAACCGAAAAACGCCCGGCATCGAAACGATGGGTGTTTTCTTTTTTGTTCCTTCCATCACGAAAAGCGGAAGGATGAAATTCGACGGAGTCAGGATCGTTTCGCGGACCAGCGCGCGCAGCGAGGCGCTTTTGCGGTTGCGGCGGGGCCGCCCGACGAGCTCGACGTGATCCGGAAAACCCGTCGGGCCGGGGCCATGGTCATGGCCGTGATCGTGTCCGTGGTGATCGTGATCCGAGGCGGAAGCCGAGCGGGCGGGAGACTTGGGCATCGGAAGAAATTAGGAAATATGAAACCTGAAATAGGAAAGATGAAATCCCGACATCAGGCACCTGCCTTATTCATCATTCATCATTCCGCATTCAGTTCCCTTCTCACCGCCGCGCCGACAGCCGCCAGCTCTTCTTTGGTCGCAGGCTTCGCCTTGGCGAAGCTGAGGTCGCCTTCTTCCTGCAGGGGAACCAGGTGCAAGTGGGCGTGAGGGACTTCGAAACCGGCCACCATCATCCCGATGCGGCGGCAAGGCACGGCCTTCTCCAGGGCAAGGGCGATGCGGCGGGCGAAGGGCAGCATCCCTTGAAGGTCTTCCGTTCCAAGTTCGTAAAGCTTGTCCGTCTGGCTTTTGGGAATGACGAGGGTGTGTCCCGGAGCGATCGGCCGGATGTCGAGGAAAGCGAAGAAGCGCTCGTCCTCCAGGATCTTTTCGCACGGGATTTCCCCGCGGATGATGCGGGTGAAAATCGTGGGGTTCGCAGGGGAATCCGGGGCGGGAGAGGGGGAAGTCATGCCGGGAAAATAAAAAAGAGGCACAAAAAAGGGACGCATCGGGTGATGCGCCCCTTTGAGGTCGGGCAAAGTAAATCCGCGAAGCGGATTACTTGACTTCGCGATGGATCGTGTGCTTGCGCAGGAACCAGTTGTACTTCTTCTTCTCGAGGCGACCGGTCTGCTTGGACTTGTTCTTGGTCGTCATGTAGCGCGACGGAGGAAGGCCCAGCGCGCGCGCTTCGGTGCATTCCAGCGTGATGACGACTCGTTTACCCTTGATCTGCGGCATAGTAGACTCCGAAAACGGAAAAATTCGATGAGGGGGCAAAATTAGATCTTTTGGGGGCCTTCTTCAAGTCATTCCTTCCCCGAAAGGGGATGTAAAACGCTTCAGAAAGACATCCCTTGGGGGTTTTTCAAGGAATAACAAAGGGTTACGGCGGACGGAGGGGGCTTAAGAGGGGTAGGACTTCGCAGGATTTTCGTTCCTTTTTCTCATCCCCACCGGCCTCGATCCCGGGATCAGGGAGCGCCCTCATGGAAAAAGGAGCTCCGGTAGGTCTTCACGCCTCGATCCTGGCCGTAGACTTCGGCCCGCAGGAAGTAGAGGCCGCGCGCCGTCCGCTCGCCGGACGAGGCGCGGCCGTCCCAGGAAATCCGGCCCGACCGGATTTCCTCCTTGCCGAACCGCTGCTCGCGGATCGTCGCGCCCCGCGCGTCGGTCACGCGCACCTGCACGCTCCCGGCAGTCTTGAGGACGGCCTCCGGGATGCCGAAGTTTCGGGAGGAGGCGGCAGGAGAAGGGAAGGGGGCGAGGGCGCTGGGCGGAGCGACGATCGTGAGGGTCAGGACAAAGGTCGAATAGGAAGAGCCATTCGAGGCGACGACGGAGTAATCCGACGCGGCCGTGGCGATGCGCGGGGTGCCGGTAATGGAACAGTCCGATGCATTGATCCGCAGTCCGAGGGGAAGGTTCGGGTAGACCGCGCATGAAGTCAAGGTTCCCGAGATCGTGGGGATCAGGGATACGGCCACTCCCAGTGTGTCCACATAAACCGACTGTTCGAAAAGAATCCCGGGGGCAACGAGAACCTGGGGGATCACCGTATCGGAGGCGACGGAGACCACACTGTTTCCCAGGGCGTTGGTGGCGTACACCTTGAAGGTGTATTTCGACCCGTTGGTCAAACCCGTCACCATCAGCGGGGATCCCGACCCCGTAACCGTGATGTTACCCGGCTGCGCGATGGCGGTGTAGCCCAGGATGGGGGAGCCGCCATCGTTTGAGGGCGCGAGAAACGCCACGAAGGCGTACGTGTCGGCCGGGGTCGCGACCACGTTCCGCGGGGCGTCCGGAACCGTGGCGGCCTGGACAACCACCATGGCGAGGCCCAAGGCCATCACCAAGGCCCTCGCGAATGAAAAAGGGAAACGCGGGACGCGTCCCGAAAGGCTGGGGCGTGTCAGCCTGGCAATTGCGGAGGTAGAGGTTGGGTGTTCCATTGTGAGTGGGGTGGCTTTCTGTCAAACGTTTGGACTTGTTGCCACACAATGAAATTAAAGGGCATGACCCGCGTTGTGCCTTTGTCTGGCACAGCCGGGGCGTGCAAGAGTGCTGTCAGGATGACAAAAAAAGCCCCGGTAAAACCGGGGCTTTCGAGAAGTCAGATCACCTTGTTCGGGGCGTCTTAGGTCGTCCCGATTTTTCGATACTCCGAATCCCGCTCCTGCGGGACGCGGCCCTTCGACCGGATCGCGTCCTCGAGGATGGTCACCGAGGCGACCGGATGCGCGGGGCCGCCCGCCATCGAATAGATGCGCGTCGTGTCGTCCACCGTGCCATCGAGGTCGTCGACCCCGTACTCCAGCGCTTCGGTCGCAAGGTCGAGGCCCAGCATGGCCCAATAAGCCTTGAGGTGCGGAACGTTGTCGAGGAACAGGCGGGCCACCGCATAGTTGCGGAGGTCCTGCTCGGGCGAGGCCTCGGGCAAGTGGCTCAGGGCGTTGGCATCATTGCGATACCGTAACGGAATGAACGACTTGAAACCGTGGGTGCGGTCCTGCTGGGTGCGCAGGCGATCCATGTGGTCGAGGCGGTGCGAGAAGTGCTCGACATGGCCGTAGAGCATGGTCGCGTTGGAAAACAATCCGGCCTGATGCGCGATCTCATGGACCTCGAGCCAGGTGTGCGCCGGGGATTTCCCGCCGGCGATGCGCTTGCGCACTTCGGGGTCGAAGATCTCGGCGCCGCCGCCGGGCAAGGAGCCGAGACCCGCGGCCTTGAGGCGCGTGAGCGCCTCCGCCACGCTCACGCCGCTTTTCTTGGCGAAGTACGAGATCTCCACGGCCGTGAAGGCCTTGATGTGCACCTCGGGCCTGAGGTTCTTGATGAAGGCGCAGAGCGCTTCCCCGTACTCGACCCCGCGGTCGGGGTGAACCCCGCCGGTGATGTGGATCTCGGTGAGCGAGCCGACGGGATACGAGTCCAGCTTGGCCTTGAGGTCTTCGAGCGAATAGTCCCACGCGCCGCTGTTCGGATCTTCGGCGGCCTTGGGCGGGCGGTAGAAGGCGCAGAACTTGCACGCATAGATGCAAATGTTGGTCGGCTCGAAATGGATGTTGCGGTTGTAATAGGCCTCTTCGCCGTGCAGGGCCCGGCGGCGGCGCGTGGCGTGCTCGCGCAACCACTCCAGCGGAGCCTCCTCATAGAGGAACAGGCCTTCCTCGACCGTGAGGCGACGCCCCTCCAGCAGGTTGGCGGAAAGGACGTCGAGTTTTTTTTGCGATTCGGGAGAAAGTGCGGGCATGGAGATTGAATTTTACCAAATTAAGGGGAGTTGCTAGAATGCACTCCGAAAATACCCCGGCCTGCGCCGGGGCAGGCGGGAATCCCCCCCGTCTCGGCTCCACGAGGATAAAAATGGCCAACACCGGCGCGACCATCGAAGATCTGACCATGGACTTTACCGACGAGGAAGGCACGCTCCTGTGCAAAACCCTCGACAAAGAGGTTTTGACCAAGGGCGGGTGGGCCACCTTGATGTTCAAGTACCAGGATCTCGACAAGGCTTCGGGCACCTTCAAGGCCCCCAAATATGCGGTGCGCCGCTTCCAGAAGAGCAACGGCGAGTACAAGCTCAAGAGCAAGTTCGCGATCTCCTCGGCGGCCCAGGCCCTCAAAATCTCCGAGATCCTGACCAAATGGGCCAAGGATGAGGCTCCCGGCGCGGACGCCGGGGAAGAGGACTAGCCTCTCCGGAGGCAACCCCGATGGCCGGTCAAATCGCCTTGTTGTATGGGGAGGGACAGAAAGTCCCTCGTCCTCTGGATCTCTCGCGCCTGGCCAAACGGGTGGCCAAGGGGGAGAAGCTCGAAGGCCGGGTCGAAATCGTGTTCTGCGATGACGAAACCGTGCGCGCCCGGAACAAGGAATATCGCGGCCTCGACAAGGTGACCGACGTGCTTTCGTTCGAGTGGGGCGAGGAGGATTTCGCGGGAGAAATCTTCATTGCGAACCCTCAGGCAAAACGTCAGGCTCCCCGGTGGAACAACACGTATTACAACGAGTTACGTCGATTGATCGTGCACGGGATGCTGCACCTCTGCGGACACGATCATATGAAGGCCGGTGAGCGCAAAATCATGCGCGAAAAAGAGGATTTATACCTCAAAGGGTGACTTTTGGGCGCCGCTTCCCGGATGGAAGTACCCGGTACCCAGTACCCAGTATCCAGTATAAAACCCCAATTAATTTTTCGCGTTTACCGGGTACTTAGTACTGGGTACTGAGTACAGTACCGGCTTTCCTTCTTATATTCCAACGTATCCTTATGGACCCCGACCCTAGTCATTCGCACACGCCTCCGGCCCGTGCCCTCGTCCGAACCGTTTTCAAGGAGTTGAATCCTTGAATTCTCCCTCGGTATTCCCCCCTCTTCTCGGCTTTATTCTGTTCCTGCTCGTGGGCGTGGTGCTCAACGGTATCAAGACCGCGCTCGGTTTTTACCAGAAGCAAAGCCTCGATCTGACCCTGGCCACCCGCGAAGAGCGGTTTCAGAAATGGGTCGAAGAGGCTCAAGCCTTGTGGATCCGTCCCGGCTTTTTCGAATCGCTGAGCATCGGCCGTTTTCTTTCCGACGCCGCCGCCCTTTTTACGGGCCCGCTCGTGTTCTCCCGCCTGTTCGACATGTCCTGGGGGTACGGCTTTGTGGTGGCCGGATTCCTGACCTATCTGCTCTCCCACTGGGGTTCGGCCTTGGTGGCCAAGGCCTACGCCCCCTCGCTCGGGGGCGTCGCGCTGCAGGCCTACCGCACCTATTCCCTTTTGTTCATGGGGCGCATTGGGCGGACCATGTACCAGTTGAACGAGATGCTCCTTCGCCGGATGGGGTTCGAGTCCCGTCTCAGCTTCCTCGGCAAGGAGGACAACGCGCATCCCGACCAGGAGGGCGAGAACCCCGACCGCAGCGGGCTCGAGGAAGAAGAGAAGGAGATGATCCGCTCGATCGTCGACCTGCGTGAAACCCAGGCCAAAGAGGTCATGACGCCCCGCGCCGACGTGGTCGCCCTCGAACTGGGAGCCGGCTACCGCGAAGTGATGGACCTCATCACCCACGAGAAGTTCAGCCGCATTCCGGTGTATGACGGCACGATGGACCACGTCAAGGGCATCCTCCATGTGATGAGCCTGATGGACCTTTCGGCCGACGCCGTGCAGGAAAACTTCCGCCTGTCCGATTACATCCGCGAAGTGTACTTCGTGCCGCGCACAAAAAAGATCAGCGAGCTGATGCGCGAGTTTCGCCAGCGCCAGATGCATATGGCCATCGTCGTCGATGAATACGGCGGCGTGTCCGGCATCGTGACGCTGGAGGACATCCTCGAGGAAATCGTGGGAGAGATCCACGACGAGGACGAGGTCGAGATGCAGCGCATCGTCAAGGAAGGCGAGGGCGTTTTCCGCATCGACCCCGCGGCCTCGCTGTCGGAGGTCAAGGAAGAAATCGGCATCGACCTGCATCCCGACGATGAAGACGTCTCCATCGACACGGTCGGCGGCTTCATCCTGTACGTGCATGGCCGCGTGCCCGCCCACGGGGATCATATCCGTCACGAAGAGTTCGATTTCGAAGTGCTCGAGATGGACGGCAACAAAATCGAAAGCGTGCGCCTCACGGTGCTGCCTCCTGAGCCGGTCGTGGCGAAGGAGACGAAAGAGGCGAAGGCGAAGGAGTAGGGGAGACGGATATCCAGTACCCTGTACCCAGTACTCGCTAGAATATCTCGGTGCTGTTTTTGTTCCCCTGTACCGGGTACTTGGTACTGGGTACAATCTACCCGCTCTCCATCTCATCGCTATTACCTTATCTCTCGATGAAAATCCTGATCGCGCCGCTGGACTGGGGCCTGGGCCATGCGACCCGCTGCGTCCCGATCATCCGCGCGCTGCGCGCGGCGGGTCACGACGTGATCCCCTGCGCGAGCGGCGCGGGCCTGCGCCTGCTGCGGTCGGAGTTTCCGGACCTGCAGGCGCAGGCGCTGCCGTCCTACGCGATGCGGTACACCAAGCATCGCGCCCTGTTGCCCCTCTGGCTGCTGTTGCAGCTTCCCTTGTTCCTGCTCTCGGCGTGGCGCGATGGCCGCGCCGCCTCGCGCCTCGCGCGCGCGACGGGCGCGGACCTGATCATCGCCGACGGCCGTTACGGGTTCCGCGCGGGATTCCGCGCCGGCGGCCCGGCGGGTCGAAGCATTCCTGCGATCTTCGTGTCGCACCAGATCGATATCATCCCGCCGGGGCCGAGGGCGCTGCGCGCCCTCCTCGCGCCCGCATTGCGGGCGCTCAACCGCCGCGCGCTCCGGGGATTCGCCGAGATCTGGGTGCCCGATTTCCCGGGAAGCCCGAACCTCTCGGGCACCCTCGGTCACCTGCCTGAAGGCAGAGGGGAGAGCCAGGCGAGCATGGGGCGAGGCGGCCCCGCGATCCATTACATCCGTCCGCTGTGCCGCTTTCGTCCGGATTCCCTGGCGTGGGATCGGCCGTATTCCTCGGGGGAGCGAGCGGGGGAGAGCGCACCGATCCCGGCCCGCATTGACACGCTCGCGGTGCTCAGCGGTCCCGAGCCCCAACGATCGATGCTGGAGGAGATTCTGGTCCGCGCCTTCGCGGACCTTCCCGGCACGCGGGTGATCGTTCGAGGGGTACCCTCCGCGCCGGGCCCCCAAAAGGATGATTCCATTCGTCACGATTCCCTCACGATGTTCGACCATCTGCCCCAGGACCGTTTGCTGGACTGCCTCGAAAGCGCGCGCCGGATCGTCTGTCGTTCGGGCTACACGACGATGATGGAGCTGGCCGGATTAGGCAAGGCGAATGTGCTGTTGGTGCCGACGCCGGGACAGCCGGAACAGGAATACCTGGCGGTGCATGCGCGGGCCGCGGGCCTGGCGGCGTGGCGGGATCAGGCGGCGCTGGACGTGGGTGCGGGCTTTGCCGAAGCGGAAACCCTGCCGGGTTTTTCGGCCCTGTTTTCGGGACAGGTCGCGGGTTTTGACCTGGCGGACTGGATCGCGAAACATCCCTGGCCCGGCACCCCATCCGCCCCCGAATCCGTGTAGTTTATGGATTCAGAGTTTCATTTTTTGCGAAATTAAACGTTTTCCCCTTCTCATTGAGGAGGCGGGGACTTAGATTCAGAAAACTCCCGGAGGCTCTCCGCGGATGTTTTTCAGACGGAGCTGGCATTGGACAAGGAAAAAGCCCAAAAAGTGCGCGCGGCGATCGCCGAAGTAGTCGGATTCGAAGTGGACGACATCCAGGATGGCGATCGCTTCATCACGGATTACAACATCGCCTACACCGAGCGCAAGGCCTTGCTGGAACGTCTGAACGGTGAGTTCGGCAAGGACCTGGGCTTCGTGGCGTTCTGCGCGCTCGAAGACGTTTCTTCCGTCGTGTCCGCTTTCGCGGCCTGAACATATCGGGCCAAGGCGCGCCGGGCCTTCCCGGCCTTCATACGATGGCCTACACTCCACGACCCAGCCGCCTCATTCCTGATTCCTGGGATCAGGACCAACATCAAAAACTGAAACGGTGGGAGCGGCACGCGCAGCGTACCGCCTGGAAGGCGCGCGGCAAAGAGTCCGCCGCGCCGCCGTTGCCTGTGCTCTGGAAATCTCCGGTCTCCCCGGCCGACGATCCGGGATCGATCGGGCCGGCCTTGATTCTTGCCCTGTTCCAGGGCGACCTCGCCCTTGTTCGATTCACGGGTCATCTCGAAGCCGTCGCCGGCGTGCGCGTGGTGCGCGCGGGCATTCCCTGGGATCAATGGACTCCGGCGATCCTGCGGGCCTGGCTGGCGGGCGCGGCGGTGCCCGAACCCTTTCGGCCGCGCCGCCGCCTGCCGTCCCTTTGGCTCGAACAGGCTCTGGCCGCGAATGCGGCCGATCAGAAGGCTTTCTTCGACCGCCTGCGCGAGGCGGGCATCCTCGCGCCCCTGGCGAAGATCAGCGCCGAGGGCGTGTCTCCGTGGCTGCGGTGGGAAGACGTGCGGGACCGGTTCGTGGACTTCGCCGGATCGGAACATTCCGGCGGCGCGACCCGGCGGCCCGGCCAGGAAGGATAACGGAGCCGATGTCCAACCCGATTTCAGCCGAGGGATTCGAAAAGCTGCGCGCCGAATGGGAGCAGCTGTTCCGCGACGTGAGGCCGAAGTTGCTGGAAGAAATCGCCGCGGCCGCGGCGCAGGGCGACCGCTCCGAAAACGCGGAGTATATCTACGGCCGCAAGAAGCTGCGCGAGATCGATCGCCGTCTGCGCGAACTCGACGGCAAGATCAGCCGTTCCACCGTGGTCGAAGGCCCGCGCCGCGACGACAAGATCTATCTCGGCGCGCAGGTGACCCTGCGCAAGGTCGCGCCTTTGCCGGCAGGCGAGGGGAGCGCGCGCGCCTCCACGATGGAAGTCCGCATCGTGGGGAACGACGAGATCGATCCCGTGCAGGGCCGGATCTCGCGCGAATCTCCCCTGGGCCTGGCGCTGATGGGACACGCGCCCTCGGGGCGCATTGTCGTGGACACCCCGCGCGGCCGCACCGAGTACGAGATCGAAGCCGTCACGTACGAATAGACTTCTGGAAAAGATTCCGGGAAAAGATTCCAGAAAAAAAACCGGGAAAAAGAAAAGGGACGACTCCGAAGAATCGTCCCTTTAAAGTGGTGCCTCCTCGCAGAATTGAACTGCGGACACGTGGATTTTCAATCCACTGCTCTACCAACTGAGCTAAAGAGGCAAGGGTTGCAAATGTATTAGACGAGGCGTTCAATTTCAAGAGAGAAATTGCCTGAATTCCCTTTTTTCCGCCCCTTTTTCAAAAATTTTTTGGAGGGGCTAGGTTCCTTCTTCAGGCGTTTTCCAACATCCATCGTCTAACGTCCAACGTCCGTTTCTACCCTCCACCCTCTACCTTCTACCCTCCGTTCATCCACCCTCGACCCTCCACTCTCCGACATCAACATCCAGCTTCTACATTTGACCTCACCCATGTCCCAAGCCATTCAATCCATGTTCGACGCCATCGCGGGCCGCTACGACCTGTTGAACAGGCTGTTGAGCGCCGGCCGCGACCTGGCCTGGCGGCGGCGCTCCGTGCGTCTGTTGCCTGCTCTCCCCGCCCAGGCACGCGTGCTGGACCTATGCGGAGGCACCGGCGATTTCACGGCCGCGCTGCGGAAGTCTTCGCGCGCGAACCCCGGGGTCCGGTTCGTCCTCGGGGATTTTTCCCGCCCGATGCTCGCGCTCTCGGTTCCCAAGCATCTTTCCGCTCCGCCGGTCGTGCTGGATGCGCTGCATCCGCCCTTGAAGGACGGCTCTTTCGACGCCGTGCTATGCGGTTTCGGCATGCGCAACCTGGACGATACCGCGGAGGGCATCCGTGCGGTGCACGCGTTGCTCAAACCCGGCGGCAGTTTTTTGACCCTGGAATTTTTCAGGCCCTCCAACCCCTTCACGTGGTTTTTTTACGGGGTTTTGGCCCCCGTTTTTATTCCCCCTTTGGGATGGCTGGTCGGCTCGAAGCGCGATGCGTATGATTATCTGGTACGGTCGGTGAAGCGTTTTCGCAGCGCCGCCGAATATGCGGCCCTGTGCCGCGAGGCGGGTTTCACGACGACACGCATTCAATTGCAGGATGGCGGCATCGCTCATGCGGTCCTCGCCACGAAGGCCAGGCAGGGCGGGGGCTGATGGAACCGTTCATCATCGGGATCACCGGGGCTTCGGGTGCGCTGTACGCGCACCGCCTTGCGAAGCATCTGAAGGATCTGGATGCCGAAGTGCATCTGGTCCTGACCGAGCATGGCAAACAGGTGGTTGCCTTCGAAGGACAGAAGGCGATCTACGACCTCGCCGACAAGGTGTATCGCAACGACGATCTCTTCGCGCCGATCGCCAGCGGGTCGTTCCGCCATCGCGGCATGATCGTCGCGCCCTGTACGATGGCCACGCTCGGCAAGCTCGCGCACGGGATCGGCGACTCGCTCCTCGCGCGCGCGGCGGACGTGAGCCTCAAGGAACGCCGCAAGCTGATCGTGATGCCGCGCGAGACCCCCATGCATGCCGTGCATTTCCGCAACCAGGCGATTCTCTCCGACCTCGGCGCGGTCGTGTTGCCCGCCAATCCTTCCTTCTACCTCAAGCCACAGAGCATCGAGGATCTCGTCGACACGGTGCTCGCGAGGGTGTTGGATCATCTGGGCTTGGACCATCCTGTGAGTCATCGGTGGCGCGAGATGGGGGCGGGGAACACGGAATGATGAATTTAAAGGTTTTCACCGTGATTCGCGCTTTCCAGCGCACATGCCTGCGGCTCGACAAGCTCAGGGTG
>Ga0164241_10006194_pt1 | contig 10969 bp, 8 predicted proteins | sample OricomyardsoilBY_FD_108780 | JGI IMG/M metagenome (GOLD analysis project Ga0164241, IMG submission 108780) | Backyard soil microbial communities from Emeryville, California, USA - Original compost - Back yard soil (BY) | ecosystem: Environmental > Terrestrial > Soil > Unclassified | place: USA... | reverse complement strand
GTGATGTTCCACGAGGTGGCGCATGGACTGGGCATCAAGAACACCATCAATGGCCATGGCACGGTGCGCGAGGCGCTGAAGGAAGTGTACGGCGCGCTGGAGGAATGCAAGGCCGACATCCTCGGGTTGTACCTGGTGACCAGGCTGCTGGAGAAGAAGGAACTGACGGGCACCACGCTGCTCGACCACTACGTGACCTTCGTCGCCGGCATCGTCCGATCGGTGCGTTGGGGCGCCACCAATGCGCACTCGCGCGCCAACATGATCGAGTTCAATTACTTCCAGGAGCACGGCGCCTTCACGCGCGATGCGGCCACTGGCACTTATCGTGTGGATGTGCCGAAGATGTCGCAGGCCGTCGCTTCACTGGCGAGCCGCCTCATCCAGCTTCAGGGCAATGGCGACTACGCCGCGGCAGCGAAGGTGGTGGCGGAGGAAGGCGCGATGCGTCCCGGCCTGCAGGCGGACCTGGACCGGCTGACCACGAAGAGCATCCCCGTGGATGTGGTGTTCGAACAGGGCAAACAGGTGCTCGGGCTGAACTGATCTTTCAGCCCGAGCGCATCACCTGATCGGTGTTCAGAACTTCACAGCCCGGGCGTCGTTCATGATGATTTCGTGATACACGGGCAGCGACCAGCCCTGGGATTCCAGTTCCTTCAGCCGCTTTTCCACCTGGCGCACATAGTTGTCCGGCGTGCCGTATTTCTTCTTCACGATGGCAGGTGCAATCGGCGTCTGCCAGCCTGAGAGAAAGCACAGCAGCGGCGTCTGCATGCGGCCCGACCCGGCGCCAGTGCTCGCCGGATTGGGCGGATTGTGCATGGTGTACTTGTACAGCGGCACATCCACCCAGGTGTTGCGGATGCCGCCCACGGGATTGCCGTATTCATCGAGCTGCATCAGCGAGCCGTCGTTCAGCGTGTACAGATCCATGACCACGCGCGGCGCATGCGGGGGCGAGATTCCCTTGTCCACCCAGCGCAGCAGGTGATGCAGCGCCACGGATGCCAGTGGATCGAGCGGCATGTCGGACAGCGGCTGCAGGCAGTCCTCCTGCTGCAGGCGCTTGCGGGTATTGCGCGAATCCAGATGCGCCATGCCGGCGAATTCATAAACGCGCAGCTGCTTGCCGGGTTCGTCGCTGTCCTGCGCGGCGGTGGCCACATCCTGGTATTCCACCTGCGTGGGAACCAGAATGACCGGCACGTCCACGGCCGTGAGCGCCGAGCCGTTATTCATGGTCGGCAGGAAGCCGTCATAAATATTGCTCATGTTGGCCTGCTTGAAGGTGCGGTGCGACGGGAAGTAATTGACCACCATCGACGAGCTGGCCGAAGTTCCCCACAGCACCATCTTGCGCAGCTTCAGATCCGCGATCGGGCTCTGCGGGCTTTTGATCAGCGCACCGGCCTGCGCCAGGATTTCGCTCACCTGCTTCTGGCTGACCTTCAGCGAACCATAACGTTCGGCGTTGAAGGCGGCGATCTGTTCGACGCCCGTGGTGTCGATCTCCACCGCGATGTGGCCCGCATCCATGATGTAGAGCGAGTTGTATTCAAAGGCATGCGCCGCGGCCGCGGCCGGATGCATGGGTTCGGCAACGACCAGGCCGCTGAACTTGCGGTTGTCCCTGGGTTTGCGGATGACCAGCCGCGTCTCGTAAGGATCCCCGGCGGCGGTGCCCGAGACGCGGTATTCATCCACTTCGTAACCCAGCTGCTCGGGCCCCTTGCCCGGCCACAGTGCGCCGGCGGAGTCATAGACCTTGCCGGGCCCGGTGAGCGGTTTGATGGCGGGAATAGGCGCGACCACCGGAGTCGGGGCCACCTCTGGCGCAGGGGGACGCCGCCCGGGCAGGCCCGGCACTTGCGCGAGCGCAACGCCAGCTGCGGCCAGCAAGGCCACTACGGCCAGCGAAAATCTTCCTGAAGTATTTATTCTCATGACCCGCCCCCCGGAGATGTGGTTCTTCCGGTGCGAATACTACTTAGCCGGTGAGGAAGCGGTCGACAGGATTCATCACGTCGAGAGGCGCATCGGTCTTGAGTGCTTTGGCGGGAATCCCGCCGGCCATGGTTCCCGCGGCAAGATCCGTGGTGACCACGCTGTTGGCCAGGATGCGGCAGCCGTCGCCGATGTGCACTCCTCCAACGACCACCGCGCCCGGGCCGATCCATACATCGTTGCCGATCACCGGATAGCCGGTGGTGCGCGATCCATCGGCTGCGATCGCATCGGCCCGCCCTATCGTTACATCCTGCATGAGCGTGACGTTGCGGCCGAAGCGCGCCCCCTGGTTCACCACCACACCCCAGCCATGAACGATCGCCAGTCCCGGCCCAGTCGACAGTGCCGGCGGCAGGTCGGCCGAGGCGAGCAGGCAGAACCAGTGGTGCGTGGCGGTGACGAAAGGACGAAGCAAGCGCGCCAGGCCGCCACGCGCGCGCAGTGCCTGATAGGCACGCATCGTGGCGATCGGACGAAATGTCCGGTGGCCGATGATGGCAAACGCCACGGCGCGCCAGCTTGTTGAGCCCGTCACCCGGTAGCAGTCGAGCTGTATGGCTCGCGGCATCGACGCCGCGCGTTCGCGTGTCGCCGTGGCTGTCGCGGGGTTGCGCATGCTTCAAGGCTACGCAACGGTGCTGTCGGCGGGCAGGCGTGGCGTGCGGCTGGTGCTGATCCAATCGGCCCAGGACTTCAGAACTGCAGACGCATGCCCGCCCGGAAACGGCGCCCCAGGGTGTCAAAGAACACCGGATTTGTCGGGAACGCGTTGCCGCCCGGTGCGACCGCCGGATCCTTGTCGAACAAATTGTTGACCGCCCAGAACACTTGCAGCTGGTAGCCATCCTCTGACTTCTGCTTGAAGTCGTAGGATCCGGACCAGGTGAAGTAGGTGCGGCTGCTGACACTGTTGTCGCTGATGGAATTGATCAGCGTGTTGGTTGCCGAGCCGATGGGGCTCTCGAAGCGCCGCGCGTCCAGCGAGCCAGACCCGATGTACTTCGCCTCGAGCGTCGTGGTGAAGCGCGGACGCGAGTAGGTCAGCCAGGCCGTTGCCTGCCAGTCCGGTGAGGTATTGAAACCGCCGAAAGAGGCAACCGGCCCGCTTTGGCCGTGGAAGTTGATCGGCGCATCGCCCAGGCCGGTGTCGATGATCATGTCGTAGAGATAGCTCGACACCACGCGCAGGTTCAGGTTGCTGCCCGACTGCAGCGGCATGTTGTAGCTGGCCTCGAAGTCGATGCCACGCGTCACGTAGGAAGCCAGGTTGATGGTGCCGCTCTCTACCGAGACGATGTCGGTGGAAGCGCCGCTGCCGGTGGTGACCACCGACTGGCAGGCGATCTGGCCCTGGTCATGGCAGGACTGCACGATGCCCTGTGCCGTGGCAGTGGAGATGGCTCCCTGCAGGTCGATCTCATACCAGTCCGCCGAGAAACGCAGGCGGTCGAAATTGAACACCACGCCCAGCGCCGTGGTGTCGGCTACTTCCGGCTTCAGGTTCGGGTTGCCACCGGTGATGGTCGTGTAGGCTTCCTCGATGTTGCCATTCCAGGGATTCTGGATGCCCCCCGGAAATCCGCCCGGTGTTCCCTGCTGCTCCAGGCGCGGCAGGAACAGCTCGCGAAAACCGGCGCCGCGCACGTCGCGCGAGCGCGTGCCACGCAGCCGAATGTTTTTGCCGGCGTCGTACGTCGCTCCGATCTTCCAGCTCGCAAAATCATGCGACGCGGAATCGAGTCCTGCTTGCACGCTTCGGGTCTTGTTGTGGGTCTGGCGGATGGCGAAGTTCGTATTCAGGCCCGTGACGATCGGCACCTCCACCTCGGCATAGGCCTCGGCCACATCGATCTTGCCGCCGCGATCCCCGCTCCAGCTCAACAGGTAGCTGGTATACCAGGGCTGGTTGGCCATATCGTGGGTCACGTCGGACTTGTCACTGCGGAACTCACCGCCGATGGCACCCGAAATGGGGCCCGCGCCCCAGCCCTGCCACAGTTCGCCGCGGAAGTTCAGCCCGAGCACATTCTGCTTGTAGCCCGAGTCTTCCTTGAGCGTGCGCCAGACATAGTCGATGGCCGCCTGACTGGCATTGCCGACGCCGAAGAAGTTCAGGGGCTGGCAGCCGGCTGCCAGCGGATTGAAGGCCGGGTCGCCAGCTATCGTGGCCCGGCAGACGATCTGCGTGGGATTGCTGGGATTGAACACGGCATCGGTGGCCCAGGCGAAGAACGAATACTGATTCGGTGCGCCCACGATGCTGCTGTCCGCATTGTGTATCAGCTGCTGGTGATAGGTGCTCTTGCCGTATTGGTAGTAGCCATCCCAGCTCCAGCTGCCCGGCAACTCACCGGCGATGGACGCCACAAAGCGGTTGGTATCCGCCTCCGTGGTGTTCCGGGCCGAGACGATATCCGGCGCGAACACGCGATTCATCACGCCGCCGAACGGCAACGCAGCCTGCAAAGCCGGTGTGAGGTAAGCGTTGTCAGCCTTGATCCGCACGCCGCCACCGAAAGGTCCCAGCGCGCCGTTGGCCGGGTAGTTGGCTGACTCGCTGTGGGCATTGGCGAACTCCAGCGAGAGCTTCATCGAATCCGAGAGCTTGATGTCCGCATGGCCGAGCAATGAGCGGCGTTCGATCTCGGGACGGATGCTCGATTCATCGTAGGCCAGGATGGTGCCATCGCCCCCTACGCGCGCGGCGAACCCGCCGGGATACTGTCCGGGATCGTAGGCCTGCAGGGCGGAACCTGCGGCATTGAAACTCTGGAAAGCGCTGCGTCCGGCTCCCGGCGCGCACCCCGCGTTGAGGCAGGGCGCGATGATGCCGTTCTCGGAGGTCGAGAACTTGCCGTTGGGCGCCAAGACGAAGTTCGGGTTGCCGTTGCCCGCGGCGAAACCCGCATTGGTGCCCAACAGCCAGGCATCCTTGCACCAGTCGCGGGTCTGGGAACAGGGGCCGATCGGATCCTGCTTCTGGTATTCGGCACCCACCAGCACGTGCACTCTGTCATCGGCGAAGCCGTGGCCCCAGGCGACCGACGCATGCCGATCATCACCGTCACCGCGGCCGGTCTGCCCGTAGTCGATCTGCGCCTTGAACCCCTCGAGCCTGGTATCGAGGATCACGTTGACCACACCGGCGATGGCATCCGAGCCGTAGGCGGCCGAGGCGCCGCCCGTCACGATCTCGGTACGGGCCACCAGCATCGAGGGCACCAACGTGAGATCCGCGGCTCCGCCCTCGGTATTGGGCACGACGCGTTTGGTATCGACGAGTGTCAGGGTGCGTGTACCGAAGAAGGGATTCAGGCCACGCAGGTTCGCCAGCTGGGCACCGACGTTGAAGTTGCCGATGCCCACATTTGTTTCGGTGAAGAACGCGGTGTTCTGGGGCAGGGTGCGCAGCACGTCGCCGACGTTCACGATGCCGAGGTTTTCGATCTGAGCCTGATCGACCACAGACAGGGGCTGCGCGGAATCAAAGCCGCTGCGACCGATTCGCGAGCCCGTGACGATGACCTCTCCCAGTTCCTGGTCCGCAGCCTGCTGGGCCGCTTCGGTCACTGGCGCCGTGACGGCAATGAGCAGTGGCAGTCCGAGACCGACGCGCACGCCGATTCGCACACTGTTGGCATTCCTGGCCATGTTCTCCCCCTTAGGTTTTGTCTGGTTCAGCCTTCCCGGTTCATGAAGCTCCGCTCGAATTTGTGACAGTAAGTTTGCGGCGAGTTGAACATATGCTGGGGAGCTTGTCATCTTGCCCGCCGAACGAATGAAGGCCATGCGTGAGCGGTGTGGCAAGCGCAGCCTGCGCGAACTGCACCTGTCGGCCGGGGATTCGCAAGGCGGTTGGAAATTATCGCGACATCGCTTCAAGTCTGGTGAACCTTGCCACCGATTGTCGCCCGTCGTTCGTGACCCGGCTCAGCGCCTGAGCATTTCCTTCACTTTGGCTTCCATCTTCGCCAGGTCCGCTTCGCCCTGGTAACGCGCCACCACGCGGCCCTGTGCGTCGATCAGGTAGGTGAGGGGTAACCCCAGCACGCCACCGAATTGTTCGGCGAACCTGGCATCACCCATGACGATGGGATACGACACAGGATACTGCGAAAGAAATCTCTTCACCTCGGACCTGTCGTCATCCATCGACACGCCAATGACCTGCAACCCGGCGGGTTGCAGGGTCTTCTGCCACCTGGAAAACACGGGCATCTCTTCGCGACATGGGGGGCACCACGAGGCCCAGAAATTCAGCAGCACCAGCTTGCCGCGATACCTGGATAGCTGGACATCCTTGTCGCCCTGATCAGCTCGCGTGAAGTCAGGCGCCACATCGCCGAGTTTCATCGCTGACGCATGGTCGCTGAACAGCCCCGCCAGCGCCGCCAGAACGAGGAGGAACGCCCGCATCGTCATTGCGTCTTGGCGGTGGGATAACCCTTGTCTACCCAATCCGTGCCGAAATTGTCGTTGATGATGATCGCCTTGACGTTGGTGAAGCCGAGTTCGACCAGCGCGTCATACGCAGCAGCCACGTTGGGGCAGCGAGACCACGGACAGCACCCGCAGTAGATCAGGATGGGTGCGCCCTTCGCCAGGCCGGCCACACGATCACGCAGCACCTGCAGGCCCGCGCCGGTGTTGCCCGGGCCGGCGTATTCCGAGCCGGGGATGTGCGCCTGGTCGAACATCGTCTTGAACCCTACGTGAAGCATGAGGGTCTTTGCCGCGGATCCATCTTTCACCTGTGTTGCCCAGTCAGCGGGCTGAACCAGGTTCGCGGCGGGAATGGATTCAGCGGGCTTAGCGGCCAACGCCGAATTCGCCGCACCCAGCAGCATGCAGGCTGTCAGGAGGGAAAGGAGCGCATGCTTCATGGAGGCAGTCCTTACTCAGTCAAGGGAGTGATTGTGTACTGCAAGACATTCTATCCCGCCAACAGCGATCGATCGCGCCCGACCGCCATGGGTCAATCTTGGTCGTGCGAGCGCGCTCCAGTCTCAATTCCAGGACCAGCCCCGTTGCTCTAGTGCCTGCTTGAAGGCGGCCGGGGAAGACTAGGACCGGACGGTCATCCCTTGATGCCTCCATAGGGTTTGAGCACTTTCTCAACTCCCTTCAGAGCCGACTTCGTGACCAGCCCGCGGGTGAGGGCCGCCTGTCTCGCAGCCTGCCGGAGCAGGTCTGGCGTGAGACCGAAATGGGCGCAGTCATCAAGCGGGCGGCGGACGGTTGTGACCGGCACGGAGCCGGCCCAGGTGCGCTCCTTGGCGCCCACGTCGGCAAAATGCAGGACAAGGCCTTTCGGCACGCGCCGTCGTCGTGGCCGCCAGACTGATGGCAGCGTGAGATGGATTTGCGCCGGCGATGGAATATCGATGCCCTGATATTCAGTTCAGACGGATTTCACATTGCGAGAAATCGACACCTATGTCGACTACGCGCAATGTGGAAGGTCACCCGTTTGCCGGCGCTCCGATCAACGAACCAATTCCTTCGTCGGCAATGGTTCTCATGGCCTCATCAAACGCCAGCTGATCAGTGTCGAACTGGTCGTCCCAGACCGTCGAATTCCCGAATTCGTCTTCAACTTCTAGCAGCCACTTCCCGGGGTCGCCCTGGTAGATGTGGACTTGCACCGTCTGTCTTTCACTTGTGATCGAGCGGCACAACGGTGACATGACAACCTCAGGAATCGTATCCACAGGATTTTCTCTTGTTGCCGAATGCTGGAAGCATATTACCTCTACGCTTTGATACTTGCCGGTGGCTGGTGACGTATGATGGTGGTGGGGTATTGCCTGAATTTACCTCGAAACGTACGTGCATCGCGGAAGCGCTCGCAGCCGCTGTGAAAGCCTACAATCTACGAGCTGTTACGGTGCGTCTCGGATTGGCTGATGGCAGCGAGGAGGAGGCTTTTCGCAGCAAGCGGGTTTATGTACTGAACCGAATCGGCAACCGGAAGGAGACTTACCTGCGGGGATGGTTTGAACTTCCTATCCGCCACGGGGCATTTCGTGATGCTGGAAAAGCCCGCGGAGTTCAATCAGCGGCTTGCGGCATTCCTCGACAAGATCAAGTTCTAACGAAGATTGCAAAGTCAACTCCATTGGAGTCGCCGGTGCTGTTCAATCGGCGCCCCGACCGAGCAGGGCGTTCGCTAGGATCAGATCCAGGTTAGGGATCTAGCGAATAAGGCTTCATTAATGGCTCGTTTCCACGGATGGACTGCTGTCCTGTTTGCACTTGCGCTCAGCGGTTGCGGTGGCGGTTCGGGATCGTCCGCGACCGCACCGTCGGGTGGTGGCACGACTCCTCCCGCAACCCTCCCGACACTGCAGGATCCGGGAGACAGTCCATCGGACATTGTCTATGCGGGCAGTGCCTCGCAGGCAGATGTCACCACCGCCAATGCGCCGCGCTTCGCGGATCACGCGGCGCTGCTGACCCTGATGACGCGGGCATTGGTGGAGAACGCCGGAACGGTTTTGTTCCATACCGTGGGGGGAGTTCCTTCCGGTTGCTTCGAGGGCGGTGCGGGTGACCGTGCAGCCGATGGGACGGGTTGGGTTCGAGCCCGACTCAACGCATGCGATTTTGGTAACGGGATGAAATGGACGGGCACGGTCATCTATCGTGTGAGCACCGCGACAAACCTTTCGCCGACCAATGAAACCTGGACATTCGCAACGGCGACTCTTGAATACGACGGCGCCAGCTACACGTTTTCGGGAAAGTTTCGCCGAGCCACTACCGCAACGGGTATCGAAGACACGCCTGCTATCACTTTGCGCAACGATGCAACGGGGAAGCTCTTCGGTGGAGACGGATATTCCTTTCGCACGTCAATTGGGCAAACGAATTTGACTGTCTCGGGGCGCATTCGCGATGCAGATTGGGGTTATGTGGAAACCTCCACGGATTTGCCCGTCACCATGAAGAACAACCGCCGCGGGTTCGTGCATGGTGGAGCGCTGAAACTCATCGGGACCAATTCGAGCCTCTGGTTCATTCCAGCTTCGGAGCAGCGCGTGGCACTGGCATTGGAACGCCCGGGCGCGACACCGGAATCCCAGAGCATTTTATTGAGCGCTGATATGCGGCTTGAGCCACAGGCGCAGACCCCCGCTACGCCGCTGTTTGGCGCAGCGGCTGGTCCCCCGCAGTCGCTGCAGGCTGGCAAGCCCTTCCAGCTGTTCGGCTTGTTTTCTGGCGCAGAGGGCAGGCGCTGGATGTCCAGTAGCTGGAAGGCGGTGATGGTGCCGCCGGGCAGTTCTGCGGCATCGAACGCACTTACCGGCGTTCTTCCGGCCTTTACGCCCGACCTGCCTGGCACTTACACCTTCGAGCTGACCAGCTCAGACGGCAACACCACCTCGCGGGATCGCGTCACGCACAAGGTAACTTTTGTCGGCGACGATCCGGTCTACTCGCCGCCCGTGTCCGACAAATCCATCGGTGCCTATCTCGGGCCGGACAGTGTTGTGAGTGGTGCGATAACCGGTACGTCGGCATACACCGCTGCGGGATTCGAATCCGGGCAAGTGAATTTCTTCTACGACCTCTGGGGCCCGGATCATCGTTCGATCGTCAGCAGTACCGTTGCGCTGGGTGCGCAGTTCCCGCAGACCAGCATGGGAAATCCTGGCTTTCAAATGCAAAGAATGAGTGTCAGTACCGACCCGGGACATAGCGCGCTTCGCTTCTTCGCGTTTCAGCAGCCACTGCAGTACTTCCGTCCGGCGGGATTCCGGGTGAAAAATCCGGGATTTGGAATCGCCGTCGCTGATCTGTTCGGAACAGGCCATAAAGACATCGTCATGACCGGATACAAACCCGTCACGGGCGGGTCGACCTACGGCGTATTCGTGATCCGCAACATCGCGCCGGGGCGCTATGCGGATCCAGTCTTCATCGAAGGCGGCAATGCGGGTGCGGTGGTGGTCGGCGACTTCACGGGCGATGGGCGACCTGACATCGTGCTCGATGCAGGCGGCGCCAACATCGACCTGCTGGCGCAGCTTCCCGATGGCAACTGGGCGCCTCCGCGCAGAATGCATCCGGCGGCCACCAGCTGCCCATGGACCTACAACACCGAGCTGCATCCGCTGATGAAGGCGGATTTCGACAAGGATGGGAGGGTGGATATCGCGTATGCCTCCTACTGCTTCGGCAACACGATGCTGGTGGTGTTCTTCCAGAATGGCGATGGTACTTTCACGGAACGCGTGCTCACTCCAGAGACTGGGGCGGTGTATGAAGGCCAGCTGCAGGCTGCCGACGTTACGGGTGATGGTGTACCCGATCTCACAGTAGTTGCCGGTCCGCAGACGACGATTGGGGTGGCGCACGTGGATGTCTACGCTTCACGCGGCGATCGCACTTTTGCGCCGCTGGTATCGACACCCGTGTCTCCCATGGCGCTAGAACCGTTCTCGTTCGGGGTTCGCGCAGGCGCAGCGGGCGACTATGACGGTGATGGTCGTACAGACATCCTGATGTCCAGTCCCAATGGATTGTTCCTGTTTCGTCAGGGTCCGGCGGGACTCTCGGAAGGATATCGCGTGGGCTCCACCGTGCGCGCCACCTGGGCCGATGTGCTCGCGAGTGACATCGATTTCTGGATCTATGAAATGCGCATGGTCGACATCGATGGCGATGGCCGGCAGGACGTGGTGGTCCATACCGGCAGGAGCGGCTTCTATGCGCTTTCCGTGTTCATGCAGCAGCCTGGTGGAGCGCTGGCGCCGCCCCGCGCCCTGTTTCCGGCCGACGGCTTTGGCGGCGCCGGATCGTTGCCCGTTGCACTGGATGAGAACGGAGACGGCTCTCCTGACTTGTACGGTAATCCCCCCGGAAATTAGTTGAGTTCAGAAGTGGAATTTTCTCGTAATGTAGACCGAGGAGATTCCGATGAAGAAGTCGAAGTTCAAGGACAGCCAGATCATTG
>Ga0164241_10006193_pt1 | contig 10969 bp, 11 predicted proteins | sample OricomyardsoilBY_FD_108780 | JGI IMG/M metagenome (GOLD analysis project Ga0164241, IMG submission 108780) | Backyard soil microbial communities from Emeryville, California, USA - Original compost - Back yard soil (BY) | ecosystem: Environmental > Terrestrial > Soil > Unclassified | place: USA... | reverse complement strand
GTCGCTTGCCGTTGGCGCCGGGGGCGCGATCCAGGTGCGGGGAGGGGGACCGGTGCTTGTCTGCGCCGGCGGTAGCCCGACGCTCGCGAACACCGAATTCATCAACGTGTTCGACAACTCTGCGGGCGGCAACACGCAGTTCTCGGTCTTCGAAGCGGCGAACTTCGGCGCCCTGGGAATCATCCTGGCGATGAGCACTGGCAATCAGGACAGGATCTTCGTCAGCGGCTCGCCGGGCGCCGATCACTTCGTGCTCGGCTCGGAGGGGCTCGACAGTGACGCCGACGGCAACACCGACGTGAGCTTCTTCTTGTCCACGCCTGAGGAAATCACCTTGGACACCGGCGAAGGGGCGGACACGATCGAGGCCCAGGGCAGTGCTGGAACCGGCGCCCCGATGACGGCCGCGTTCTTGTTCCTCGTCGGCAGCACCCAGAACGACACGCTCAGCGGCGGCGAAGCGGGGGACCTGCTTGAAGGCGGCGACGGCAATGACACCCTGCGCGGCTTCGGCGGCGACGACCGGCTGATCCCCGATGCGCTCGTCCCTGGCGACGACAGCCTGGAAGGCGGCGCCGGGGCGGACACGCTGGCCTTCCCGCTCGTCCAGAACGGCGTAACGGTCGATCTCGGTGTGACCGCCGCCCAGGCGACCGGCCAGGGCAGCGACACCATCTCCCAGGTCGAGGACGTCGACGGGACTTCATTCGCCGACACGCTGATCGGTGACGCCGGCCCCAACGACTTGGAGGGCAGCTCCGGCGACGACACCGTCGACGGGCGTGGCGGCAACGACACCCTCAGCGCCGCTTTTGGCACGGACACCGTGACCTACGCCGGTGCTCCTTCGGCCGTCGCCGTCGACCTCGGAGCGGGTACGGCCAGCGGCGGGTACGGCAGCGACTCGTTGACGGAGTTCGAGAACCTGGTCGGCTCGCCATTCGGAGACACGCTGACCGGAAGCGCCGCCGCCAACACGATCACGGCCTTGGGCGGCGCGGATGTCGTGCAGGCCCTGGGCGGCGCCGATCTGGTCAACGTGCGCGACGCGGTTGCCGACAACGCGGGCTGTGGCACCGAGGTCGACAAGGCGATCTCCGACCGGCGCAGCCTCGACACGATCCAGGCCGATGTGAGCAGGTCGACGCCCTGCCCGAGCTGCTAGGCCCTCCGCCTGCTCCACTCGACACGACGCTCATCTTCCGGCTCACCGGTGCCCGCAAGCAGGCGCTGCTGAAGCAGAAAGCGGTCGTGGTCAAAGTCAGCTGCCCACAGGAGGCCTGCTCGATCGTGGCCAGCGCCTCCGGCAGGCTGGCCGCGCTGGAGCAGCCGTCCGCCAGCGCAGCCAAGCGCCTGAAGCTCAAGCGCGTGAAAAGGCAATTGCCGGCCGGGCCGGCCAGGGTTCTGAAGCTGCGCTTGGGCAAGAAGCAGCGAGCAGCGATCGCCGCCCGCCTAGATGCGGGTCTGAAGCCGAAACTGAAAGTGACCGTCAAGGCCACCGACGCGGCGGGCAACGTCGAGTCACCTTCCTTCCCCGTTACGGCGAAGCGCTAGTTGCCGGCCAGGGACGTGACTCCAAATTCACCGTCAAATTCCCAGAACGGGGTCGGTTCGCTGCTGCGCGAGTGGCGGGGGCGGCGACGGCGCACGCAACTCGACCTGGCGCTCGACGCCGGCATCTCGCCGCGGCACCTGAGCTTCGTCGAGACCGGTCGCTCGCGGCCGAGCGCCGAGATGGTGCTGCTGCTCGCCGAGCAGCTCGAGGTGCCGTTTCGGGAGCGCAACCGGATGCTGCTCGCCGCCGGACACGCGCCGATCTTCCCCGAGCGCGCCCTGGGGGACCCCGAGATGGCGCCGGTCCGTGAGGCGCTCGACCTGATCCTCAGCGGCCACGAGCCGAACCCGGCCGTCGTCGTCGACCGCGGCTGGAACCTGGTTGCCGCCAACGCCACGATGGTGGCGCTGGTCGAGTGGGTCGACCCGGCGCTGCTCGAGCCGCCGGTCAACGTGATGCGCGTCGGCCTGCACCCGCGCGGGATGGCGGCCGGGATCGCCAACCTGGGCGAGGTGCGGGCCTACTTCGTCGGCCGCCTCGAACGCCAGGTCGCGCTCAGCGGCGACGACGACCTGGCCGCGCTGCTCGAGGAGGTGGCCGCCTATCCGTCGCCGCCGTACGAGCACGATCCCGCTTCCGAGGCGGCCGCTGGCAACCTCCTCACGCCGATGATGCGGATGCGGATCCCCGACGGCCCCGAGCTCTCGTTCTTCTTCACGGTCGCCACTTTCGGCACCGCCGTCGAGGTGACCGCCTCGGAGCTCTCGATCGAGCTGGGCTTCCCCGCCGATGTCGCGACCGCCGCAGCGCTGCGCAAGCTACCTCGGAGGTAATCGACAGCCCCCTCTTCGGATGCGAGCGTTGCGCGCATCGAACCAGGGCCCGAGAACTTCGACGTCGTGATCGTGGGGGCGCGTTGCGCCGGCTCGCCGCTGGCGACGCTGCTCGCCCGGCGGGGATTGCAGGTCTGCCTCATCGACAAGGCCGAGTTCCCCAGCGAGACGCTCTCGACCCATGTGATCCAGCCCAGCGGCGTGGCCATCCTCGATCGGCTCGGCGTGCTCGACACCGTGCTGGCGGCCGGGGCGGTGAGCCTGACCCACTTCACCTTCGCGGCCAGCGGCGCGCGCATCGACGCGACGATCGACGCCGAGATGCTGGGCGCGCCATCGCTCTCCATCCGGCGGATCTCGCTAGATCACCTACTGGTCGAAGCGGCCGCCGCGGCGGGCGCCGCGGTGCGTACCGGCACTCGGGCGAAAGGCCTGCTCTGGGACGACGGCCGGGTCGTCGGGGTCGAGACCGGGCGGGGCCCGCTGCGGGCCCGCTTGGTGATCGGCGCCGACGGTTGTCGCTCGACCGTGGCCGGCCTCGTCGGCGCCGCCGAATACCACGTCTCGCCTCCCACCCGGATGTTCGCCTGGGCCTACTTCGACGGTGTCGACGAGGCCGAAGCTCGTTTGCGCCTCGGTTCGCTGGGTGAGCTGAACTACGTGGCCGCCCCCACCGACGGCGGGCTCTTCATGGCCACGGTCTGTCCTCCCCTGGTCGGCAAGGACGCCTTTCTCGCCGACCGTGAGCGCAATTTCATGGCCGGTCTTGCCGCCTGGCCCGAGCTCGGCGATCTGGTCGCGGGCGCGAACCGGGTCGGCTCTATCCGGGTGATGACCAAGTGGCACGGCTACTTCCGCGAGGCGGCGGGGCCGGGCTGGGCGCTGCTGGGTGACGCGGGCCATTTCAAGGACCCATCGCCCGCGCAGGGCATCGCCGACGCGCTGCGTCAGGCGGAGCACCTCGCGGACGCCGTCGCGGCCGGCCTCGACGGAGCGGCCGACATCGACGAGGCGCTGCGCCGCTGGTGGCGATGGCGGGACGAGGACGGCTACGAGATGCACTGGTTCGCCGCCGACATGGGCGCAGCGGGCTCCTCACTGCTGGCCGCTCAGTTCACCCGTGACATGGCCGCCGACGAGGAGGCGATCGAGCGGCTCCTGCGGGTGATCAACCACGAAAGCCCGCCTTCCCAGCTCTTCACGCCGCGTCGTCTCGGCAGGGCCGCCGCTCGCGCCGTCCGCCGACACCCGGAGCAGATTCCCGCGATGGCGAGAGAGGTGGCGATGGAGCTGCGCAATGAAGTGCGCCGCTCCAGGCAGCGCCGTGCGCATAGGCTGCGGCCATGAAGGAGCGCCTGCTGCTGGTCCTCACCGTCGCCGGGTTCGTCGTGCCGAACGTCTGCCTCGTCATCTTCTTCGCCGACGAGGGCTTCGACCTCAGCGGCTACTTCTCGCTGTGGACGGCCAGCACCCCCTCGACCCAGCTGGTCCTCGACCTGGCTATTGCCGCGCTCGCCTTCTTTGTCTGGGCTGCCGTGGAGGGCCCGCGCGCGGGGATCAGGCGCTGGTGGCTGTGTTACCCCGCCACGCTGCTCGTCGGCCTCTGCTTCGGCCTGCCGCTCTTCCTCTGGATGCGGGAGCGCACGCTGAGGCAGGTCGCGGTTCCCTGACCTCAGCGGGGCGCGTCAGGCGGGCCCGCCCGTGTCGACGTCGAGCTCGAACCGCTCCGGCCACGAGAAGACGACCCCATGCTCGGCGGCGACGGCCTGCCACAGCTCGCTGTTGGCCGGCTCTTTCTCCGCGATCAGGTACGCGGCGGCGACCTCGATCCCGTGCCGTTCGGCCTTGAAGCGGTTGTGCAGGACCTGGCCGAGGCCCTTCTGGAGCTGACCGACCTCGTTGCGGGAGTTGATGCTCTTCACCTCGCAGATCGAGAAGGCCCCGCTGCCGTCGTGAGGCCAGCCGCCGTCGTGGTTGATCCCCGGCGTCCCCTTGCGGAAGCCGGCGCCGACGTGCTTGGCGAGGCCTGCCACCGTTTCCTCGTGAGCGAGGTACCCGCGGCCCGCCACGTCGGGATCTGAGGGCCGCGACTGACGCTGCTTGGGCGGTGTGCTCGGCGCTCCCTTGAAAGGGCCGCCGAGCAGCAGCGCGCCCGCCTCGGGCTCGTCGACCTCGATCGGTTGCTCGCCGTCGGAGGCGAGCTCGACGAATGCCGCCAGCGAGCCGAACTTGGCGAGCAGCGCCGCTTGGTGGTCCGGCGTCGGGTATTGCAGCCCCTGCGGCCACCAGTCCTCGTTGTAGCCAAGGCTTGCGCGCACGTCGTCGATACCGAGGCTGGCCTCGCGAACCTCGTCGAAGAAGTAGGTGAGCTCCCAGGTCCTGCCTTCGGGATTGCCTCCCCAGAGGTGCTCGGCGAGGGCTCGCGAGCGTGCCTTGTAGGCGACTCGGAGCAGGTAGGGGAATCTGCCTTCGCCGGCGTAGAGCATCGCCCAGTGGCCGGGCTGCATCCGCGTCCAGTTCCTCAGGTTTCCCGGGCCGGGAATCGATCCCCAGCAGCGGATCGAGTCGTGCTTCGCCGCACTCAGCTCGGCGGCGATGCCGGGGTCGTGCCGGGCGATCTCCTCGACGGGGACCGGGCTGAGGATCGTCCGCTCGTAGTGCGCCCGAGCGTCTGTCCCGGCGGCGGCAAAGACGAATATTTCAGCAGCCATAGTTCCTTTCTGAGATTTTTTAAGTTCAGATTTGCCCATTCTAGAGCAAAATTCTGATTTTCAAAAAGTTTAGGCGTATGAGTTGTCGATGGAAAGATAGCAAGGCGCAGCCGGTCGGCGCTAGTGTCGGTGCCTGGCGTCTGCTCTCTGCCGACCTCGAGACTGGAGGAATCGTGATCACCAAGGCCGATTTCATTGGAGTCCCGTCAACTGACGCCGAGCGATCGCGACGGTTTTACGTCGAGACGCTTGGCCTGCGACCGGACGAGCGGGGCAAGTACGAGTTCTGGGCGGGGGACACCTGCTTCGGCATCTGGGAGCCGGAGCAGATGGGCATGAAGTTCGCCCCACAGAAAAATGCCCACCCGGCGCTGCACGTCGATGACGTCGCCGCGGCACGGGCCGAGCTCGAAGCCAAGGGCGTCGTCTTCAACGGTGAGACCTTCGACACGGGCGTCTGCCACATGGCCCTCTTCACCGACCCCGACGGCAACGACCTGATGCTCCACAACCGTTACGCCCCTTATGGCGACTGACTTCCAGGTCAAGCGCGACGACTTCCGCGAGTGCCGAGTCGCCGAGTCGCCGACGCCAGATCTCGAGCCCGGCCAGGCGCTGCTGGCGGTCAAGGCCTTCGGCATGACCGCGAACAACGTCACCTACGCGGTCTTCGGCGAGGCGATGTCCTACTGGGACTTCTTCCCGGCCGGGGACGGCTGGGGACGGGTCCCCGTCTGGGGCTTCGCCGAGGTCGAGCGCAGCGAGGCCGAGGGCGTCGAGGCGGGCACGCGCCTCTACGGGTACCTGCCGCCCTCCTCGCATTTCGTCGTCACGCCGGCCGGCGCCGACGCGACCGGGTTCGTCGACGGCTCGCCGCACCGGGCGGCCCTGCCCTCGGCCTACCACCGCTACCTGGCGACCGAGGCCGACCGCTTCTACCGCGCCGACACCGAGGCGGTGCAGATGCTGCTGCGGCCACTCTTCTTCACCTCCTTCCTGATCGACGACCAGCTCGCCGACGAGGGCCTGGTCGAGCGTGGGCCGGTGGTCATCTCCAGCGCCTCGAGCAAGACCGCGATCGCGGCGGCCTTCCTGCTGGCCCAGCGCGATGACGTCGAGGTGATCGGGCTGACGTCGCCGCGCAGCGTCGAGTTCGTCGAAGGCCTCGGCATCTATGCCAGCACCGCCTCCTACGAGGAGATCGACTCGCTCGAGCGCAAGCCGGCCACCTTCGTCGACATTGCCGGCAACGGACCGGTGCGCCACGCGGTCCACTCTCACTACGGCGACGACCTCGTCTGCAGCATGACCGTTGGCGCCACCCACTGGGAGGGGATGGGGCCGGGAGAGGGGGAGGGCGAGTTGCCCGGACCGACGCCGACCTTCTTCTTCGCGCCCGATCGCGTCATCAAGCGCTCCAAGGACTGGGGCCGCAGCGGGCTGGAGGAACGGGTGGCCGACGCCTGGCACCCCTTCTGCGAGTGGATCGACGGCTGGCTGGAGGTGGTGCCCGGTGAGGGATTCGAGGCCGTCGAGAGCGCCTTCCTCGACGTCCTCGAGGCTCGGGTCGAGCCGCAGAGCGCCCACGTCCTCACCCTGCCGTAGAGCTTGCCGGTCGCGGCAGGGTCACCGCCCCGCAGGTCGAACCTATGGGCATGAACAGAAAACTTGACGTAGGCGGCACCCTCAGCCAGATCTTCTCGACCTATGGCGCCCAGGCCGGCGTGCTGCTACCGGTGGCCTTCGGGCTCTTCCTTCTCGTTGCCGTGGTCAACGCCATCCTGGCGGGGAGCCTGTTGCTCTTCCCGCTCGGGCTTGCGGTCAGCGTCGTCGCCGGGACCCTCTACCAGGGGATGGTGGTGGGACTCGTGCGCGACGTCCAAGATGGCCGCCGCGACTCCTCGGTCGGCGACCTGATCGACGCCACCTGGCCGGTGGTCCTGCCGCTGATCGGAATCGGGATCCTTGCCGGCATCGCGATCGGCATTGGCTTTCTGCTCTTCTTGGTTCCCGGCCTGATCCTGCTGACGATCTGGGCCGTGATCGCGCCGGTGATCGTGGTCGAGCACAGCGGCGTGATGGACGCCTTCGGCCGCTCGCGTGAGCTGGTCCGCGACAACGGCTGGCAGGTCTTCGGCGTCATCGTCGCGGTCTTCGTGATCACTGTGATCGCCAGCCTCGTCTTTGGTGCGATCGGGATGGGGATCTCCGACAGCGTCGGCATGCGGATCCTCGTCAACGTGATCGCCTCGACGCTGACCGCGCCGATTGCGGCGCTTGCCGCCTCGACGATCTACTTCCAGCTGCTGGCGATCAAGGGCGATTCCGCCGCCGCGCCACCGCCGCCGTCCGCGGGCACGCCACCGCCGCCTCCGCCGTCCGCGGGCACGCCTCCGCCTCCGCCTCCTCCGCCAGCGCCTCCGGCGCCGCCCGCCGTCTAGTCGGGCGAGCGGACCAGGTCGGAGTAGCTGAGCGCGACCAGGCTGTCCTCCGCGATGCCGAAAGCGTCGCGGAGGGTCTGGGCCTGCCGCTGCTCCCGGGAGAGATCGGACTCGGGCCCCGCGACGGCCTCGAGCTCGATGAAGCTGCCGAGTCCCTCGACCTCGTCGAGGTGGATGCGGACGTTCTCCCAGAGGAACAGGTGGCGTTGCTTGCTGACGACGACCTCGATGCCGAGCGTCTCGGCGAGGGCGCGCCGCAGCTCCTCCGGCTCGGGGACCTCGACGATCCGGTAGGCGCTCTCGCGCTCGCCGGGTAGGTCGGCACGCCTGTAGGCGATCAGCTCCGCCGGCGGGCCGCCGTCCTCGCGGAGCTTCAGCCGCCCGTCCGCTGCGCGGAAGTAGGTGTCGCGCTGGCTGAGCAGGCCACGATCCTCGGCGCCAAGCTCTCCGCAGACCGCTCGTGACCGCGCCGGATCCGGGTCCCTGGCCTTCAGCTCGACGTTGCGGCGCAAGTGTGAGATGCGCACAGGCTAGGCGGCCGAAGAACTGGCTGACCAGCCAACCTGGCAGAATGCCGGGAGCTTGACCGCTAACGGGCAACCCAGCGAGCATCTCGATGTGCTGATCGTCGGCGCCGGCCTTTCCGGCATCGGCGCCGCCCATCACCTCCAGGAGGCGTTCCCGGGGCGCAGCTACGCGATCCTCGAGGCTCGCGAGGACCTCGGCGGGACCTGGGACCTCTTCCGCTATCCCGGCATCCGCTCGGACTCCGACATGCACACCCTGGGCTATCGCTTCCGGCCCTGGACGGCAGCGAAGTCGATCAGCGACGGCGACTCGATCCTCGAGTACGTGCGGCAGACCGCGCTCGACGGCCGCATCGACACGAAGATCCGCTTCCAGCACCGCGTCGTGCGGGCCGAGTGGTCGAGCGAGGAGGCGCTCTGGGCGGTGGAGGCCGAGCGGGTCGACAGCGGTGAGACCGTGCGCTTGACCTGTGGCTACCTCTGGGTCTGCAGCGGCTACTACCGCTACGACGAAGGCTTCACCCCCGAGTTCCCCGGCGCCGAGGACTTCACTGGCGAGATAGTCCACCCCCAGCACTGGCCCGAGGACCTCGACTACGAGGGCAAGCGCGTCGTCGTGATCGGCAGCGGCGCCACCGCGGTGACGCTGGTGCCGGCGATGGCCGAGAAGGCCGCGCAGGTGACGATGCTGCAGCGCTCGCCGACCTACATCGCCTCGATGCCGGCCGAGGACCCGATCGCCAGCGGGCTGCGCCGCTTCCTGCCCGACAAGGCCGTCTACACGATCGTGCGCTGGAAGAACGTCGTCCTGCAGTCGCTCTTCTACCAGCTCAGTCGCCGCCGTCCGCAGGCGGTGAAGAAGATGATCCGCGCCGGTGTCGAGCGCTCGCTGCCGCCGGGCTACGACGTCGACAAGCACTTCAAGCCGAAGTACAACCCTTGGGACCAGCGCATGTGCCTGGTGCCCAACGGCGACCTCTTCAAGGCGATCCGCAACGGCGACGCCACGGTCGTCACCGACACGATCGAGACCTTCACCGAGGACGGGATCAAGCTCGACTCCGGCGAGCAGCTCGAGGCCGACGTGATCGTCACCGCGACCGGGCTCAACCTGCTCTTCCTCGGCGGCATGGAGCTGGTCGTCGACGGCGAGGCGGTCGACGTCTCCGAGAAGATGGCCTACAAGGGGATGATGCTGAGCGGCGTGCCCAACTGCGCCTTCACCGTCGGCTACACCAATGCCTCCTGGACGCTGAAGGCCGACCTCACCTCCGAATACGTCTGCCGGGTGCTCGCCCACATGGACTCCCACGGCTACCGCAAAAGCGTGCCCGAGCTCGCCGACCCCAACGTCGAGGAGCTGCCGCTGCTCGACTTCACCTCCGGCTACGTCCAGCGCTCGCTCGACCAGTTCCCCAAACAGGGCTCGAAGGAGCCCTGGAAGCTGCGCCAGAACTACGTCCTCGATATCCGGACGATTCGGCGTGGCGCGATAGACGACGGTGCGATGCGGTTCTCGAACCCTGCGCCGCGCTCCAAGAGCGAGCCCAGCCTCGCCTCGGCCTGACGTTCGGCCGCTCATAGACTGCCCGCGAAACCCACGGGCGAAGGAGAGCGATGACCGAGCTGACCGAGATGCAGGCCGAGCTGTGCGAGAAGAGCGAGACCGACTACTCGGACCTGCGCGCCTTCTTCGTCAACTGCACGCTGAAGCGCAGTCCCGAGGTCTCCAACACGCAGGGCCTGATGGACATCTCGATGGAGATCATGCGGCGCAACGGGGTGGCGGTCGAGTGCATCCGCGCGGTCGACCACGAGATCGCCACCGGCGTCTGGCCCGACATGACCGAGCACGGCTGGGAGAGGGACGAGTGGCCGGCGATCTTCGAGAAGGTGATGGCAGCCGACATCCTCGTGCTCGGCATGTCGATCTGGCTGGGTGAGAAGTCCTCGGTCGCGACCCAGATCGTCGAGCGGCTCTACGGCAACTCGCACCTGCTCAACGACGCCGGCCAGTACGCCTACTACGGCCGCGTCGGCGGCTGCTTGGTGACCGGCAACGAGGACGGGGTCAAGCACTGCGCGATGAACACGCTCTACTCGCTGCAGCACCTCGGCTACACGATCCCGCCGCAGGCCGACGCCGGCTGGATCGGCGAGGCCGGCCCGGGACCGTCCTACCTCGACGAGGGCTCGGGCGGGCCGGAGAACGACTTCACCAACCGCAACACCACCTTCGCCGCCTGGAACATGCTCCACCTGGCGCGCATCCTCAAGGACGTCGGCGGCATCCCCGCCCACGGCAACCAGCGCACCGCCTGGGACGCCGGCTGCCGCTTCGACTTCCCAAATCCCGACTACCGCTGACGCGCATCCGACATTGACCACGCCAGGGTGGGGTCAATGTCGGATGCGTCGTCTCAGTTGGCCGGAAGGACGGCGATCGCGCGGCCGGGGGCGCCGCTGGCGACGGCGATCTTGATCGGCAGGAAGACGAAGGAGGCGCCGCGGGGAGGGAGGCGATCGAGGTTGGTCAGTCCCTCGACGAAGGCCATTTCTCGGCTGAGGCCCGCCCGGTGGACTTCGTTGCCCTCCTCGGCCGAGCCCATGCTGGGCGCGTCGATGCCGATCGTGTTGACGCCACGCTCGTGCAGGAAGACGGCGACTGCGGCCTCCGGGGCCGGCCAGGCGGGGCGCGATTGCAGCACCACCGGCTCGTGCAGGAAGGCCCTGCCGGCCTCGCCCTTTACGTAGTGCTTCGACCAGCCGGTCAGCAGCAGTGCAACCTCGCCGGGCTCGAACCGCCCGTACTTCGCCTCCCAGGCCTCGAGGTGAGCGACGGTGATCGCCGGGCTGGCGCCGGCCTCGGCTTGACCATCGAGATGGCGGACGTCGACGACCG
>Ga0164241_10006192_pt1 | contig 10970 bp, 9 predicted proteins | sample OricomyardsoilBY_FD_108780 | JGI IMG/M metagenome (GOLD analysis project Ga0164241, IMG submission 108780) | Backyard soil microbial communities from Emeryville, California, USA - Original compost - Back yard soil (BY) | ecosystem: Environmental > Terrestrial > Soil > Unclassified | place: USA... | reverse complement strand
TGGGGTCGCGGCCGAGCGTGGTGAAGGCTTTGACGAGGTAGTCGATCTCGTCTTCGGCGAGCGCGAGGCCGAGGGACTGGTTGGCGGCGACGAGCGCGGCACGGCCTTGGGTGAGGACGGGGACGCTGGCCATCGGGCGGGGCGATTCGTGGCGGAAGAGGACGTCGAGCGAATCGAGATCGTTGAAGACGACCTGGGTCATGCGGTCGTGGAGTTTCGCGCGCAGCGCGGTGAGTTGCTCGGCGGAGAGGACGGAGAGCGGCTTGGTGAGCGCGGAGTTGTCGATTTCGATCCAGTAGGCAACGGCGCGCTCGATGCGTTTAACTTTTGCGAGGCCGCAGATGTGGGCAATGTCGGTGGCTTTGGACGACCACGGTGAGATCGTGCCTGGGCGCGGGGCGATGACTTGGAGCAGGCCGGTGGGCTGGACGGTGGAGGCGGCGCGGCGCGGGCCGTAGGTGAGGAGTTTTTCGAGGACTTCGCGCTCGGCGGCGGTGAGTTCGCCCTCGATCTCGGCGACGTGGATGAAGGCCGTGCTGAGGCTGCGAACGGGCAGACCGGCGGAGGCGAGGTCTTGCTGGAGTTTTTGCAGGCGAAACGGTGACAGGGCGGAGGAGCCGCGAAGAATCAGCATGGTCGGGAAATAGAGGCCGAAAAGGAACAGGCTGCGAGCGTTCTTGGCGATGGGAAATTTGCAGACCGGGCTATCGACGAAGCGGGCCCGGTGGATGTTGAAAACCGCCTGCGGCGCTCACGGAAGAAAGCGCGCCCGGTTCACTGCGGGCAAATGCCCGCGCGATACGTTGGACTAATGAGCGAGCGCGCGGCTAAAGGCCGCAGCGGGACTGAGCGCTGATTTTCATCACGGGCGGTGAGGCGCCGGGCGATCGTTTTCGCCGCCGGATTGGGCGATGTGCGCGATCCGAAAACCGGTGGCGGCGCCGTGGCGGTAAGCGCCGCTTAGGATTTCGCGGCGAGGTGGGCTTCCACTTTCCAGAGGAGATCGTCGATGCCGCGGGAGATATCGGTAAACGTATCCGCCGTGCCCTTATCGCCTGCTTTATCGGAAGCATCAATGGCAGCGCGCGTGGTTTTGGCATACGCGGCGAGCGCGGCCGACAGTGCGGCGACATGCTCCATGCCGGCGAGGGGCGCGAGCGGGTAGGCGTCCAGGCGGGAATCGCGTGCAACGACCTGAACCGTGCCATGGATAATGCCGCCGAGAGCGACGCCGCGCTCGGCGAGAACATCGGTGAGCTCATCGATTTTTTCCGCCACATCGTCGAAGAGCAGGTGAAGTGCGCCGAAGCTCGGGCCTTTCACGTTCCAGTGCGCTTGTTTCGCCTGCAGGCCGAGATCGATCGCGTCGGCGAGTTGCTGGTTAATCAAAGCCACCACTGTGCTGCGGGTGGATTTGGATTGGTCGTTGGAGCTGTCCCAGAGTGGAGTTTTCATGAAAGGCTGGCGGGGTGTGAGATAGAAATGTCGTCCCACGAGTTATGCGGAGACGTCGCGGAGTAAAGCGCCTGCGGGCTTCTAGGCACAAGGAGCGGCTGCGATTCGCGAATGCACACGGACGTTTGTGAGGGCGGATCGCGAAAAGAAACTCACAAACCTCCCTTGCTATTATTCCCAACTCTCCGACTGTGGCGGCCTCGTAGATACGTTAGCTGACAGTGACTGGTGAGTCTTCAGGTGAGCCTTTGAGTTCAGATGATGATTCGAAACCCGATTACCGGGAACGGACTGACAAGGACGGTACGAACTCAAAACATGAACTCCAAACTATACGTCGGAAATCTTTCCTTCAAGACCACCGAAGACGCGCTCCGCTCGGCCTTCGAACAATTCGGCGCGGTGACCGACGTTTTCGTCGCCACCGATCGTGAAACGGGCCGCCCACGCGGTTTCGCCTTCGTCACCATGGGCACCGCCGATGAGGCCAAGGTTGCCGCGGAAAAGATGAACGGCACCGACCTCGATGGTCGCGCGCTCACGGTTAACGAAGCCAAACCAAAAGAGGAAATGGGCGGCGGCGGTGGTGGCCGTAACTTCGGTCCTGACCGTCGCGCCGGCGCCTTCCAGGCCCGCAACAATCGTCGCTACTAAGCAACGAGCAGAGCCGGCCTCTCATCGGCCGACACGGAAACACTCGCGAGGCGAGGGCGTAAAGCCCCCGCCTTTTTTGTGTCCGGGCGACACGCAGCGGAAGTATTTGGAGCGCTTCCTGATTAACCCTCGCAAGCGCGGAGAATGTTTTTCAAGCTGCCGGACTCACCCGAGAACAACGTCAGTCAACCAAGCCAGTTCCGCCGCCATCGGCGACTATTTATGAGAGACGATTATCTTCGCGCCGCCTACGCCGTCATTAACGATCCCAACATCCTCGTGAACGTGATTTCGACACGGGTGAAACAGTTGAAGCGCGGCAGCCGTCCGTTGGTGGAGTCGCTGGAAAAACTTTCGCTTGAAGACACCGCTCTTCGTGAAGTCGCTGAAGGCAAAATCAGCTTTGAACTCGGAGCCATCGGCCCGGGCAAATAACCTACGATTTTCCGAGCAGCGCCTATGAGCATCCCGCAAAATCTCAAGAAAATCAAAGAAGCGTTCAGCATCGACCAAGTGAATACGCACCTGGCCGAAGGCTGGTGTCTGGTCGCGATCACCCAGCGTGCAGGTGTCATGGGACCGAGCTATACGCTGGGCTGGACGGGCAACGACAGCTCCGAGCGCACACGGCAAACGTCCGCGGACCGCGCCCGCGGGCTATAGTTTCGCGAACCATTTCGAGCCAAAGCGGCCGACGAAAACACGCGCCGTCCCTAAAGGCGGCGTCGCCAGGGAGAGTGGCATTGATTCAGCGGAAGGCCGGGCTACCGTGACGCTTCCGCATGACCGACCTCGATTTCCGGACGACGAACAGCCTCTGGTGTAGTGTGCTCGTGGAGACGCTCGTTCGCTGCGGCGTGCGACAGGCCGTGTGTTCACCGGGCTCGCGCAGCACACCGCTCACCTTCGCGCTGGCGCGGCACGAAGGTATCGAGGCCATCCCCGTGCTGGACGAGCGCTCGGCGGCGTTTTTTGCGCTGGGCCTGGCGAAACAATCCCGGCGGGCTGTCGTGCTCGTCTGCACCTCGGGAACGGCGGGCGCGAATTATTTTCCCGCCATTATCGAGGCGAAGGAAAGTGCGGTGCCGCTGATCGTCATCACTGCGGACAGGCCGCCGGAGATGCGCGCATGCGCTTCGGGGCAGACGATCGATCAGCAGAAAATTTTTGGCGGATTCGTGGCGTGGTACCACGAATTGGCCGCGCCCGAGCCGACGGAGGTGCGGTTGCGCTATTTGCGGCAGACCGTCGCGCACGCGCACCGGATGGCGACGCTCGCCGGTACGCGGGGCCCGGTGCATCTCAACGCGCCCTTTCGCGATCCGTTACCGCCCATCGAAAACGAGACGGCGAAGTCGCTGACGGCTCAGATCGATGAGGTGTTTTTCGCGCACCTCGACGCGGCGCCGATCGCGGTGACCAGCAGCGCGGTGCAGCGACCAACAACGACGCGTGGATTGATCGTGGCCGGCGCATACGCCGCGGAGAACGTCACGGATTACGTGACAAAACTCCGTGAGCTCGCGACGACGCTCGGCTGGCCGGTGCTGGTGGACGTGCTCTCGCCCGCGCGGCATCACGCGCTGCCGGGCGTGACGCGGGTGAGCGCGTACGATGCGATTTTGCGGAATGAGCGAGCGGCGCGCGATCTGACGCCGCGCACGGTGCTCTGCCTCGGCAGCTGGCCGACGAGCAAGGTTCTCCGCGGATGGCTGGAGCAGGCTCAGGCGGAAACCTTGCTCGTCGCGCCCACTGCGGAAAATCGCGATGCGCTGCATGGGCGGGCGCGTCAGATCACGTTGCCCGTTGAAAACCTTAGCGCGGTGTCCGGGGGCGCGGCGGACGCGACTTACGCGGAGGCTTGGGCGAAGGCGGAAGCGGCCGCGCGGGCGGCCATCGACCAACCCTTGGAGAAAACCGGCGAACTCTTCGAAGCCAAGGCCGCCTGGCTGCTCGCGCGTAGTTTACCCGTGGGTACGCCGCTGTTCGTCGCGAACTCCATGCCGGTGCGCGATCTGGAATATGTCTGGCCGGTGTCGGACCGCGGCGCGCAGGTTTACTTTAGCCGCGGTGCCAACGGCATCGACGGCACGCTTTCCACGGCGCTCGGGATCGCGCACGGGAATGAGAAGCCGACGGTGTTGCTCACGGGCGATCTCGCGCTACTGCACGACGCGAATGGATTTTTGCTGCGACCGAAACTCCGCGGTTCGCTGACGGTGGTGCTCATCAACAATGAGGGCGGCGGGATTTTCGAGCATCTGCCGGTCGCCCAGTTCAATCCGCCGTTCGAGGAGTTTTTCGCGACGCCGCAACAGGTCGATTTCGCGACATTGTGTGCGGCGCATGGCGTCGCCCACGTGAGCGTCAGCGATTGGCCGCACTTTGAAAAATTGATCGCGACACTCCCCGCGACCGGCGTGCGCGTGCTGGAGATACGCACGGACAGGAAGCGCGATGCGGCGGCGCGCAAAAAACTTTTCGCAGCCGCTGCCGGGTCGGCCGGCCGCGCGCTTGGATGATCAGCGAGACTCGATCTGCCCGGCGATTTCTTCGAGCGGATAGGTGATGATTTCAGCCAGCGTCGGGTGATACCAAGGCGCGCGGAGCAAATCGAAAACCGTGGCCTTTAGCGCGAGCGGCCCGCTGAAACAGTGAATGAGTTCGCCGGCGTCTTTGCCGACGATCTCGGCGCCGAGGATGCGTCCGCGCTTCGGTTCCGCGAGGACCTTCACGTATCCATAATTCGCATCCATGAGGATGGATCTGCCGTGATCGTTGAACGGATAGCTGGCGGAAAGATAAGGCGTTTTCTTTTTCTTCAAGTCGCTTTCGAGCGCGCCGATGCTCGCGAGTTGCGGGTCGGTGAAGACAACGTTGAGGAGAAGCGCGTGGTCGATGGGCTTTAGTTTCTTCACGCCGAAAGCGTGCCGCGCCGCGAGTTCGCCCTGCGCGACGGCAAGATGGACAATGTCGTGGGGGCCGGCGACGTCGCCGCCGGCGTAGATGTGCGGAGCGGTCGTTTGCTGAAAGCGGTTGGTCTTGATGCGTCCGGACCCGGTCAGTTTCACGCCCGCGGCTTCGAGGTGAAGACCGACGGTATTCGGTTCGCGGCCGAGCGCGTTGAACAGATGCGCGGCGCGGCGGGTGACGGATTTTTTTCCGTGCTTAAAACGGACAGCGACGCCGCGTTTGCCGCCTGAAATTTTTTCCAGCGACGTATCGGTGAACAGCTCGATGCCTTCGTCGCGAAACGCCTGCTGCACGGTCTCGCTGGCTTCGGGTGAGTGGTCTTTGAGGATGTGTTTGCTGCGTTGGATGAGCGTCACGCGGCTGCCGATACGGCGGAGAAATTGAGCGAGCTCGGTGGCGACGATGCCGCCGCCGAGGACGATCACGCTTTTCGGGATAAAATCGAGTTCGAGCACCTCATCGCTGGTCCAAGCCGGCGTCTTCGCGAGGCCGGGGACGAGTGGCATCGCGACGCGCGAGCCGGTGGCGACGATGAATTTTTTCCCGGACAACTTCCGGCCATCGCCGAGTTCGATCGTGTGCGGATCGAGGAAGCGCGCCTGACTTTGATAGAGATCGTATTTTCCGCTGCGGAGCTGCTTGTCCCGATGGTCGGCAAATTCGGCGATGATTTTGAGCTTACGCGCGTGGATCGCCTTCATGTCGGCGTGCGCGCGGGGGATTTTTAGTCCGAAGGTTTTCGCCTTCTTCGCGAGGTGAAGAACCTCGGCGATGTAGATCAGCGTTTTCGACGGCATGCACCCGCGCAGGATGCAGAGTCCGCCGAGCTTCCTGGCACCGTCCACGATGGCGACGCGTTTGCCGAGGTCGCTGGCGATGCGTGCCGCGTTGAAGCCGGCGCTGCCGCCGCCGATCACGATAAAGTCGTAGGATTTCATACAGAGTCAGAGAGGATCAGGAGGCACAGGGAATAAACAAGCGGCATGAAGACAACTGAGCCCGGCCGTTGGCGGAGTCGGACCGCGTCCTAAATGACGCGGCTACGCGGGTGAGGCGCTCGCGCGAGTGAGCCGGTTGCGAGCGTGACGCGGCCACGCTCTTACGAGCGCGGCTACTGGAAACGCGGCGGGGCTTCCGCTCTTTTTAGCGACCGCGGCCGAAGAGCATCACGTGGATCGTTTTCAAAATGATCGAGGCATCGAGCGTGAAGGAAAAATGGCGGATGTAATAGAGGTCGTATTCAAGTTTCCGTAACGTGTCTTCGAGGCTGGCGCCGTACGGATAATTCACCTGCGCCCAGCCAGTGATTCCGGGCCGGACAAGATGGCGGAAATGGTAGCAGGGAATTTGTTTCTCGTAATCGTTCACGAGGCGGTCCCATTCGGCGCGCGGTCCGATGAGGCTCATCCGGCCGCCGAGGACATTGAGGAGCTGCGGGATCTCGTCGATGCGGCTGGCGCGCAAAAAACGGCCGACTCGCGTGATGCGACTGTCCCCTGTGGCGGTGTACAGCGCTCCGTCGGTCTGGACGCGCATCGTGCGCAGTTTGTAGAGCGTGAACGGTGTACGATGCCGGCCGATACGGCGTTGCCGGAAGAAAACCGGGCCGCGGTCCTCGCACCAGATAGCGATGCCCGCGAGCAGCAGAACGGGCGCGCCGGCTGCGAGCCCTACGAGTGAAAAAACGACGTCGGTCAACCGTTTGATACGTTCGAAGACTGGTTCGCGCGCGACGCGAAAACCTTCCTGGAAGAGCCAGGTTTGATTGAGGCGATAGAGCGGAATTTTCCGCCAGTAAACCTGGTGAAAAAGCTCGAGCGTGTAAGTGGGAATTCCGGCGAAATAAAAGTCGACGAGCCGCTGCGTGGCGTCGTTGCGCAGATCGCGGCTCGACTCGCGCAGCACGATCGCCTCAACCGGAAGGCGGCCGTGTTCGATGTCGGACAGGACGATGTCGAGCGGCTCCATCGGCGTGCTCGTTTCTCTGGAAGATCCGGGCGAAGATGGGTCGGCGGCGCGACTGCTCACGTAGATCACGTCCTGTTTCATGCCGGCGCGTTCGCACTCGGCGCGAAAGGTTTCGCGGCTGGTGGAGTCACCGATGAAGACGAGGCGGCGGTCGCGTCGTTCACTGATGTAGCGCAGGTGAATCCAGCGGCGGTAACTCAACGTGATCGGAATCAACAGGGCGAAACTCACGGCGACCACGCCGCGGCTTTGCTGCAAGGTGAAGCCGGGAGGCAGCAAGGTGAAGGTGATCAGGAGCGTGGCGGCCATCGCGGCGACCAACGCGATCGCGTGCATGCTCGTATAATCGAGCCCGGCCATGTCGGTCCGCTGGCGGTATCCATCGATCAAGAACACGGCGATGACGAACGTAGCGAGGGGCAACGCGAGCGGGTCGATGACGGGACGGTGCAGGTCGCCCACGCCCCAAATCCAGCCGACGACATTGAAGACAACGGCGAGGGCGTAGATATCCAGCACGAGAAGCCAGATGACCATTTTGCGACCGATCGTCATGGGGTGCGGCTAAGGTGACGCCTCCGGTGAAACCTCCGCAAGCGGCTTTCGTTCGAGAAGTGTTTTCCAGCGCCGCACAGCGGCGTCGAGGCCGCCGCCTCGCTCGAAAAAATCGACGGCGTGACGTGCGAGATTTTCGCGCTGAGCAGGGTTTGCTCGCAAGGCAGTCAATGCGTCCGCCAGCTCATGCACGGCGTCGCGCGCAAAGGCGTATCCAAAGAATTGTGATTCGATGGTGCGGGCGACCTCGCAATCGCGGGGGCCGATGAAAATCACGGGGCGGCCGACCGCGATGATGCCGTAGAGTTTGCTGGGGAAAACCAGCCGCTCGCAGCCGGCGCGGAGTGTGACCAGATGCACGTCGCCCAGCGCGAGCGTTTCCGCGAGGCGCTGGCGAGGCTGCGCGGGGAAAAAACGCACGTTCGTCAATCGCTGCTCCCGGACGGCGGATTCGAGCGGCGGCCGCTGCGCGCCATCACCGACAAACACGAAAACGATTTCAGGGTCGTCGATGAGCGCTTTGGCAAGCGGGACGATAGCGGAGAAATCGTGGACGCGTCCGAGATTGCCTGAATAGAGGACGACGAATTTTCCGACGAGATCCCAGTCGGCGCGAAGGTCGTGGGCGGCATCTGCGGGCTGCGCAGTGAGGCCGCGTGGCGACCAGTTCGGGCAGAGATGTATTCGATTCTCCGGCACGCCGCGCGCGCGAAGCTGGCCGGCCATGTCGGTTCCGAGGACAACGCACGCGTCGGCGGCGAGCCACGCGCGATCGCGCCAGCCCAGAACCAGCGAGGTGAAACGGTGGCCGACCGCCATGGCGACCTCGGGGAAAACATCCTGAACCCAATGGATCAGGCGGAGGGCCTTCTTTTTCGCGATGCCCGCCAGGGCGGCACCGAGCAGCGGCGGATCGGTCATCGCGACGAGCGTATCCCCTGGCCGGGCACAACGGGCGACCTCGCGGCGGGCGCCGCGGATGAAGGTCGCGAAATCCAGCGCGCGTTTGAGAAGGTTTTTTCGGCCCAGGCGAGGACTGCGTACGCGGATGATCTCAACGCCGCGGTGAATTTCCCGAGGCGGAATCCCCGGCCGGCCGGGATGACTGGTCACGACGGTTACAGCGATTCCGGCGGCGGCGAGCGACTCGGCGAGATCGGTGAGCAATTGCGCGGTCGCCGGCTCGTCGGGCCAGTAGAACCGATTGACGAAGATGACTCGCAGCGGCGGTTTCATGCGGAGGTTGCGCGGCGGGCGCGACGGATTTCGCAGGAGACCCAGTGTTCGTACTTCGCCATGAGGCGGCAGTAGGCGAAGCCGGGTGCGCCGTCGAGGAAGCCGCGGCGGAAAATATATTGATAGGCAAATCGAAGCGCTCCGCGCGCGGGGAGCCGGTGACTGAGCTCTTTGAGCGCTCGACGGCGGACCAAGGGATCCGAAGAACGGATACGCCGGGACAACGACATGGAGTCCGTGGCACGCGCGAGAAACGCGTGCGCTTCCTGCCGGGCGTAGCGGCGATGTTTTTCGAGGAGGCCGGCCTCCGGCTGCGCGGAAAGATTGTGAAGGTAACTGGAGGAAATTTTTTTCATCCGCATGTCCGGGGCCTCGCGTTGTCCGTGGCCGGTCTGGACGAAACGAAAATGGCTCACGTGCGCGAAACGCGCCTGATAAGCGGGGAAGTCCGTGCAGTGAGGAATCCAACGGCCGCGAAAGATCATGCGCGGGGCGACGAAGAAACCGTCGCAGGCCGACGGATTTTCGGCGGCGATGCGCGCGCAGTCGGCGAATAGTTCCGGCGTGAATTGTTCGTCGGCGTCGAGGTGAAAAACCCAGTCGTGGTGAAAGTCGATGTGGGCGTGGGCGAAGTTGCGCTGCTGGCCGAAGTTCTCGAACGGGTTAATAATCACACGCGCGCCGGCGGCGCGGGCGATCGCGTGGGTACGGTCGATGGAACCGGAGTCGAGTACCACGATGTCATCGCAACCGGCGATGCTCGCGAGGGTGAGCGGGAGATTTTGCTCTTCGTTGAGCGTGAGGATGACGACGGAGAACACGCTTCGCGTGGGTTGAGGAGGAGAAGAAGGCGTTAACCGCTAATGGGAAAACGCCAATGAGGCGTTTTTTCGAGGTGCGACTCCGGCCAATGGCCTTCGCGAGCGGGCGGAGGCGGCCAATGGCCGCAATGCGGGATGATCATGGATGGTTTATCGATCAGGTGGTCTAGGGAGGAGCTGAAAACTCGGAGACGGATTTTTCACGGAAGGTAGCGAAGAGAACGAAGGCCACAAAGACCTCTGATCACCTGCGAACCTTAGTCGCCTTTCGATTTTTCATGAACAATCCGAGGGGGCCTCTCTGAGTTCCGATGAATTGATCAGCGTTTCTTTAGAAGGGCGGTCGTGGGTGTCGAGTTGAGCGAGGCGGGCGGCGGAGAAAAGGACGAGCCAGAATGCGGCGAGCACGGCCGGGCAGCCGAAGGGGAACTCGATCCACGCGTAAAGTAAGATCAGCGCGCATCCGCCGAGCAAGTACGCGGGGAGCGGGCCGGGCTTGCGACGGAGTGCGAGCACTGCGGGCGAGAGCACCAGCAGCCCGATGAACGCTGTGCCGACGAAACCGGTTTCGGCGAGGGATTGGAGCCAGTCGGAATGCGCATCCACATAATAGACGGGCAAGCCGTCGCGCGAAACTTGCGTGTTGTACCTTTGAAAAACGACCGGGTAGGAGCCGAGTCCCCAACCGAACAACGGACGGTCGCGGGCCATGCGCCACGTGTCGGCATAGAGCTGCGCGCGCGAATCGAGCCCGTCCGAGGATTGGATGGCGGCGAGTTGCTGGCGCGTGTCGTCCGCACGCGCGGTGATCGCCGGTCGCGCAAGAACGTAGATCGCGCTGATTGCCAACGCGGCGCCCGTGAACAGGGCGAGCATCGAAGCGGTACGCATGGTTTTTGAAGCGCGCGGGAGATGTGCGAGGCGGCGGAGTGCATCGACAAAAGCAATACCGAGCAGAAGCGCGGAGAGAATCGTCGCGGACCGCGAGGTGCTCAGCGGAGCAGCCGCCGCGAGCAAGAGTGCGCTCGCGAGCCCCAGGAAGACGGGCGAATGCCAGAGGTTTCGCGCGATGCCGCGGAGGGCGAAATGGACGCTCAGTCCGAGAGTAGCGGCGAGCATCAGGACGACGAAGGCGCCCCAGTGGTTGTGGTAGATGAAGCTGGCGAAAAATGTTTTGTTGGGCGACGCGAACGCGCCGAAGAAGAGACCGGTTGCGCCGATGAGTTTTTGAAGCGAACCGAAGACCGCGAGAGCGAGCGCGTTGCCTGTCACGACGACCAGCAGATGGCGGAGAACGCGCCGGGTGCG
>Ga0164241_10006191_pt1 | contig 10973 bp, 7 predicted proteins | sample OricomyardsoilBY_FD_108780 | JGI IMG/M metagenome (GOLD analysis project Ga0164241, IMG submission 108780) | Backyard soil microbial communities from Emeryville, California, USA - Original compost - Back yard soil (BY) | ecosystem: Environmental > Terrestrial > Soil > Unclassified | place: USA... | reverse complement strand
CGAAGAAGTGGCTGAACTTATTTTGTATTTGTGTGATGAAAAGGCATCTTTTATTACAGGACAGGCCATAAGAATTGATGGAGGATTAGGAATAACCATACAGGGAAGCAAGAGGTAAGATATTATGCTATTAACAACAAATTAATCGGATGCGTCATTTCGACGATAGGAGAAATCTCTAAGATTATTTGACATCTTTAATTTCGAGAGATGTCTCGTTCCTCGACATGACGTATAAAAAACATTCAACACTTTATAAAGTATGAAAATAACTGACATAAAAGCCACAACCATTGCTGTGCCTTTGGAAGCCCCTATTCGTCATGCGAATGGTGCGCATTGGGGCAGGTTCATCAGAACGATCATTGAAGTGGAAACGGATGAAGGTATAACCGGGTTGGGTGAGATGGGCGGCGGCGGCGAATCTGCAGAGCAGGCATTTAAAGGATTGAAGCAATACCTTGTCGGGCATGACCCTTTTCAAATGGAAGCGATGTATTGGAAGATATGTAATCCTACAGCATCGCTCTATAACAACAGGACACAATTACATGCTGCTTTGGAATTTGCCTGCATGGATATCATTGGCAAAAAAACCGGCATGCGTGCCTGCGATCTGCTGGGCGGCGCATTAAGGGAAAAAGTGCCCTTTGCTTCTTATTTATTTTTCAGGTATCCGAATGAACAAACCGGCAAAGGTGGTGAAGAAACCGCCGGAGAAATGGTGCAACATGCAAAAGAATTAGTAGCTGAACATGGCTTTACAACACATAAATTAAAAGCCGGTGTTTTTCATCCTGATCATGAACTGGAAGTATTTCGGGCTTTGGCAAATGCATTTCCAAAACATAAAGTAAGGATAGATCCAAATGCGGCCTGGAGTGTGGAAGAATCCATTCGTATTGGACAGTCAATTGAAGACCTGAACAATGATTATTTCGAAGACCCTACCTGGGGCCTGGAAGGTATGCGCCGTGTAAAAAGCCGGGTTCGTATTCCTACAGCCACCAACACGGTGGTCGTGAATTTTGAACAACTGGCAAGCTGTATCCGTAATGAGACAATCGATGTTATTTTACTTGATACAACTTTCTGGGGTGGCCTGCGCCAGGCCTGGAAAGGAAGTGTTGTGTGTGAAAAATTCCAGGTAGGTGTTGCTGTGCATAGCTCTGGTGAATTGGGCATACAACTCGCTACCATGCTGCATTTGGGCGCTGCGGTACCTAATTTATCTTTTGCTGCTGACGCCCATTATCATCACCTGACAGATGATATTATCAAAGGTGGAAAAATGAAATATGTGGATGGATGTATTGATTTGCCAACTGCGCCAGGTCTTGGCGTAGAATTAGATCGCGATAAACTGAACAGGTATGCTGAATATTATAAAGCAACCGGTGGTTATACATATGACAGGGACCCACAAAGGCCAGGTTGGTTCAGTGTATTGCCTGAAAAGAATTGGGCGCAGTTGAAAATGAAGTGAGGTTTTTCGCACGGAGATCGCAGAAACCACGGATAAAATCTAATATTGATACGTTATATAAAACAATAAAAATCTCTGTTTGCTCAGTTGGCTCTGTGCGATATTTTTGGTGTACCTGTTTGGCAAAGACTCCTGATTAAATCACAAAATTTCGAAATCTCAAAATCAGCAATTTAAATAGCATACACTATCATAAAAAACAAATCAGTATGGCATTAACCATTAACGATATTTCCATTTTTGCAGACGGGTTAGATCATCCTGAATGTGTTGCAGTGCATCCGGATGGTTCTGTGTGGGCTGGTGGCGAAGCAGGGCAGATCTATAAAATTGCTGAAGATGGAAAGAACATTGCAATTGTTGCTAACACAAATGGTTTTATACTCGGCATCGCTTTCTCGCCCGATGTATCATGGCTTGCCATCTGTGATCTGAAAAATAAATGCATCTGGAAATTAGATATGGCAACCAGCCAGCTTTCCATATTTGCAACAGGTGCAGAAGGTATCAGCTTTAATATTCCCAATTATATTTCATTTACCCGCAGCGGAAAACTGTTTGTAAGTGAAAGCGGTGCATTCAGGCAAATAACAGGAAGGATATTTTGCTTTGATGAGCAAGGCAAGGGTGTTATCTGGCACAACGGCCCTTTCAATTTTGCGAACGGATTGGCGCTTGATGCAGATGAAAAATTTTTGTACGTGGCCTGTACATGGTTGCCGGGTGTTGAACGTATTGCCATTAATGAAGATGGCACTTCAGGCCAACGCGAAGTGTTTTGCACCTTGCCCGAAACCTGTCCTGATGGTATTGCATTTGACGATGAAGGCAACTTATATATTGGTTGTTATGCACCAGGCAGGATCTGCAAAGTGAATAAAAACAAAGAAGTTGAAATTTTGGTTGATGACTGGGAAGCACATACTATTTCAAACCCTACCAACCTTGCTTTTGGCGGAAAGAATTTTAATGAATTATTCATTGCCAATCTTGGCCGTTGGCATATCAGCAAAATTAATTTGAATGTGAAGGGAGCAAAACTTGCGTGCCATGCATAGATTTTCGCACAGCGATAACAGAGAACTTATAAAAAAACAGGCTTACTTATCCTCAAACTTAAGTTTAAAAAATCTGGGATGATATATCGTTGCATCTTTTTTTATATCATCCCAGAAGTCTGGTGTTATGGTATTATAGGAAATCAGCAACTCGCCTGGCTTTGATAAATTAGGATGCGCTTTTGCATTGTATGTCCATAAACCTTTTTGCCATTCAGGTGCTTTCCAAACTTCAATAATATCAGAAAAAGGCCCCACAGGGCTATCGCCGATACGCACACCAATTTTATCACTCAATCCCATTACCTGGAAAACAAGTATGTATTTTCCGTTTTGCATGGGTGATACACTCAACTCATTTGAAACTGCATTAGTAATAGGTTGCATGTCATCTTTATTTTCACTCCATGTTGTGCCATTCCAGAAACGCCATGCACTCATATTCTCAAAATCTTTTGGTTGCACCCTGGCTGCAATAAGATTCTTATCGGCACCGATACATCCATATACATATATGTAACCATCCGGCTTAACTGCGCCACTCCAGGTGGTGTTTACCAAAATGCCTGCACCCATATTTCCTTCACCCAATGTATTGTTGATGTGCAACGGTGTTTCTATCTGCCGATGCCCTGCAAATGGTGGGTTGCTGTTTTTTGGAACAGCAATAATAGAAACATCCGGTTCAATAAAATCAAACACACCAGCCCCTGTTCTTTCTACTTTATAGCCTATGATGTATAAGGTATTGTTCATTTCTTTATTAACAAAGCCATCACCAAGCCAGAATATTTGTGGCTTGGTTGCAGTAGATGTTTGCGGTGTAAAAAAGCTTATGGGTTTGCCATTAGCATCTGTGTTATAATGAAAATGAATCCTGGATATATCAGCTTCATTGCCTTTTATATAAGCGATCGTATTATTAACCATTGTATCGTTTACAGGCTTGCCATCTTTCACTTCGCCAATATAGGTATCGCTGAATAACAACAATGTAGAATCATTACCTGCATTATTATTCTTATCAACACCACTTAGCGGGATAGAAAAAATACCATCGGCGCCAAACCATCCTGAAGTACGTTCAAAAAGCTTTGTCCATTCCGGTGCAGCTTCCGCAGAAAATTTAAAATCATTTTGTTTACCGGGTTGCTGTGCCTGTACAAATGCGTTGATGAATAAAAACAGGAGCAATACAGAAAATAATTTCATGGCATACAGTTTATCGTTATTCAAAAATGAATAGATTTTATCATTTTAAAAAAATTATGTTCAAATGTTTGAACATATCAAAAACTTTTACCACTTTAGCAGTATGTATGGACATATGAACATACATTTCTAACGATGGAATCTTTTGTTATTGACCATAAAAGTGTATTGCCGCTCCACATGCAGGTTGAAGAAATGCTGAGGAAATTAATAGAACAGCCTGAATACCAGAACGGAAAACTATTACCCAACGAAGTACACATAGCCAGGAAGTTAGGAATATCAAGAAACACGGTAAGACAGGCAGCCAATAAACTGGTGCAGGAAAGTTTGCTTGTGCGTAAAAAAGGCGTTGGTACCAAGGTTGCAAAGAACAGCCTTACTACCAAACTAAATAAGTGGACAAGCTTTACACATGAAATGGATGAGAAAGGTGTTGTGTTTACCAACTATTCGCTTAAAGTTAGCTGGGTGGTGCCTGATAAAGAAATCTCCAGCCTCTTCAACATAAGGGGAAATACCAAAGTGATAAAGCTGGAAAGGTTACGTGGCCTGAGCAAAGGCCCTATTGTTTACTTTATTTCATATTTCCATCCGCGTACAGGCTTAACAGAAAAAGAAGACTTCTCAAAACCCCTGTACGAAAAACTGGAGAAAGAACATAACGTAAGTGTAGCTGTTTCAAAAGAAGGCATCAGTGCCATTCTTGCTGATAAAAAACTAGCGGAGAAATTGAATATTAAGATCGGTGACCCAATACTGTTTCGCAAACGTGTTGTATGCGATCCGGGAGACAGGCCAATTGAATATAATCTTGGCTATTACAGGGCAGATAGGTTTACCTATACGATCGATATTGCCAAGACTGATTAAATTATTTACCGGGATTTAAAGACTGTATTTTCTAACGATAATCTTGACCAATGAATACGTATAAGCATTTAGCCAAATTGCAGGCAGCTTTTTTGTGCTTGATCTTTATGTGCGCTGTTGTATCTGCACAGGCACAAACTGCAAAAAACATTTCGGGAACCATAAAAAACAAGTCGGGTGAACCGATTGCCGGTGCTAGTATAGCAGTGAAAGGAACAACTAACGGCGCTACTTCAGACAGTGGAGGCGTATTTACCATTGCCGTGCCTGCCAACGCCACACTTGTATTGACACATGTAGGATACAAGCTACAGGAGATCGCCGTTAAAGAAAGGACCACACTCAATATCACATTGGAGGATAACAGTAATGAGCTTTCACAGGTGGTTGTAGTTGGTTATGGTACCGTAAGAAAAAGTGACCTTACCGGTTCTGTTGTTTCTGTAAAATCAGAAGACCTTAAAGCCGTACCGGTAACTTCTTTCGACCAGGCTTTACAGGGCCGTGCTGCCGGTGTGCAGGTTACGCAAACATCCGGCAAACCGGGTGCAGAAACATCCATCAGGATCCGCGGTACAACCTCCATTAATGCCGGCAATGAACCACTGTATGTTATTGATGGAATGTTGGTGAACAGCGATGCCGGCGATATGTCCACAGGTGTAACACTTGGGCCCCGCATCGGCGCTTTATCCGCTATTAATCCAAATGATATTGAATCTATTGAAATATTAAAAGATGCCTCTGCCACTGCGATCTACGGTTCACGCGGCGCCAATGGCGTTGTGCTTATTACCACCAAGCGCGGAAGAGCAGGACAGGGATCCGTTACGTTCGACGCTTATTATGGCCAACAGGAAATTGCACATGAAGTAAAGGTCTTAAATGCTGCCCAGTTTGGAAATTTTGTGAACGATGCAAAGATCAATGCGGGGCAAACGCCTGTATATGTTAATCCGCCGAACCTGGGTGAAGGCACAGACTGGCAGGGCGAATTATTCAGAAAAGCGCCTATGGCAAATTACCAGGTTTCATTTGCAGGTGGCGATGAAAAAACAAAGTATGCCATATCCGGCGGTTATTTTGACCAGGATGGTATCATCATCAATTCAAATTTCAAACGCTATAGTTTTCGTGCCAACCTTGACCGTGAAGTAAACAAAAGGCTAACAGTTGGCAACAGCATTACTTATGCAAGAACCATTTCCAACGGCGTACTTACCAATGCGGGCACTATCATACCGGGCGTGGTAACAGGATCATTATTATTTAATCCCATCCTGCCGGTTTATGACTCAACTGTAAAAGGTGGCTATACTTTCGAGAACGACAGGGGCACTACTTTGGGAAATCCCATTGCTGATGCGAATGAATATAATTCCGTTTCCAAAAGTTCAAGATTTATAGGCAGTGTGTATGCCCGGTATAAATTAACCAATAACCTGGAATTCAGAACAAGTTTTGGTTTAGATGCATTTTCGGATAATGCAGCCTCATTCGCGCCTAATTATTTAAAACGTACACAGGCAAGTAACGGGGAAGCTTCTATTGGTAATGTAGATGGTTTAACCTGGCTGAATGAAAATACTTTAACCTTTAATAAAACCTGGAACGACAAACACCGCATCAATGCGGTAGGGGGTTTTACCATGCAAAAATTTAACAACGAAAGCCTGTTTGCCTATGCATTTGGTTTTCCTGATGGCAGAACCGGTTATCATAATATAGCAGTGGCTGAAAATCCTCAGACACCTGTTAACAGTGAATCACAATGGTCGCTGATCTCTTATCTCGGCAGGGTAAATTATACTTTAAATGATAAATACCTTTTCACATTAACAGGCCGTATTGATGGTTCGTCTAAATTCTCGGAAGGCAACAAGTATGGATATTTCCCCTCAGGCGCTTTTGCATGGCGCGTTTCCAAAGAAGATTTCATGCAAAATATGGAAGCCATCTCAGACCTGAAAGCGCGTGTGAGTTATGGTGTGATCGGTAACCAGGCCATTCCTCCTTACCAGTCACTGGCATTGATAGGACCTTATGGCCAGGGTGTTTTTAACAGCGTTTCAGGAAGTGAAGTATATAACGGAATGGAACCATTAAGTTATGTAAACAAAGATCTTAAATGGGAAAGCACCAGGCAGTTTGATATTGGTTTTGACCTGGGCTTATTTAAACAACGTATTACTGTAACTGCTGATTACTACCAAAAACTTACGTACAATCTTTTGCTTTCAACGCCTATTCCAACTACATCAGGTTTTCCTTCAACGCTGCTGAATATAGGCAATATTCAAAACAAAGGTGTTGATATTGATATCCGCACCATTAATACAACAGGGGAATTAAAATGGAGTACTTCGTTTAATTTATCACTCAACAGGAATGAGGTTACCAATTTAAATACAACAACAGATATCCTGCTGCAAAATGCATTGCTGCTGAGAAAAGGCGAACCCATCGGAACATTTTATGGTTATATTTTCGAAGGTATTTTCCAGAGTGATGAAGAAGCAGCCAAAAGCCCTGTACTGGTTGGCCAGGAACCGGGTTCTTCCAACCCCGCATCCGTTGCGAAAGCAGGCGACAGGAAATACCGCGACGTAAACGGCGATGGAAAGATCGATGCCAGCGACCGTACCATCCTTGGAAGCGCACAACCGGAATTTACATACGGCTTCAATAATACATTGTCGTATAAAAATTTCGACCTCAGCTTTTTCTTCCAGGGCTCGCAGGGTAATAAACTGGCCAACTACAATTCGTATAACCTCCTGAATTTTACAGGCCAGAATAATGTAGTCGCTGACGGTGGATTGAACAGGTGGACACCTGAAAACCCGGGGAATAAATACCCGAGGGCCCTATCTTCCGGCAGCCTTGATGTAGGTATCTTCTCTTCAAGTATTTTGGAAGATGCTTCTTACCTGCGCTTAAAAAATGTGACCTTAAGTTATAACCTGCCCCGTAATTTTTTACAGAAAGCAAAAATTCAAACAGCAAGAATATATATCAGCGGCAGCAATTTATGGACGCTTACCCAATACTCAGGTTACGATCCTGAAGCAAATACATACGGGCAAAGCACCACATTAATTGGTATTGATAACGGCGGTTATCCGCAGTCAAAAATTTTCCAGGCCGGGATAACATTAGCTTTCTAAACTTTCCAAAAATCATTGTATGCAAAAACATTCATTGCTTCTCATCATAACCACTGCTGCATTATTCACATTTTCTTCCTGTGAAAAATTCCTGGAAGAAGACCCGCAAAGTGTGGTGGCAGTCACCAACTACTATCAAACAGAAAACGATGCCATTGCTGCTGTAAATTCTATTTATGGCTATCTGAATTCTACAAGCACAGGCTCAACGGCTGGTGTGTATCATAGCACATTCTGGGTTATTGCAGGTTGCGCCTCAGATGAAATGGTGAACAAAAACGTTTTTCAGCCGGATATAGACCAGATCAGCAATTTTGTTGAAACGCCTATCAATGGCAGCCTGCAGGAAACCTGGGCGATGCATTACAAGGCCATCACGATCGCCAATATTGCCATTGCAAGAATTCCGGCCATACAGATGGATGAAACATTAAAAACCCGCCTTTTAAATGAAGCACATTTTCTCCGCGGCCTTTTATATTTTGACCTGGTGCGCATGTTTGGCAGCATACCATTGGTATTGCTGGAAACCGAACCTTTAACACCAGCGGTTGCGGCTGTTGATGATATCTATAACCAGGTGATTGCAGACCTTTCTGCTGCAGAAAATTTACCGGACAATTATTCTCCCGGCGATGGCCGTGGCCGCGCAACAAAAGGCGCCGCAAAATCTATGCTTGCCAAAGTATACTTAACGCAAGGTAACTGGCAGGCTTGTGCTGATAAATGCAAAGAAGTGATCAATTCCAATCAATATGCTTTGTGGGAAGATTTTGCAGATGTATTCAAATTGTCGAGCCGTGGCGGTAAAGAAGCTATCTTTTCTGTTGGCTTTGGCGATGGTGGCGGCGCTATCAGTTTCTGGGAAGTAGGCCAGTTCAATGTGCGTTTATTGCCCCCGGCATTAAGTGTGACCGGCGTTGAAAATGCACAGGGATGGCAGGTTCCTACACAGAAATTATATGAAACGTTTGAGCCGCAGGACAGAAGAAGGGAAGCTACGTTCATTACACAGGTGTATAATCCGGATGGTACTATCACTACTATTCCACCATACATCAGGAAATACTGGGATAGCACGGCTGAACCCACGGGCAATGCTTCTTCCAACGATTATCCTGTAATTCGCTATGCTGATATATTGCTGATGTATGCTGAAGCTGAAAATGAATTGGGCAATACAAGTGAAGCATTGACCTATATAAACATGGTGCGCAAACGTGCCCGCTGGGATGGCGTAAAAGAACGTAGTGCAGTGCCTGATTATGTTGGGTTATCACAGCAGGAATTCCGGGATGCGGTTTTAAAAGAAAGAAGAATGGAGTTTGTTGCCGAAGGCCAGCGATGGTTCGACCTGTCAAGAACAAAAACATTGATAAGCCTGGTACCGCTTTCAAAGCCCGGTATCACACCACAGGATAAACATTACCTGTTCCCGATCTCTCAAACAGAAGTTGATTTGAATCCAAACCTGGTACAAAACCCGGGCTATTAGGCACGGCCCTAAAGAGAAGAAAGAAATTTCATCATCTTGTAAAATAAATAATTGAATATAAAACAAGCCATATCGAAAAACAGCGATTTTCAAAACTCACCTTCAGGGGATGGAGGCAATGTTGTAATTGTAATGGATATTGGCGGAACAAAGATCAAAGCTGGCCTGGTTAAACAGGATAAAATTTTATGTACTGAAAGCATAGATGCTGAATCAGCAAATGGGTTAAAAGAAAAATTGCCGTTGATTGAAAGCATGGTAAATAATATGCTGCAACAAAATTCAATAGATAAAAATGAGATCAAAGGTGTTGGCATTTCAATGCCCGGTATAGTTGACAGCAATCAAAAGAAAGTGCTCTCCATAGACAATAAGTTCAATGATGTAGTGGAAATGAATTTGAACGAATGGGTGTATAATACCTGGCAAACAAATCTTGAAATAGAGAATGATGCACGCTGCGCTTTAATTGGCGAATGGCAGTTTGGCAAAGGCAAGGGTTATGATAATGTGGTATTGATGACAATTGGTACAGGCGTTGGTTCCTCAGCTGTTATCGAAGGGAAGGTTTTGCGCGGCAAACATTTCCAGGCCGGTTGTTTGGGTGGCCATTTTACTATTAATATTCATGGCGTAACATGTAATTGCGGAAACATTGGCTGTGTTGAAACAGAAGCCTCCACCTGGAATATTGAAAACATTGCAAAACAACATACAGCGTATCAATCAAGCATATTATCCAGGCAAAATAAAATTGATTTTGAAAGCATATTCCGTTCCGCCAATGATGGTGACCTGCTGGCAAAAGAACTAAGAAATATTTGTGTTGATGTATGGAGCGCTGCTGCTGTTAACCTTATACACGCTTACGATCCTGAAGTATTGGTGATCGGTGGCGGCGTAATGGCAAGCGCAGGTTATATCATTCCATACATACAACAAAAAACCGATACACATGCCTGGACGCCGTGGGGCAAAGTTAAAGTTGAAGCCGCCGAAAATATTAATGCGGCAGCGTTACTGGGAGCGTCGTGGTTAGTTTATAATAATTAAAAGCAAAGACATTGAAATCAAACTTCATCAAATTTCCGGTCGTAAAGATTAAAGGCCATCACTGTATTGCAGGATGGCAAAACATTACGGAAACATTGCAACATGCCGTTAGCCAGCAACGATCTGCCAAAACTATTGTTGCTGTTGAATGTTATCATGGTGTTGACACAAATGAGCTACTGGCAGCACTTAAGCAGGCATTTCCTGCTGCTGAATTACTTGACGCTTCATCAGCATTTAAGCCTTCAGACGAGATCGGGAAAATGGTGTACCCGTTTGTAACAGACGACCCTGTGTTTGGATATATGTCACCATTGAACCTGGAAATTTTTTTTGATGCTCCTGCCCTCCTCTCGGTTAAAAATAAAATCATTGCAAGCAACAATGATGTAGTTATCGTATATGGAATTGGCGCTTCACTGATCGCTGATTCAGCGGATATCCTGGTGTATGCTGATATGCCGCGCTGGGAAATTCAGTTGCGTTTCAGGCAAAACAGCATCAGCAATATGGCAACTGAAAATAAAGAAGCTGAATTTTCTTATCAATATAAACGCGCATTTTTTGTTGACTGGCGTGTGCTCGACTTGCATAAGAAAACATTGATGAACAAATGTGATTTTATACTT
>Ga0164241_10006190_pt1 | contig 10974 bp, 10 predicted proteins | sample OricomyardsoilBY_FD_108780 | JGI IMG/M metagenome (GOLD analysis project Ga0164241, IMG submission 108780) | Backyard soil microbial communities from Emeryville, California, USA - Original compost - Back yard soil (BY) | ecosystem: Environmental > Terrestrial > Soil > Unclassified | place: USA... | reverse complement strand
TTGGGCGTCCTGTAGCCCATCACGCCCAGCGAATACGCGCTGATGTTCGACTGCCCGATGTCGTCGCCCCAGAACACCACGATGTTGGGCTTGTTCTGCGCCTGCGCCAGGGTGGTGAGCGACAGGGCCGCGAATATTCCGATGAGTCCACGAATCATGATGAAGCTCCTTCACTTCTCGAATGCAAAGACTCTCTTCCAGTCCGATTTCATGCTGACCACGATCCAGTGGTTAGCCATGGCGGCATCCAGTGCCTTGTCCAGTTTTCCGATGTGCGACTGCCGGTCGTACTCGGTCTCGCGAGTGCCATCGTCGTGATGCACGATGAGCCCCAGGCGCCGGCCCTCTCCCGCCGTGGTCACCTGCAACATCTGCAGGTCACCGTCTGAATTCCCGAACGCGGCAATGGGCCGCTTGCCGATGTGCCGGTAGATGCCGACAGGTTTTCCGGGGCCGTCGTCGACGAAGGCGAATTTCGGCTGCCGCGTGAGCACGGGCTTGCCATCCTTCATCTCGAACTTCACGTCCTGCTGGCTGCCGATCACCCGTTCGGGTGGAATGCCGTACGCCGCCTCGGCCCACGGCCGCATGAACTCCACGGCGCCGCCGGACACGATGAAATTTCTGAAGCCGTTAGCCTTCAGGTACTCGAGCAGCTCCTGCATGGGCTTGTAGACCAGCTCGGTGTACGGCTTCTGGTACTTGGGGTGCTTCGCGGTCTTCAACCACTCGCGGATGGTCCGGTCGTATTCGCCCACGGTCATGCCGCTGTTGGCCTCGCCCAGCAGCTCGAGCACCGGCTTCTGGCCGAGTTTCGCGAGCGCCACCTTGTCCTGCGCGGCCAGCGCCTTGAAAGCCGCGTTGTTCTTCCACTCGGGATGCCTTGGCGCCGCCGCCTTCAGCTGCTCGAGCATGAACACGAACTGCACGTACAGCGGCTGCTCGCTCCACAACGTGCCATCGTTGTCGAACACGGCGATGCGATCGGCCGGCGCGACGTAGTCCTTGCCTTTCGAGTCCGTCACCGCGCGCACGAACTCGACGATGTGGCTCCTCGCCTCGCCGTCGTTCCACGAGGGCAATGCGGTCGCGGGCGTCTGCGCGCCCGCCTGCAGCGCGAAAAGCAGCGCCCAGGCCAGCGCGGCCAGCGGCTTCGACAAACTACCGCGCCGCATGGCTGGTTCCGCCCGCGGCCACTTTCCAGCCGCCCTCGTCGACCACCAGCCGGAAACCGATGTGCGACATGGGGTTGTAAGGATCGTTGCCGCGACGCGCGCTGGGCCGGTAACTCAGGCAGTAATCCTGGTTGCACAAGAAAGATCCGCCGCGCGTGACCCGCTTGGGGGCGCGCGGCGGAGCAAAACGATCCTCCGGATCAAAACTATCCGGGGGACCGGGGGGGTCTTGAACCAGGCCCTGGCCTGCGATCTGCTCGAAATAGTCGGCGCGATACCAGTCCGCCACCCATTGCCAGGCGTTGCCGGTCATGTCGTAGAGGCCATAGCCGTTGGCTGGATAGGTCCTGACGCGCGAGGTGCCGGCCGCACCGCCGGCCGTGGCGCTAACTACCGGGAAGGGCCGCGCGGCCGTATCCCAGGTATTGGCCATGCGCTGGCCATTCACGGTGAGTTCTTCGCCCCAGGTGTAGGTGGCCTGCTCGAGTCCACCACGCGCGGCGAACTCCCACTCCGCCTCGGTGGGGAGGCGCTTGCCCGCCCAGTGGGCATATGCCTGAGCGTCCTCGTATGAGACCTGCACCACGGGATGCGCGTCCTTGCCAACGAGGTCGCTGCCGGGTCCGCGCGGATGGCGCCAGTCGGCGCCCGGCACGTAGGTCCACCACTGCGACCAATCATCCAATGGCACCTGTTGCTCCGCGCCTACGAACACCATCGCGCCCGCGACCATCTGCGAGTCCGGCGGACGCGGGGTTCCGTCGGGCACTTGCACCCGGATGGCTTCCCAGTCGGGCTTGCGCTCCGCGGTGGTGACGTACCGGGTCGCCGTCACGAACTCGGCGAACTGCGCGTTGGTGACGTGCGTGCGATCCATCCAGAAGCCGTGCACACGCACGCGATGCGCGGGTTTTTCGTTCGGCCGGGCCAGCTGGTGCTCGCTGCCCATGAGGAAATCACCGCCCGGAATCCACACCATGGATTTCGGGGCATGCACGCCGTCGCCCTCGACGATCTGCGGTTTTGACGGCGGCGGCGAAGACCCCGACAAGTAAGGGCCGAGCAGGTAGCCGCCGATGGCGGCCGCGGACACCAGCAAGGCGCCCCAGGCCACCTGCCTGGCGCGTTTGTGACCGGCCCGGTCCGGAGTTTCGCGAAGCTGCGAATTCGGCTCGACGGTGAGTGACAAACCCGCCCTGGCTGCGGCCCTTGCTCGCATCACGCGCTCCTGCGTTCACGGTGCACCTGGGAAAGGTGCCCGGTTCGCATGATCGCCATTTGCCACAGGGCAAGGCATCAGACCTAAGGTCTACCGGGTTCCGGTTATCTCGGTGCCGGGGGAAGTTTGGTGCCGCTCTGCCCGGCGAGAATCCCTTCGCCGTGAGTTGTTAGGCGCGGATCAATCCATCGAGTGGGCGCACTGCAGCACTCTCAGGGAAAACCCCGGCGTCGAGCGCGGACGCGGGCACATCGAGATGATCGCGCAGCACGCCTTTCACGACGGCACGCAGGTCCCTTGTAGGACGAAGATCACGATTCTCGTGCAGGCTGGCGCGCGCCAGGCCCGGCCAGTCGGCGATCACGCGGCCACCGGCCACCGCGCCGCCTAACAGGAATGCCGCCGCGCCCGTGCCATGGTCCGTGCCGCGCGTGCCATTGATTGCCGCGGTGCGGCCAAACTCGGTGGCGATCATGACGACCGTATGACGCCACACCGGACCGAGCGAATCCTTCAGCGACTCGAGCGCGAGGTCGAGGCCGCGCAGGCGCAGCGCGAGCTGGCCCTGCGCCGCGCCCTCGTTGGCATGCGTATCCCAGCCGGAGGTGTCGAACATCGCCACGCGCGGACCGTCGTCGCGCTTGAGAAAACCGGCGGCGGCGCGCGCGGCCTCTGTGTATCGCGCGTTGGTGTTGCGCTTCTCCTTCGCGTCGCGCTCGACCAGGTTGGCGCCAGTCATCGCGGCCTCGGGCTGCGCATCGACGGCCTCCTGCGCCTCGGTGGCAATGGCGTCGCTCTCCAGTGCCTCCGCGAGCCGGCGCGACAGCAACGGATCGCGCGCATAGAGATCCGTGATGCGCGCCAGTGTCTGGTCATCGAGCGCCGTGAGCCTGGTCGGAGACCACGACGCCACCTCGACCGGCCCGCGCATGGCCAGCGGAACATTGGCGCCGAGCGCCACGCCGCTCTCGCGCACGCCGCCGGGCATGGCGCCGAGCGCGCGATTGATCCAGCCGCTTTGCACTTCGTGAGGCCGCAAGCCGCCGCACTCGAGCACGTTCTGGCCGTCGAAGTGCGAGCGCTCGCGGTACGGCGAGGCCACGGCGTGCAACACCGCCAGCTCCTGCGCCGCGTAACTCGCGTGCAGGAATTTCAGCGACGGGTGCAGGCTGAAGGTGGAATCGAGCGGCAATGCCGCGCCATCGCCGGCTTTCGTCAGCGCGATCTGGCCGCGCAGTGCCGCGTAGTCGGGATCACCCACGGGTGGCACGGCGGCGAGCCCATCGAGCGCGCCCCGCAGCAGTACGAATACGAAGCGGGAATCCGTGGGCGCATTCGCGAACGCCAGGCGTGAAGCCATCACGCTGGTGGCGCCGGCAAACAAGCTGCTTTCGAGGAACTGGCGTCGTGTAACCATGACTCCCTCAGCGCCGCATGAATTCAGGTGAAGCCAGCAGCAGCGTCAGCGCCTGCGCGCCGCTTTCCGCGCGCGCGATGGCGCGCGAGGTGTCGTCGCTGAGCGTGCTGCCGAGCACATCGGGCGCGAGCTCGCGCGCATTACGTTCGCTGCCCAGGCGCTGCGCGACCGTGTCGGCCCAGGCAATGCGCTTGAGCAAGGCGGAAGAGCCGTCCCAATCGGCGCTGGTGTCCGGCCAGCCGGCGGGCGAGCCCGGCTGCAGGTTGCGCTGGCCCAGCGCCTCGAAGGCCTGCAGCGAGCGCCGCTTCTCCCGCAAGGGCTGGCCCAGCGCTCTATAAGAAGAGTGGATGTAGTCGGCCGGCGTCTTGAACTTGGCCAATGGCTGGCTCCAGGCCTCCGGCGATTCGAGCAGCGCTTCGTAGACCTTGGGCAGATTGCCGCGGCTGCGGAGCCAGGCGTCCGTCATGCGCTTCACCAGCGCCGGCGGCGGATCATCGGCCACGAAATGACGCGCCAGCTTGGCGCACACGTGCCGCGCGGTCTCGGGGCGCAGCGCGAGATCCTTGAGAATCGCTTCGCCCTGGCGTACGCCATTGTCGTCGTAGATCTTGCCTAACAACCGGCGGTCGCCGGGTTCGTGGAACACCTCGCGGAACAGGAATTCGCCGGGCTTGCCTTTCCCGGCTTCCAGCTTCGCAAAGCGCCGGTTGTCGCCCTCGCCGCCGATTGACCAGCCGCTGATCGCCTGTGCGAAGGTGGTGACGTCGCCCTGCGTGTAGCCGCCGTCCACGCCCAGCGTGTGCAGCTCCAGGATTTCACGCGCCAGGTTTTCATTGATGTCGGCCTTGCGGCCATTGGCGCGGCGGTTCATGAATCGGCCGGCACGCGAGTTGGGTCCGATCGAAGCCTGGTTGTCGAGATACAAAATCATGGCGGGGTGCCGTTCGACCGCCAGCAGCAGGTCGGTGAAATGTCCCAGCACATTCGGGCGTATGGCCTCGCGTTCCATGGCGCCCGCGATGCCGAGCACCACGATCTTGTCCACCGAGACGGCGAAATGATTGCTCCAGAATTGCGTCAGCCGTTCGAGAAACGGCCGGTCCGTGCTGACCGCCTGCGACAGGCGCGCATACGCTTCGTCGATGTAGACCGGCCGGTAGATGGCCGGTAGTTTGAGCGCGGCGGCAACCTTGGCGGCGTCCTCGTCACCCCGCTTCTTGTGCCGGCGCGCTTCCGCCTTTTCCTTGCGCAGCGCCAGGGCCTGCCGCAGCGTCTCGGAGGATGGCTTGAGGCCTTCTCCCGCGAGCACCGGGGGTTTGCCCTCGAGCTGCTGGCGCAGCCAGGCTTGCGGATCGCGTTCCACGTCCGCGAGCTCGCCCGGGCGGGCCCCGAGCCCGAAGCGGTTGGCGGCAATGGCCGCGGCCAGGGATTTTTGCGACACGGTCATGGATACCCTGCTAACGCGGCAGTGGCACTCCGGTTGACAGGCGGGTTACTGGCGCAGCAACCCATCCACCCAACGCGTCAATTGCGGCTCCACGTTGGCGGCCTCCAGCTCGTCGCGCGCGCCGCCCTTCTTGGTGCCGAGCAGCTTGCCGTTCGCATCGAACAGCGCCATCAGCGGGTATTGCTTGACGCGCATGCGGTCGATGAAATCGCGTGCGTCCGGCACCACGCGCCAGCGCAGTCCAAATCGTTTCACGAAAGCGCGCGCCTCGGCGGGCTCGTCGAAGGTCACCGCCACGAAATTCATCTGCGGCCGCGCCGCCGCGTAGCGGTTGATCGGCTCCACCTCGAGAATGCACGGCAGGCAGGTGGCGAAGAAGAAGCTGACCAGGGTGGGCTTGCCCTTGAGGCTGGCCGAAGTCACCCGTTTGCCGTCGAGATCCTTGAGATCGAAGGGCGGGATCGCGGTGACCGGCGGGTACGGCGAGGGACACGGCGCCATGCCACGCAGCTTCACGGTCATCGTGACCGCCGAGCCATCGACCGCACGCTCCACGTCCGCACCCGCACCCGGCTTGCGCATGCCTTCCACGAAGCCGGCGAAGTTCACCGGCTTGCAGTCCAGATTCCGGTACTCGAGCTTCGCGGAAGGCGCGAGGTTCAGGTGCTTGCGGAAGTTCGCCTCGGTGGGCTGCGGTTCCTGCGCGAACACCTGCCCCGCCATCGACAGCAATGCGATCAATGCCAACTTCTGCATGCGCGCCATTATGGAGGAACGCTGACGAAACGGCTGCCGCGCTCGAGGAATCTGAGACGCCGGTGCTGGTCGCGCGAAAGGCCGATACGCGTGCCGATCTGGATGCGCGGCCGTGTGCCGCCGCGCTCCAGCCATAAACGCCCGCTGGCGCAGAGGTCGGTGCCCGAAAGTTCGCGCCCGATACCGAGCGCCGTGCACAGCCGTCCCGGCCCGCGCGTCAGCGCGGCCGCTTTCACGGTCGGATAATTGCGCCTCATGAGGGACAAGCCCTCCAGCGGCTCGAGTGCGCGGATCAGCACGCTGCCACCGATACCCGCCGGTTCGGCGGACAGATTGAGGTTGTAGCAGGTTCCATAGACCAGGCGCACGTAGGCATGGCCGCGCGCCTCGAACAGCGGCGCATTGCTGGTAGTTAGTCCGGGACGATGGTAGGCGGTCGGGTCGCCCGGCGGGTAGGCCTCGGTCTCGACGATCCGGCCGGCGATGCGGCCGCGCGGCGTGGCGTGCACCAGGGTCTTGCCGATGAGATAACGCGCGAGCTCGACAGTGGGCACCGGCAATGCGCGGCGCGTGAGACGGGCCATGCCGGCAGTGTATGCTGCGGCCCTCGCGTCGGGGGAAACCAGTGATGAATCGTCTTGCCTGGATGATCGGCTGCGCCGCCTGGATTACCGTTGGCTACGCACAGGCGCCGGCAGCCGCGAAGCCCGCCGCCGCGGCGAAGCCGGCCGCCGAGCTCAAGATTCCCTACCCCGACTGGCTGTTCCCGGTCGACGACGAGACGCTGCGCGCCGCCAGGCGGCCGCCGCCGAAGGAGCCGAAGGAACCACCCAAGCTCGATGACGTCGAGCTGCTCACCATCCCCGACAGCGACCAGAAATTCTCGCTGGCTCGCATCAACGATCATTTCAACGCGCCCGACTGGAATCCCGCGGGTCATGGACCCGTGCCGGACATCGTCGCCAAGGGCCGCAAGCCCAAGGTCATCGCCTGCGCGTTCTGCCACACGCCGACCGGCCAGGGCCGGCCCGAGAATTCCGCGCTGGCCGGACTGCCGGAAGCCTATATAAAGGAGCAGCTCGAAGCGTTCCGCGACGGTCAGCGCCCACCTGTCGGGCCCGACGTGTACGCGCCGGCTCGCGGCATGCTGGCCGTCGCCGAAGCGCTGACGGACGAGGAAATCGATGCGAGCGCGAAGTATTTTTCCCAGCAGAAACTCGCGCGCCGGCATTACGTGGTCGAGGGCATCAACATCCCGCGCGCCGAAGCCGCGTTTTGGGTCTACAAGGAAGTAGCCGGCACCGAAGACCTGGGCGATCGGCTGGTCGAAGTGGCGCCCGACATCACGCGGCACGAGCGCCGCGACCCGAAGATGCAGTACACCGTGTACGTGCCGCCGGGCTCGCTGATGCGCGGCAAGTTGCTGGCCACCACCGGCGACAAGGGCAGGACGACGATCTGTTCCACCTGTCATCTCACCAAGCTCGAGGGCACCGATAAAATTCCGCCCATCGCCGGCCGCTCGCCTACCTACCTGCTGCGGCAGCTGATCGCGTTCAAGAATGGCACGCGCGCCAACGAGGCCGCGAAACAGATGGACGCGGTGGTCGAGAAGCTCGAACTCGAGGACATGGTGGCGCTCGCGGCCTACGTCGGCTCGCTGTATCCACCGAAGTAGTCAGGCCTTCGGCTGGCGGATGTCACCGCCGCCCAGCGACTGCTCGAGATTCTCCAGCAACGAACGCGTGCCGCGCTCGCGGCTGCCGGCGTCCTCGTAACCATCGAGGAAGGCGTGCTGCTCGGTGACCATGAGCTTGGTACCGCGGCCGGCGAGCACGAACTCGATGCTGGCCAGTGACACCGAGATCTTCTTGCCCTGCCAGTACATGTCGTAGGTGTAGACCAGCCGCTTCTCGGCTACCACGTCGAAGTACAAGGCTTCGAAGCGCGATTCGGAGCCATCCACGAACTTTCCGATCAGCCGGTCGCGGCCGCCGACGCGCACGTCCATCTCCCGCACCTGCTCGCTCCACTTGTCCGGTGGCCCGCTGAACCAGCGCGCCTTGGCCTCCGGGTTCACCCAGGCGCGATATACCTGCGCGGGGTCGTAGTCGAAACGGCGCTCGATGACGAACGAGCTGTGCTTGATGGAACGGGCGCTGGAATGCATGTGGGATTCCCGGTGGTTCTTGGCGTTACTTTTTCTTGCGGCCGCGACGCGCGGTGCGTGCGGTGGATTCCCGCAGGTATTGGTCGAGCCGGTCGAGCCGTTGTTCCCAATGCTCGCGGTAGGACTCCATCCACTGCACGGCGTCGCGCATGGGCCTGGCCTCCAGGCGGCAAGGCCGCCACTGCGCCTCGCGCCCCTGGCTGATGAGTCCGGCGCGCTGCAGGACCTTGAGGTGCTTGGTCACCGCCGGGAGGCTGATGTCGAACGGCTCCGCCAGCTCACCCACCGAGGCCTCGCCCGAGGAGAGCCGCGCGAGGATGGCGCGGCGCGTCGGATCCGCCAGCGCGGAGAAGGTGATGCTGAGTTGATCCGCGGCCATTCACGTGAACCTTGTTAATTAACCGATCGGTAAACTACTAGATGGACGCCCGGTCCGTCAAATCGCGCCGGAACTTTTGGCGGCGGGAACTCATTGTCTCCCCGGGAGCAGCGAATTTCTCCAGGGGATGCCGATGAACAAGCGGGCCATCGCGGCACTCGCCGCAGTTTCTCTTTTCTCCGTGACCGCCATGGCCACGGATTTTCCACATGATTTCAGCACCGAGCTGAATGCGATCCAGCAGGTGCGTGAAGGACGCAACACGTTCCGCTACGCCACCTTCGGCGACGAGGCGTTCTGGGGCGACGGAATCGGCTTACATCTGGCGCTCGCGGGCGCGGCCAATGGCGGCGTGGGGCCGGGCGTCTCGCCCGAGACGGCGCTGTCGGTCGGGCTCAAGGTGGACGTCGAAGCCCTGCCCCGTTCCCTGCAGCGTGCGCTGGCGGCGGGCAAGGTGGATCTGAAAAATCCTGCGACCACCCTGGCGTTGCTCAGGCTCGACGCGGTGCTCGGCGTCACCGGCATCTTCGACAACGCCGGCAGGATCAAGTCGATGGGAATCCAGTGCGCGTTCTGCCATTCGACCGTCGACGATTCGTTTGCGCCCGGCATCGGCCGGCGGCTGGATGGCTGGGCAAACCGCGATCTGAACGTCGGCGCGATCGTGGCGCTGGCTCCGCGACTCGAACCCGTCGCGCAGGCGCTCGGCACGGATGTCGCCACGGTGCGCGCGGTCCTGACTTCCTGGGGCCCGGGAAAATTCGACGCGGTCCTGTTCCTGGACGGCAAGGCATTCCGCCCGGATGGCAAATCCGCCTCGGTACTCATCCCACCGGCCTTCGGACTCGCCGGTGTGAACCTGCACACCTGGAACGGCTGGGGCAGCGTGCCGTACTGGAACGCATTGGTCGCGAATCTCGAGATGCATGGCCAGGGCACGTTCTTCGATCCGCGCCTCGATGACGCCACGAAATATCCCGTGGCCGCGCGCAATGGATCGGGGCACGTGCAGAACGAAGAGGACCTGGTCACACCCCTGCTGCCGGCCTTGCAGATCTACCAGCTCACGCTGCCAGTGCCGCGGGCACCGCGCGGCAGCTACGACCGCTCGGCGGCGCGGCGCGGTGAAACCCTGTTTGGTGGCAAGGCGAAGTGCAGCGGCTGTCACGTGCCGCCGCTGTACACCGAGCCCGGCTGGAACATGCACACGGGCGAGGAGATCGGCATCGACAATTTCCAGGCGGACCGCGCGCCCGATGGCCGCTACCGCACCGCGCCGTTGCGCGGCCTGTGGACGCACACCCAGGGCGGCTTCTACCACGACGGCCGCTTCCCGACGCTGTCCGCGGTGGTCGATCACTACGACTCCCACTTCGCACTCGGACTGTCGGCGGGTGAAAAGAGCGACCTGGTGCAGTTTCTCAAGAGTCTGTGATGGGGTGGGAGAAGAGCGGTCCAGCGGCGGCCATCCGCGCATGGGTTGAGTTCGCTTTTCGCCGGGCCGATCGGTGATGGGGTGAGCCAGCGTCGGGCCGCCGCCAGGCAGAGCACGTGTTAGGGCGACGTGCACCAGATGGCGTGCCGTGGGTTAAGGGCTCGGAGAGGCGGCTTCGTGCCTTGCGAAGTGGCTTTCCCGGCCCGCTCATCAACCCATGCACGGATGTCCGCCGCTGGACCGCGCCTCGCACCATGCCCCTGACCGCTCGCGAGAAAACACGAGACATATCACCCACCGCTGAGGAAGGATAAAACGCCTCGAGCATCACTACTTGTGCAATCTCGCGGGCTTGCGACTCTTCCCCACCTCCTTGCGGACACTCTCCGTTTTCAAGCTAGTGGGATGGGCGTGCAGCTTGCGCGCGAGCGGAGGGCACATGTGCATGGACGCGCGCAGCGGGCCGGGCACGCCACACCGCAAGGCACGAAGCCGCCTCTCTACGATAAGCACACACGGCACAGCGCCTGGTGCACGCTGCACAAACACCTGCTCTGTTTGGCGGCGACCATCATCTGGCGCAAATAACAGCTGGGAAGCGAGCAGCGTCCATGCGCATGTGCTGTCCGCTCGCCCATGATCTGCGAGTCCGTCCCCGTTTGCTAGGAAACGGAGAATGTCCCCATAATCCGGGCATGGATGTGATCGACCAGCGCCGCCGCGATCTCGGCGGCTTCGAAGTGGGGCGCGTATTGCCCTTCACCCGCCGGCACATGGTCGGGCCATTCATATTCTTCGATCACATCGGCCCGGTGAATTTCGCGGCCGGAATTCCGCGTTCCGTGGACGTTCGCCCTCACCCGCACATCGGTCTCGCCACGGTCACCTATCTATTCGCCGGCGAGATCATGCATCGCGACAGCGTCGGCGTGCAGCAGGCCATCCAGCCCAACGAGGTCAACTGGATGATCGCCGG